>Ga0180007_10005912_pt1 | contig 12149 bp, 16 predicted proteins | sample MM_PC_MetaG_FD_121122 | JGI IMG/M metagenome (GOLD analysis project Ga0180007, IMG submission 121122) | Groundwater microbial communities from the Aspo Hard Rock Laboratory (HRL) deep subsurface site, Sweden - MM_PC_MetaG | ecosystem: Environmental > Aquatic > Deep subsurface > Groundwater...
CCACTTATTGTATAACCATAATTAGATGACCCTCTAATCTCAGGATACTCTTTATGGGTTTGAGATCCAGACAGAAAAAAATCAACGTGATTCTCTTCAGGATTAAATGCAAAAATATGAGCTCCAGAAGTTGTAACATTAAAATCTGGTTGTGTCCAAGTTTTTATATTTGGTTTTTCCATCACACTGAATATATTTTCATCAGGGCCTTTGGTTATTATTAATTTAAAATCCCTTCCATTTTTGACCATATCTTTAACTTCTTTTTTCTTTTTCATTTTTCTAAGAATTCCTTACTTTGTTTAATTATTCTTAATTTACCGATATCTCTCAAATCTTGTTTTAACTTTTTTAAATCCTTATTGTCCAGAAAAGGTTTTGATTTTTCAATTCTTCTAAATCTTACTGTCACGACACTCTCTCCTCCAGGGCTGTTGGGTTCTAAATCAAAATAAATTTTCCACTTTTTCCTATCATCTTCAAATTCTTCGGCTTTTCTTTCTTCAATTTCCATCTTATCTTCCTCTATTTTTGTATCCTTTCCTTACCATCCTTTTATTTATTGAGCCATCTTTGTTCCACATATCTACAATAGCACGGCCATATTTGTCTGTTGTAACCTTCTTAACTTTCACAAAACCTTTGGTTCTTCCAGTCATTCCTGCAACAGTCCTTGTTGCAGTGGGGCCTCCGAATTGATTTTTCTCATGAGCTCTTACTCTGTTTAATCTAAACCTTGTTCCATCAGTAAAGATACCACTATCTCCATCATCCCACTCTCTTACTCTTTTTCTTTTGATTGCCATGTTGTTTTATATTAATTTAATTTAGATTTTTGAGGAAAGAAGGGTTTATAAATTTTATGTTCTATCTTAATTAGGTATGTGTCCTATTTAATATTAGAACATCTTAGAAATCTTTATAAACTATGTTTATATTTATTTAATATGAAAAAAGAGGAGGTGAATTCTTATGGCAGTTAGAAAAACCCCTCAAAAAATAAAAGAAGAAATTCTAGAATTCTTATTTGAAGGACCTCAGAGTATTAGTGAGATTGCAAATAAAATAAAATCAAATTGGCCAACAACCAATAAATATCTCGAAGAATTAAAGGGGGACGGGAAAGTTAATGAAATTCTTAGTACTGATAAAATGAAGGTTTATAGAAGAACAGATGATCCGGTTTATTACAGTCTCCCATTTAGTAAGGATATTAGGATAAAAACTCTTTATATCTTAAGAGAAATTCAAAAAAAATGGAAAGAAGAGAGAGGGGATGATTTGTCAAAAACAGCCTTGCAAAAAATAGCAGTAGATGTCATCAAAGAATGTGATTTAGATCTCCCCATATTAGAATTTCATTATGGTATGACTACTTGTGCAAGTTTCGATCCAAACAATCAAGAAATAAATAGATTTATCCAAGAACCTAAAGATAAAGTAATAATCTTAAAATGCATTGGGAATGTTGTGGCAGATAAAAAAAACCATACAGGTATTGCATATAAAGAAAGGTTATCTCAATATAAAAGGTATAAAATGCCTTTTTACTTGGCAAAAGAGGAATTAACAAAGCTTTTTATTTTAAATTCAAATAAGAAGTCAAATAAGGAGTTTAAGGATAAATTACAAAAAGCAATATTACAGTTATCTCTAAATTATCCTATTCGGTTAGAGAAGTCTTATCCAGATTTTGAAAGATTTGTAAATGCGGTACAAATTATTTTAGCTGGAGAAAATGATGAAGAATCCAATCAGTTAGAAATAATTAAAGGGACTTTAGTTCAATTGTGGGATAAATTAACTACTTTTACTTCTTTTAATGATTCAGAAAAATTTATTGAAAGAAACAGAAAGCAGTTATTTGATCAAATAAGAGATATGAATTATAATTTTAAGGAAATGGATTATGCTTGCTACCTGGAAGAATTAGAATCCTTAGCCCAAGAAGTTAATCCTTTTAAGATAAAAATGCCTGAAAGTGATGAATCTAAAGAGATTCAGGGACTGATCATCGAGGGTTTGGAGAATGAATGATGAGATATTTTTTAGATATGAATATTCCTGTTTATTATTGTATGCAAATAGGCCACCCTTTAGAAGTAAATTCAAAGAAATTTGTAGAGAATAAACAAGAAAGTATTTTTTTGTTATGTGATTATATTGTTAGTAGAAATTTGCCAAGATGGTTAAGAAGACAAAAGATCATTCTTTTTGAATTTAATCAGAAAATCGAAAATAAAGATTATACTTTATTTTCAACTAAACAATCTAAAATTCTCTTTCAAAAAGATAAAATTTTTGTAAATAAATTAATTTTAAGATATGAAAAATCCAAGAATAAAATAAGTTTTGTAGAACAAGTAAATAAGATCTTTAATTTATTACAAGCAAGAATAAATTATTTTATTAAAAAGTGTATTGATGAGATTGTTATTCCAGAATCAGAGATTGATTTTAATCTAAAAAGTTGTCTATTTACTTGGTTGGATGGAAACGATTCTGATGCAAAAACAATTGCTTCTGCAGTCCAGGAACATAATAAAAAAGAATTAGAAATTATGACTGCGGATAAAAAGGATTGGACGAAAGAACTTTTAATAGAAGTGCATAATAATATTGCATTAAAAAGAAAATATTCTAAATTACCAAATATAAATTATCTTCAAGATTTGTAAAGTCTTTCTTCAATTTCCTGAATCATTTTTTTGTATTTGAGTTTTCCACCAAATAGTTTGATTATTTCAAGAGGTCTTCCGAATTTGTTTAATGGACTAACTCTTAAGACTTCGGCGTCTTCAAGATTTTCTATTCCCTCATCGCTGTATTTGTCTAAGAGGGCATTTATTACCTGTCTTGCCTTTTCCCCATACTTATCAAAGTAAGAATCTTTCTTAACTTTTCTCGCTCTTTCACTTCTTGTTAATGGTTTCTTGCCATAAGCCACATGAAGAATTAAATCAAAAGGATCATATTCTTTTCCATGAGGAATTGTTTCTCTTAAGGCATCAAAGTTAATTCCTTTTTGATAGAGCTCATCAATCAAAGCTCTTTTCTGATCCACAATATTCCATTTTTCAAGAAAATCATTCATTGTTCTGAAATCTTTTTTTATTCCTTTCTTAGTGTAATCAATAAGTTTTTCTGTAATAAGTTTCCCTGAAGGATCAAGATATTGTTCTACTTGGTTAATAACAGAAACATCTGTTTCCTTAACATAAAACTTTCTTGGATTTTCTTCTTCATCATAAATGGCAACATCTGGTTTTTCATTTAATTTATCAATTTCTTCAGGAGTTATTTCTTTATTTTCGCTTATCTTAAGAATTTTAACAGGCTCTCCGTCAAATTCAGGATCAGCAAATTTATTAGTATTGTTTCTAAAATCCATAATTGTAAAAAAGAATTTGTTATACTCCTTGTTTATTCTTGTACCTCTTCCAATAATCTGTTTAAATTCTGTCATTGAATTAATTGGTGCGTCAAGGACAATTAGCTTGCATGTTTGAGCATCAACCCCTGTAGTCATTAGTTTAGAGGTTGTAGCTATAACTGGATATTTTACTGAAGGATCAATAAAGTTATCAAGCTGATTCTTTCCAATAGGATTATCTCCGGTAATTCTCATTACATATTTTTTATTTTTAGAATATAAATCTTTATTTTCATTGATTAAAGCCCGGGTCATTCTTTCAGCATGTTCTATATCTACACAGAAAATAATGGTCTTGCTCATCCTGTCTGTGTTTTTAAGATATTCAGTTACTTTTTTTGCAACGATTTTTGTTCTTTCATCAATCACCAATGTTCTGTCAAATTCTCTGTTAGTATAAACATAATCTGGGATTTCATTTCCATACTTATCTTTTTCTCCTTTGCTTGGTCTGTAGCCATGAACATCTTTATCGATTGCAACTTTAATGACTCTATAAGGAGCAAGGAACCCGTCTTCGATACCTTGTTTTAATGAGTATGTGTAAAGCGGTTCTCCAAAGTAATCAATATTTGAAACATCTTCAGTTTCCTTGGGAGTTGCAGTCATTCCAATCTGGACAGCATCAGAAAAATAATCTAAAACTCTCCTCCACGCTGAATTTGCTTTTGCACTTCCCCTATGGCACTCATCAACAATAATTAAATCAAAGAAATCTTTTGAGAACTGTCTGAAGATATCTTTCTCTTCTTCGTTTCCTGAAATTCCCTGATAAAGAGCCATATAAACTTCATAAGACTTATCTGCCTTTCTGTTTTTTACTTTAGTCATTACTTTCTTTAAGGGTTTAAGATCCTTGTTCATAGGGTCATCCACTAAAATATTTCTATCTGCAAGATACAAGATTCTTGGATTATTTCCTTTAGGTTTCCAATTGTTTCTTAATCTCCATATAATCTGAAAGGCCGTGTAGGTCTTTCCTGTTCCTGTTGCCATTACAAGAAGAATTCTCTTTTGTCCTTTGGCAATTGCCTCAACTGTCCTATTTATTGCAACTGTTTGATAATATCTTGGCTCTTTCCAGTCAGCTTCAAAATAATAATCTGTTGTAATCAAATCCTCTATTTTTTCAGTGATTCCTTTGTATTTCTTATATCTCTCCCATAATTCCTGTGGAGAGGGGAATTGTTCTAAACCTAATTCTTCGTTTTTACCTGAAACTAAATCCTGGAAAATAAATCCATCCCCGTTTGAACTAAATGCAAAAGGAATATCTAATATTTCTGCATAATCTACTGCTTGCTGCAATCCTTCTCCTACGGAGTGTTTATTGTCTTTAGCTTCGACCACTGCAATTGGAATGTTATTTTTATGGTAGAGAATATAATCTGCTTTTTTAGGAATTCCTCTCTTAGGGACTTTCCCATAAACATAGATTCTTCCGTCTGTAAAATACTTTTCTTCTCTTATTTGCTTATCTTTGTCCCATCCGGATTTTTCAATACTTGGAAGAATAAATTTAGTTCTAATGTCTGCTTCTGTTAATTGTTTCTTATTCATATTTTTACAAGATAATAGGTATTTATATTGTTTTTGAGTATTCTTTATAACTCCAGTGGTTTCCGTTTCCAATGATTATGTGGTCAAGAACCTTAATCTCAACCATCTGACCAGCATCATTTAATTTTTTAGTTAGTTCCAGATCTTCATTGCTTGGAGAAGGGTCTCCGCTCGGATGATTATGGACTAGGATTATTTTACTTGCAGAGTGCTTAATCGCCTCCTTAAAAATCTCTCTGGGATGAATAATTGATGCATCGAGTATCCCTTTTGTGATTAATCTTTCTGATATTATATTATTTTTATTATTAAGAATTAGCACATAAAATTCTTCTTGTTTCTTATCTTTTAATCTCTCGTGAAATAGATCAAACACATCATGGGAACACGATATTTTCTTAATTGGATTTTTTGATTGAGAATATCTTTTTCCTAATTCTGCCATTGCTAGAAGTTGCATGGCCTTTGATGGGCCAATGCCTTTTATTTTTTGGAGTTCGTTAAGCGAGCAATCAAAGAGATTGTTTAATCCATATTCTTTGATTAGTCTGTTGGACATATCGATGACATTCTCATTTGGAGAACCTGTTCTTAGAATAATTGCAAAAAGTTCTGAATCACTAAGAACTTCTGGGCCATGTTTAAGAAATCTTTCTCTTGGCCTGTTTTGTTCTGGAAGGTCTTTTATTTTCATGGATATATTAAGAGATGAGAGATTAAGAAGTTTTTTATAACCACTATTATTTAATTTAACATAAATGGAATACAAATTATCCCCTTCATCAATAAACTTAATGTTAGAATGTCCGAGATGTTTCTGGCTTGAAAAGCATAAAGTGTGGAAAAGGCCTGCAGGAATTTTTCCAAGTCTTCCTAGCGGGATGGATATGGTTCTGAAAAAACATTTTGATAAGTTTAGAGATAAAAAACAACTTCCTCCAGAGCTCTGTGAAAATGGAGAATGTAAGAATATGAAGCTGTTTGATGATAAAGAGAAAATGAAGATTTGGCAGAGCAATTTTAAAGGTGTTTCCTGGAAGGATAAGAAGGGTAATGAATTACACGGGGCAGTGGATAATATTTTAGTTAAAGGAAAAAAATTAATTGTTCTTGATTATAAAACAAGAGGTTATGCACTTAAAGATGATACTGCAGAACATTATAGGCTTCAACAAAATGTTTATAACTTTTTACTAAGAAAAAATGGATATGAAACTGAGGATTATTTCTTTTTATTATTTTATGTTCCCAAGGAAGTTATGCCTACTGGAGAAGTTGTCTTTGACACGACTCTTGTGAAGATGAAAGTTGATGTTAAGAAAGCTGAGAATGCCTGGAAAGATTCAATTAAGCTCTTGGAGGGGGAATGCCCTACTAAATGTTGTGAGTGGTGTGAGAAGGTTTGATTACATAGTATTTTTAAGGTTTAATTAGGTACATCTTTTTCAACACTTGATAAGAGATTAAGTAGGTAGCTATGATAATCATTTAGTAACCTTTTAGCGAAATCTTCTATTTCAATTTCTTTTTCATATCTTGTGATTTCAAAAAGTTTTTCTGGAAGAGATAACTTTAAGTTATAAGAAAATTCTTCAGTTGGGAAATTCAAGGAGGCTTGTGCTGCACATAATTCTGAAAGCCAGTGATATATTTCTGCCCGATAACCATACATGCCTTCATCTCTTTTATCGGTAATTAGCCAGTTGTTCTCTTTTGTGTCAGTAAAATTTCTCAAATTTGTTTTTTCAAGCCTGTGTTGTTTTTTAATTGAACGATACATTTTTCTCATTGTGGGGGTGTTCATAGATAGGTCTTTATAGAAAAATGGTAAAATTGATTTAACGTTGTCAAGAGAACTAAGTAATTGATAGATTAAACACTCTAAATGATATGTTGCAGTTTTTGTTGCTTTAAAACATGCGTTGTAGATTTTTTTATTTTCATGGGGATCTATTGAGGATATTTCTTTCTTCATTGAGTCCATTGACTGAAAAAGGTAGGTCAAAGACATTTCTAAAAATTCTAATTTGTAAATCAATGAGTCCCTTCTTTTTACCCATAAATCCCAGCTTTTTCCTTCTGAGATTATATTCTTATTATACGCTTGTAAACCTAGCTCTATAAGCTTTTTTCTTATCCTTTCCATACATCTTTTAAAATTGTTCAGTTTTTATTCTTTCCCAATATAAAAATCTTAATAAGGTCTTATTCCTAGTATAAATTATGAAATTATCAATCTCTGACGAAAGAAAGTGGGAATCTGATAGCTCAACACAGAAAGTGTTTAACTTGCTTAAGAAAAAATACGGTGAAGAGAGGGATAAAAGCATATGTTATTATGGCTATCCTACCTATAGCCCAGATAATTCATTTGAACCTTCTTTGGTTTGGGTTGATAAGGAGTTTGGGTTAATTGTTCTTAAAATCTATAGTTATAATTCTGATCAAGTAAATAATATGGATAATGGCCACTGGGTTGTTAATGGAGTTAGAACCCGTAATGAGGTTAGCGTCTTTGAAGATTATATGCATTTACTTAACAGTAATCTTACAAGACCCGCTTATGGTCTAAATAAAATAATTAAACCAAGATCAGCAATAATATTTCCTTTTTATGAAGGAATGCCTCAAACTTTGCCTGAAAAGTTATCCGGTCTAGATGTGATTGCAGGTTCTCTAGAAAATTATTTAGGGACTCTTGAAAAAGTTAATCTAACTGATGAACAGTGGAAGAAGTTAGTTAGTATAGTTCAAAAGATGGATTCTCTAAATAAGAATGTAGATATTAAAATAGATGGCTTGCCACAAGATATTGGAGATGCAATAATAAGGAATGACCAAAAAATATGCATTTTTGACGATGCTCAAGAAGATTCTGCAATGAAAATACCTTTTGGAGGAATGAGGATAAGAGGAATTGCGGGAACTGGGAAAACAATTATTCTGGCCTGGAAAGCTGCATATTTACATTCAAAATTTCCAGATAAAAAAATATTATATACTTTCAATACAAAAAGTCTTTATAATCAGATAGAAAGATTGGTAAGATCTTTTTATAGGAAATATTCAAATGAAGAGCCCAATTGGAAGAATATTATGATCTTGCACGCTTGGGGAGGATCTGGCAAAAGCGGAGTTTACTATAAGACTTGTTTAGAAAATAACCTAAAGCCAGAGACAATGGCAGGTTACAAGCATACTTCAAACCCCTTTGGCGTTGTTTGTAGTAATATTTTAAAAAACGATCTTAATTCCGAGTATGATTATGTTCTTGTTGATGAAGCACAGGATTTACCTATTGAATTTTTTAAATTAATTGAAAAAACTACAAATCCCTCTAAGAATATTGTCATAGCTTATGATGAGCTTCAGAATACTGAAGATCTTGAAATCCCAAATTTTGGGAATTTGTTTGGACTAGATAATCTAGGCAGACCCAAGGTATTTCTTAAGGAAGAGGACGACTTTATATTAAATAGGTCTTATAGAAATCACAGAAAAGTTTTACATTTGGCCTTGGCTTTTGGATTTGGTTTGTATAGTAAGGAAGGCTTAATTCAGGTAATTGATAAACCAGAAAATTGGAGAGCTATAGGTTTTGAGGTATTGGATGGGAATCTTGAACCTAATCAGTTCACAAAAATTGAAAGACCTGAAGAAAATAGCCCAAATAATATTGAAAAGATTTATTCAAAAGAGGATATACTTAATGTAAAATCTTTTGAAAGCAAGGATGAAGAGCTAAAGTTTGTTTCAAATAAGATAATCGAACTAGTAGAAAAAGAAAATGTAAAACCAGAAGATATAATGGTAATAAATCTTAGTACTAAACCCTCCGGTGATTTTACTCTTTTGAATAGTTATCTTAGTGCGAAAGGTATTGAATCAAAAGCTCCAGGAATGGAATATCAAGACGCTTCTGATTTTTTTGTACCTAACTTTGTAACCTTAAGCACTCCTAGAAGATCAAAGGGAAATGAATGTCCTATTGTTTTTGTAATTGGTGCAGATAGAGTGTGTAGTCATCCTGAAAACAAAGTTAGTACGCGGTTGGATAGAAGTTTTGCCTTTGTGGCTCTAACAAGGGCTAAATGTTGGTGCTATGTTACTGGTACGGGAAATAATATGAAATCCTTTATGGAAGAATATGGAAGAATAGTGAAGGATTATCCAATTTTAAAATTTAGATTTCCAAATGAAAAGGAACTTGAAGAAATAAAACAAATAAATTACATTACAAAGGATGAAAAAGCTAAGAAAGAATTTTTTGAAAGTGTAGAGGCTGTAAAAAAGTTACTCAAGTCCAAAGGGAGATATATTCCCGAGGATGTAAAAAAAGAGCTTATGAACTATTTGAAAGATAATAATGCTTAAGCTCCTACTTTTTCCATCTTGTTGATGAATTTGTTTATGGTTTGTTTAAGGAAGTCAAATTCTGCTTGTTTTTAGAAAGCTTTAAAGATTAGAGGTCTTAATATGATTATGATGGAAGAACCAAAATTAAATGATAAAGTGAAGGTAATTGAGAAATTAACTCCTTTCTGGAAAAGATATTGGGAAAAGGAAGAGAAGTTTAGAAATGAGGTTGCTGAATTAGAAGAAGAAATGAGCAAGGCAGTTAGCTTGAGTGTTGATCTTGAGTTTTTTCATGTTGATGGCGAGTGTGTTGGAGTTGGAGCTTCTGGGATTGATGACAGAAAGAAATTTCCGCTTATCCGGGATTCAGAGTTTGGAGATTAATAGTTGTTCAGATAAAATACAAATATTTATATATTGATGAATATCAATATGTTATATGGCTAATCAGAACATCAAAACCTTAAAGTCTTTAGCAGATGAAACAAGACTAAAAATTATTAAGTTCCTTATTCATGAGGAAAGATGTGTTTGTGAGATATTCCCTCATGTTGGGAAAACTCAATCAACTGTGTCAATTCACTTAAATAATTTAGAAAGAAATAAAATATTATCCTCTCGAAGAGAAGGAAAATATACTTATTATAAAATTGCTGATAAAAAATTCATTAAATTAATCGCTCTTTTGGAAAAATGAAAAAAGAAGAAATAAAAGAAATTGTAAAAGAAAGTTATGGCAAAATAGCCCCTAATGAAGGTTCGTGCTGTTCTTGTAGTTGTGGGAGAAACGATCAAGAGAAAATAGCAAAGATGATCGGATATTCTAATGAAGAATTAAAAACTCCTGGAAATCTTGGGTTGGGTTGTGGTAATCCAATAGCTTTGGCAAATCTCAAGGAAGGAGATGTTGTTCTTGATTTGGGCTCTGGAGCAGGATTTGATTGTTTCTTAGCTTCTAAGAAGGTAGGTGAAAAAGGAAGAGTTATTGGGGTTGATATGACTTCTAAAATGGTTGAAAAAGCAAAGAGTAATGCAGAAAAATATGGATATAAAAATGTTGAATTTAAGTTGGGAGAAATAGAAGATTTGCCTATTAAAGATAATTCTATTGATGTTATAATTAGCAATTGTGTGATCAATTTATCTCCCGATAAAGAAAAAGTTTTTAAGGAATCTTATAGGGTTCTCAAGAAGGATGGAAAAATGTTTGTTTCAGATATTGTTTTATTAGGAGAGTTAAGTGAGGAGCAAAAGAATGATTCAGATTTGTTATCGGGTTGTGTTGCTGGCGCATTACAAAGAGAAGATTATTTAGATATTATAAAGAAAGCGGGTTTTAATGTTAAGATATTGGGAGAAGATAAGGAAATAAGCAAGACTCAATATCAAGGAATTAATTTGGAGAGCTTGAAGATTGAGGCTGTGAAGGAGTAGAAAATGAAAATCAATAAAGAATGGCACGAGAAGAATAAGATGCCTAAGAATGCAACATTTGAAGGGAAGGTGAAGTGGCATACTGAACATAATAAGAATTGTTTGTGTAGACTAGGATTTCCTAAAAAATTAGAAGAGGAAATTAAAAAAAGAGGGATTAAAGTAAAACGATTAAAATATCAACCTTTTCCTTCTTCTCGTTTGACTTCTTCTAAATGAGCTACAGCTTCGCTATACCATTCTTTTAAGAAAGAGTTGTTTTTTCTAAGATCATCTTCATATTTTTCTATTTGTTCTTTTGTGCTCTTAGCTCGCGAATATCCGAGCACAAAGAAAACCTTGGCGCATTCTTTAGCTACTTTAGTAATTTCAGATGGTTCGAATTCAACTTCTCTTTTTTCACCGCAATTGCCGCAAAACTGTTCATCTTCTCCCATTTCCTTAAAGCAATTAAGGCACTTCATTTTAATTTTTCCTTTATTTCAATAAGTAGTTTTTCTACTTTTTCCAATCTCGATGCATCTCTTATTTTCTGTCTACAGTATTCAGTCATATAGACATTATTTTTGGCTGCTTCTTTTCTAAGAAATTCTTTTAATGATGTTTCCATTGTCAGATGAAGTTGTGAATTCTTTCCCATGAAATTTTTATTGGATTTAGTTTTAAAAGAATTAAAGTGATTGTATATTAAGAATTAAAAGACAATAAATAATGTGACCTTATTTTGATTCTTTGGAGAGTTCTGTCAAAATCTTTTTATAACCTCTTTTCTTGTTATCAATATGAAAAAGATGGCTAATAGAATTAATTGGAAAGTTTTAATTGTGAGCTTAGTAGTTGTTTACTTGGTGGCTTTTGTCGGAAGTTTGTTTACCTCTCCTGTTACAGATTCCGAATGGTATGATTCAATTAGGCCTTCAATAACTCCTCCTAACTGGATTTTTCCTATTGTGTGGAATGTCTTGTTTTTCTTAATTGCATTATCTTTATATTTTTCTTGGATCAATGCAAGGAAGCCTGATGTCAAGAAAAAAATTGCTGTTGTGTTTGGAATAAACTTTTTGTTGAATATATTTTGGAGTGTTCTTTATTTTGGATTGAAAAATCCTTTTTATGCTTTTATTGAGATATTTGTTCTTTGGATTTCTATTGTCTCAATGATTTATGTTAGTTATAAGGTTGATAAGAAAGCTGGATGGTTATTAGTGCCTTATTTATTGTGGGTAAGTTTTGCTATTGTACTGAATTATTTGTCTGTTTAATAAATTCTTTAACTTGTAAATTTTTTAGATATTCCCGGAAGCAAAATATATAAAGCAATTTCACCTGAATAGAGTAATAAATTTTTGAATATGAAAGGAGGTAA
>Ga0180007_10005913_pt1 | contig 12149 bp, 9 predicted proteins | sample MM_PC_MetaG_FD_121122 | JGI IMG/M metagenome (GOLD analysis project Ga0180007, IMG submission 121122) | Groundwater microbial communities from the Aspo Hard Rock Laboratory (HRL) deep subsurface site, Sweden - MM_PC_MetaG | ecosystem: Environmental > Aquatic > Deep subsurface > Groundwater...
ATTCCGGCCACGGTCACCGTGGTGGCCGAGAGCGGGGTTAGTCGTCCGGAGCAGGTGAGGGAGCTCAAGGCCGCCGGGCTGGACGCCTTTTTGGTGGGCACCAGCCTGATGCTGGCCCCGGACCCCACCGCCACCCTGCGGGCCCTGGTGGAGGCGGCATGATCCCCCGGATCAAGATATGCGGCATCACCAGCCTGGACGACGCCCTGGCCGCCTGCCGTTTGGGAGCCGACGCCCTGGGTTTCGTTTTGGCTCCCAGCCCCCGCCAGGTGAGCCCCGAACAGGCGCGGGCCATCATCGCGGCGCTGCCTCCCCTGGTGAGCACGGTGGGGGTGTTCGTGGACGCCCCCCTGGTGGAGGTGAGCGAGCTGCGCCGTTTTTGCGGCCTGGACTGGGTGCAGCTGCACGGCGACGAGGGCGAGGACCAGGCCGCCGCCCTGGGACGCCGGGTCATCAAGGCCCTCAGGGTGTCCCAGGAGCGGCCTCCCAATGCGGCGGCCTATCCCGGCTGCGCCTTGCTTCTGGACACCTATCATCCCCAGGCCGCCGGGGGCACGGGCCAAAGCTTCGACTGGAGCCTGGCCCAAGGCATCGCCCGGCAGCGGCCCATCATCCTGGCCGGGGGCCTGACTCCGGACAACGTGAGCCGGGCCATAAAACAAGTTCAACCCTTTGCCGTGGATGTTTCCAGCGGCGTGGAAAAACAGAAAGGCGTCAAAGACCATGAGCGCATCGCAAGCTTCATTGCCCAAGTCCGGCGGGGCTAAGGTTCTGCCCGACGAGCTGGGGCACTTCGGCCCTTACGGCGGGCGCTTTGTGCCCGAAAATCTCATGCCCGCCCTGGAGGAACTGCACGCGGCCTACCTGACCGCCCAGCAGGACCCGGCCTTCAGCGAGGAGCTGGAGGACCTCCTGGCCAACTACGCCGGGCGGCCCACTCCCCTGTACGAGGCCAAGAACCTGAGCAAGGCCCTGGGCGGGGGGCGAATTTTCCTGAAGCGCGAGGACCTGACCCACACCGGTGCCCACAAGATCAACAACGCCCTGGGCCAGGTGCTTCTGGCCAAGCGCATGGGCAAAAAGCGCATCATCGCCGAGACCGGGGCCGGGCAGCACGGCGTGGCCACGGCCACGGTGGCCGCCCTCATGGGCCTGGAGTGCATGGTCTACATGGGCACCCTGGACATGGAGCGCCAGGCGCTCAACGTGACCCGCATGGAGATGCTGGGGGCCACGGTGGCGCCGGTGACCAGCGGGAGTTGCTCCCTCAAGGACGCCACCACCCAGGCCATCCGAGACTGGGTGACCAACGTCAAGGACACCCACTACATCATCGGCTCGGTGGTGGGGCCTCATCCCTATCCCATGCTGGTGCGCGGTTTCCAGTCGGTGATCGGGAACGAAGCCAGGGCTCAGCTCCTGGAGCGCGAGGGCAAGCTGCCCAAGGCGGCGGTGGCCTGCGTGGGCGCGGGCAGCAACGCCATCGGCCTGTTCCACCCCCTGCTGAACGACCCGGTGGACCTCATCGGGGTGGAGGCGGCGGGTCATGGCCTGGAAAGCGGGGAGCATTCCGCCAGCCTCACCGCCGGGCGTCCGGGCGTGCTGCACGGCTCCAGCCTGTATCTGCTGCAAGACCCCGACGGGCAGATCATCGAGGCCTATTCCATGGCCGCGGGCTTGGACTACCCCGGCGTGGGGCCGGAGCACAGCTACCTCAAGGACATCGAGCGGGCCACCTACGCCACGGTGGACGACAAGGCGGCGGTGCAGGCCTTCATGGACCTGGCCCGCTACGAGGGCATCATCCCCGCCCTGGAAAGCTCCCACGCCTTGGCCCATCTCAAGGATCTGGCCCCCCGTTACGCCAAGGACGACATTATTCTGGTGTGCCTATCCGGCCGGGGCGATAAGGACGTGTCCCAAGTGGCCGCCTATTTGGAGAAGCAGAAATGAAGCCCGTCATACGCGAAAAATTCGCCGCCGCGGCCGAACAGGGCCGGGCCGCTTTCGTGCCCTACGTCACCGGTGGCTTTCCCAACGCCGACACCTGCCTGGAACTGATCACCGCCCTGGACGAGTTGGGCTCCGAGGTGATCGAGGTGGGCCTGCCGTTCTCCGACCCCCTGGCCGACGGCCCTACCATCCAGCTCTCCAGCCAGAGGGCTTTGGAGGCCGGGGCCACCCCGGCCAACGTGCTCGCCACCATGGAGCGGGCCGCGGCCAAGACCCAGGCCGCCCTGGTGGCCATGACCTACGTCAACCCCGTGCTGGCCATGGGCTACGGGGAGTTCGCCAAGCGGGCCTCGGGCTCCGGGGTCAGCGGGGTCATTATCCCCGACCTGCCTCCCGAGGAGGCGGGCGAATGGCTGGATGCCTGCCAAACCCACGGCCTGGACCCGGTGTTCATGGCCGCGCCCGGCACCCCCATGGAGCGCCTGGACCGCATTTTGGCGGTGGGCGGCGGCTTTTTGTACTACGTGTCCATGGACGGGGTGACCGGCACCGAGCTGGAGTTGCCCCCCGAGCGCTTGGCGGCCATGCAAAAGGTGCGGGCCCGCTCGTCCCTCCCGGTGGCGGTGGGATTCGGGGTGGCCACTGCGGCCCAGGCCAAGGCCCTGGCTCCGGTGGCCGACGGGGTGGTGGTGGGCAGCGCCTTGGTGCGCCAGGTGCACCAGGCCGACTCGCCCCAGGCGGCGGTGGAGGCGGTGAGCCGCCTGGCCGGAGAGCTGCGCCAGGCCCTGGTGCGCTGAGCGGCGGTGCGGGGTATTCGCCCAAAACATAGGCATTTAGTGGGGAGGATATGGATTAGTCGCTATTCCTATGATAAAAATAACCGTGATTTTTGCCTGGCTTCCGCGCACTTTAGGTTTTATTTAACCATTCCGCCTGGCTTCGGTGATCGCTCCGGCTAATTGGATCGACAGTGACTATCGCCGACGGCTCAGGCTAGAAATAGGGGAACCCCCTGGCACACGGTGATCTTTGAACGTTGAAGTAGTCATCTTGATGGCCGAAGCCGTGGTGGTTTACCTGATGGTGCTGGGCACCCACTCCTTGCGCCACCGCTTCGGTTTGGCTCACTACTACGCCCTCCTGGGTGGGGTTACCGCGGTGATGTCCTGGGTCACCGACGCGGGAATCGCCGTCCACCTGGGGGGCGTCACCTTTGTGGTGGGCTCCACCGTGTTCTACACCTCCCTGCTTCTGGGCGTGTTCGTGGTCTACGTCTTCGACGGCCTCAGGGCCACGCGCATCATCATCTCCACAGTGATCGGGGTTTCCATCATGGTGCCCCTGATCGCCCTGGTGCTCAACTTCCAGATGAAGCTAAGCGGGGTGCCCGCCCTGGGCTATGTGCCCTCGCCCAGCCTGCGCATAAACATCGCCTCGGTGTTCGCCACCTCCATGGACCTGGTGTTTTTGGCCATCGCCTGGGAGTACATGAACAACCGCTTCCAGTGGATCCCCATGGGCATCCGGGCCTTTCTCACCCTGTTGGGGGTGATGTGGCTGGATGTGATCCTCTTTGCCACCGGGGCCTTCGCGGGCACCGGCGAGTGGCTCTCCATCATCCAGGGCACCGCCCTGAGCCGCCTCATCGTCTCCTGTTTCGCCGCGCCCCTGTTGTGGGCCTATCTTTCCTGGCAAAACCATCGCTGGGGCACCCAGATAACCCAGCGCCCGGTGCTGGCCATTCTCAGGCAGTTCGCCCAGATGAAAGAGGAGCTGACCCAGGCCCAGCAGGAGATAGAGCGGCGCAAAAAGGCGGAAAAGTCCCTGCGCGAGAGCAAGGAGCGTCTGCGCACCTTGGCTTCTACCGACGCCCTCACCGGCTTGTCCAACCGGCGGCGCTTCTGGCAGACGGCGGACGGCGAAATCCAACGGGCCCGGCGCTACGGGACCAGCTTGGCCATGATCATGATGGACGTGGACAAGTTCAAGCGGGTCAACGACACCTTCGGCCACGACGTGGGGGACCAGGTCCTTTGCGAGTTGGCCCGCATAGGCCTGGCCAACATCCGCTCTTTTGACTCCTTGGCTCGGGTGGGCGGGGAGGAGTTCGCCTTTATCCTGCCGGAATCCAGCCTGGAGGCTGCCGGGAAAACCGCTGAACGGCTGAGGGCAGCGGTGGAGACCGAGGCCATCATCGTGGGCCCCCACCAGGTGTTCATGACCGTCAGTCTGGGAGTGGCGGTTTTGGAGCCGGACATGGACCGGGTGGAGGACCTTTACAAGGCGGCGGACCTGGCTCTTTATCAGGCTAAAAAGCAGGGTCGCAACAGCGTGCGGGTGTATCAGGGCAGCGGCGAAGACCTTAACTAGCCGGGCCCGGCCCAGACGCGCCAAAACCATCCCCCCTCCCGGTCGCGGGAGGGGGGATGGTTGTTTAGGGACGGGTGTTGTCGGGCCTACATGGGGCTATTTCGCCTGGCGTACCGGTATGGTCATCAAGGCGACCTTACCCGGCACGGGAATAAAGGTCACCGGCTCGCATTCTTTGAGGTTTGTTAGATGCAAAGTAACGTTGCCACTTTTCTTGACCAAGATGAGTTCGCCCTTACGCTCAGCTACCTCGCCCCATGAGGGTTGCGTTGCCTGCAAGTCGGCCCCATTCAACCGTAGACAAAAATCTTTCTTATTGCCGGCGGTTTTTGGGACTTCGACCGCTAAAGTTATTGTCCCCTTGGCGTCTTTAGTCATGATGGTGTTAGTGGCTGCTGTTATTTTGAGTTGATCGTTTTCCCCTCCGGCTTGACCGTCCACCTTGGCCATGGAGTGGTAATAGGCCGGGTATAGGTCGCCACTGGTAGAATCCCGATATGCAATCAAGTTAACCTTGCCAACCAACTCCTTGGCCTTGAACCCCCAGTTGGCCAAGGATGCAAAAGTGGCCGTGCAAAGTTCGTTTTTTGAGTAATACAGTTTGGGCGGTACGGCCGATAAGTAAAGCGGCGGGTTGGTGCTTTTTATCTCCAGCACCGTCCGCGTGATGGCCTTGCAACCCTCGTTGGTAAGGGCGATTGTGGCCGTGGTTTTATCCTTACCGTCATCTTTCAACCAGCCGGTTTTGTCCTTGTGGGGCGTGGGCCCGCTGGGTGCTTTTGGCGCGGGTACGGGAAACAAGGCCACTGTGTACATTCCACCACAACGTGCGTGATTCAGGTCCACCCACATACTATATTGTGATTGTGCAGGAATCTTATATTGCTTGGCGGTTTTAATAAAGGCTTCTAAATCATTTTGGTGGGTTGCATTCAATAGGTCAGTTAGACATTTATAATTACATTGCGTGTCTTGAGCTAGATAACTCTGGATAAACTCACGAGCGTGATTGAGAGCTTCCTCCCGTTTGCGTTCGTTCAACCGCTCTCCGTTGAGCACATTTACAAAATTAGTTTTGGATATAACAACCAGAGATATTTCCTCGGCACTTATCCCTCCTATGCAAAAATAGCTATCGGGCACCAATACCAATACACTCACCGTGTGGGTGCGCGGCACCATGGTGTAGGTCTTCACCCCATTGCGATAGGCGCCCATGCGCACCCGCAGGGTGTTGGGAGACACTCTGGCTACGCTAAACAGGCTGTTGAGATCATTGCTGGTCGAACTCTGGAGTTTGTTTAGGGCTGATTCAACGCCCGCAGTGGCACCGGCCCCTTGCGTAGCGGCTGATAGGCCCAGGGCCAGGCTTAGGAGCATCTCCCGGCTGCGGGCGCTGCTTGCGGCCTCAAGGCTGTCGGATACCAACAATGGTATAACCAGAGGAATCTGCGTGGTCCCCTCCGCAGTATTTTTGGACTGAGTCGGCGCCCCTACACTCTTGCAATATTTTTCTCCTTTTAGCGGAATTGAAGGTTGGTCTGTTGGTTTTATGGGTTCCTGGAAAAAGGAAAGCAGGGTGTAGGCATCATAGGGCATGTCGCGTCTGCTGGGCATCAGGCTTATTTGCAAGCGCACCAGGTAGGGAACGTAACTCTTGGGTATGGGCGCGTAGTTCAGGTATTGATTCAGCAACTGCACTTCTTGCAGGAGGGCTGTGGCAGCCAGATAGCGCAGCAAAGGTTCACTTTTTAGACTAATATTTTTTGAGTTTTTGCTCTCTTCGCCGAGGCTTTTTCGCTCAGGCAGGATTTTGTCCTGCGAGGAGCCAGTGGCGCCATCAGAGGCGGTCGGCGTTGACAGAGTGCTGCTAAACCTAGCTCCAAGCCCCAGATAGGCGAGGTCGCTCATGCTGGCGCTGACCGGCAATACTTCTTCAAGGGCGGTTTGGGCTGCCAGCTCGAAATTTGGTTGCAGGCTTTTTTTTACCTCGTCCCAAGGGGCCACGGCTAGAACCGCTATATGACTGGAGCCTGCTTGCTGCTGGTACTCTACTTCTCCCGAAGACCCGTTAAACCAAGAACAACCGGGGCCCAAAATGACAGACAGGGCCACCACCAGCCAAAACGGCCGGGAGCGCAGGACTCTTCTATACATGGAACACCCCCCTGCAAGGAGCCGGGAGGGGGGGCCTCGGCGCAAGGAAGGCTCGGGACAGGATAAAGCTTTGGGTGTTCTTCCCGGGACAGGCTAAGTCAGGCTCCCCACCGGCTGACTTTTCACGATTAGCATCGCCCGGTTTTTGAGGTGAATGCAAGCAAAAAATACCTACTCACTAGTGGGGTATTTTGGGAGGATACCGCCATACCCGCGACCCTATCGTTCCGCCAGGCCCTTGTCCGCGGCCAGCTTGCGCCAGAAGGTGGCCGGATGCACCCCCAGGGCCTGGGCGGCGTCGGCCACCGAGCCGTAGCGGCCCACCGCGTTTTGGATGAGGTTCAGCTCGAATTCCCGCACCGCCTGCTTGAAGCCGGTCTCCTCGGACAAGGGATCGCGCTGCGAGCGGGGTCCTTGACGCAATTCGCTGGGCGCGTCGGCCAGAGTGATGGATTCGCCCTCGCTCATGACCATCATGGACTCCAGCAGGTTCTTGAGCTCGCGGATGTTGCCGGGATAGGGGTATTTGGCCAGCGCGTCCATCACCTCGGGGCTGAGCTTTTTGTTCAGGCTGTGCTGCTCGCAATGGTTTTGCACGATCTGGCGGGCCAGGGCGGGGATATCCTCCCGGCGGGAGCGCAGGGGGGGGATGTCGATGGAGATGACGTTGAGGCGGTAATACAGGTCCTCGCGGAAGCTCCCCTTTTCCATCATGGCCTTGAGGTCGCGGTTGCTGGCGGCGATGACCCGCACGTCCACCGTCTTGGGCCGAGTGGCCCCTATGCGGGTGAAGCGGTTTTCGTCCATCACCTCCAAAAGCTTCACCTGCATGGACGGGGTCAACTCGGCCACCTCGTCCAGGAAGATGGTGCCCTGGTCGGCGGTCTCGAAGAGCCCGGCCTTGCCCTGGGGCAGGGCCCCGGTGAAGGCGCCGGCCTCATAGCCGAACAGCTCGCTTTCCATGAGTGACTCGGGGATGGCCCCGCAGTTGATCTTCACGAAGGGCTTGATACGGCGGCGGCTCATCTCGTGGATGATGCGGGCCAGCATGCTCTTGCCCACCCCGGACTCGCCGCACAGCAGCATGGAGTTGTCCACGTTGGCCGCCTTGACCGCCTTGAGCAGCACGTTTTTCATGGCCTCGCTGCGGATGACCATGCGCTCCAGGGCGTGGTCCAGGTTGATCTGCTCGGTCAGCGACTGGTGGTACAGGCTCTCCAGCTTGCGGGTTTCCTCCAGGCTGGCCTTGAGCTGGTTGAGCACCGTGAGGTCGCGCACGTTGATCACCACCAAGGTGATCTCGCCGTCCTCGTCGAACACCGGGGTGCCGGTGACCATCATGTTCCGGTCGCCCTGGATTTTTTGCATGATGGTCACCGGGGCGCGGCGCTTGCGCACCTGCATGGTCACCGAGCGGTCGATGATTTTGTCGCGTACCAGCTCGGAGACATGGCGGCCCACGATCTTGTCCCGGCTCAGGCCGCTGATGCGCTCGTAGGCGCTGTTCAGGCGCACGGTGTTGCCCTCGCCGTTGACCACGAACAGGCCGTCAAAGGAGGATTCGAACACCGCCTCCAGCTCCCGGTAAAGCTCCTGGTAGCCGCGCAACTGGGAGATGATGGCCTCGTAGTCGGAGATGTCCTGGAATACGCTGATGACCCCGATTATCTTGCCGTCTTGGATGATGGGGTTGCGGTTGGCGATGATGGTGGCCTGGGGCAGCTCGATGCGCACCCCCACCTGGGGCTTGCCGGTGCGCAGTATCCCGCGTATGTCGGCCCAGGCCTCTGGGCGCACCTGGCTCAGGTGCTTGCCCACCGGGTGGGGATTTTCGTTGCGGAAGATGCGGTGGGCGGCCTGGTTGTAAAGCAACACCGTCCCCTGGACATTCACTATTAGGATGCCGTTGTGGGTGGAGTTAAGGGCCACCAGCCATTTGAACTGATCCCCGTGGCTTTGAATCTCTTCGGGCGGCAAAACAATCTCCTAAAATTTTGACCGTCGGGCCATTGCCTAAACTGCTCGCAAATTTGCGGGTAAGTCGCGTTATTGCGAGTATGCCCTATTAAAATGCAAAAGGTTAGTCCATAGCAATAGATAAAAAGCAAAAACACCTAAAAGGTGAGCAGTATTTCTCGCAAAACCGCGAGTGGGTTTTCCCTGATAATGTTTGCCAAATAAATTACCAGTTAAATCAAAGTGATACACGGATGAACAATCTTCAATTCTTGGCATGGCAATTGCTCTATGCACAGCGAGTTTGTTTCTTGCGCCTTCATGGGCATGAGCCTGTGGGACCAACCGGATGAAACTGGTGTGCTGATGTCCTTTGTGCGGCTTCGTGACATCGAGTTGTATTACGAGACCCTGGGGGAGGGGCCTCCCTTGTTGATGCTCATGGGCCTGAGGCGCGACCACACCTGGTTTCACCGCCAAACTCCGGAGTTTGCCAAGCACTTCACGGTGATTCTCATGGACAACCGCGGCGCCGGTCAAAGCGGCACGCCCGACGAGCCCTACACCATCGCGGGCATGGCCGAAGATACCGTGGGCCTCCTGGACGCCCTGGGCCTGGAATCGGCCCACGTGCTGGGGGTCTCCATGGGCGGGTGCATCGCCCAGGAGCTGGCCCTCAGTTTTCCCCAGCGGGTGCGCGGCCTGGTCCTGGGCTGCACCACCTGCGGCGGGTCCGAGGCCCTGACCACGCCGGAGCACATCATGCAGTGGTACGCCGACCCCGCGGGCATGAGCCCCGAGGAGATACTGCGGCGCAACCTGCGCATTTATTTCTCCGATCGTTACCTGCGCGAAAAAACCGCGGAGGTGGAGTGCTTCATACAAATGGCCTTGCGGGACCGGCAGCCGATGTTCGCCTTCAAACGGCAGATGGAGGCCTTGCAGGGCTTTTCCTCGGCCTCCCGCTTGCCAGGCCTGTCTCCGCCCACGCTGATCGCCACCGGCTCCGACGACGGCCTGATACCCGCGGAGAACTCGCTGATCCTGGCCGGGCTGATCCCGGACTCTTCCCTGATGATGTACCCGCAGGGGAGGCATTGTTTTTTCATGGAAATGGCAAGCCGCTTCAACAAGGAGGTCATCTCGTTCCTGCACCAGGTCGCGAGGGCCTGAGGTTAGTGAGGATTTTGGTGAAGGGCCTTTCCCTGGGGAAATTAGGAAAGGCCGGACATCTTGGTCGAATACGAATGGTCCCATTACTAAGGAGGGAGGACTGGTAGATGAAAAAGTTAATTGCGTTGTTGGCGATTCTAACGGTGGCGGTGGTGGGGATGGCTGCTCCGGCGGCTGCGGCGGACAAGGATTTCAAACTCGGGGTGCTGTTTTCCCTGACCGGACCCTTTGCCCCGGCCGGATCCCTGGCGGGCTATCGGGGCACCATGGTGGCCGTGGACATGATCAACGCCCGGGGCGGCATCGCCGGTAAGTACAAGGTGGTGCCCGTGGTTGCCGACGCCCAGAGCAACCCGGACGTGGCCATCCGCGAGGGCCAGCGCCTGATGACCGTGGAGAAGGTACCGGTGGTTTTGGGCGTGTTCTCCAGCGGCATCGCGGTGCCCCTGGCGCCCATGGCCGACAAGAACAAAAAGATTTTCTGGGTGATCATCGCCATCTCCGACAAGGTGGTCAAGGACCGCAACCTTAAGTACGTGTTCCGCGTACAGCCCATGGGCTCCCAGTGGGGCCAAAGCACGGTCAAGCTGCTGAATGACAACCTGGCCAAGTTCGGCGTGAAAAACGCCAAGGAGCTCAAGGTGGCCATCATCCACGAGGACGGCCCCTACGGCAGCTCGGTCTCCGCGGCCAACAAGGCCATGGCCAAGCAGTTCGGCATGAAGGTGGTGCTGGACGAGGCCTACTCCCACAAGACCAAGGACATGTCCTCGCTGATCCTCAAGCTAAAGCGCACCAAGCCCGACGCGATCCTGCACACCGGCTACTTCCCGGACGTGGTGCTGTTCTTCCGCCAGGCTCGTGAGCTGGGCCTCAAGACCAAGGCCATCGAGGGCCACGGCGCGGGCCATGCCAACATGCCCAAGCTGGCCGAGGCGGCCGGCGGCGACCTGATGAACTACTGCTTCAACGTGGACCCGGCCCCGGCCCAGATGCTGGACCGCAAGAAGCTGGCTCCGGGCACCGGCGAGCTCATCGGCGAGTTCCTCAAGCGCTATGAGGAGAAGTTCAAGGTCAGCAACCCGCCCACCCACGCCACCCAGGGCTTCGGCCACACCTGGATTCTGCTCAACGACGTGGCTCCCCTGGCGCTCAAGAAGTACGGCGACCTGAGCCCCGAGTCCATCCGCAAGGCCTCCCTGGAGATCGACATCCCCGAGGGCGGCACTCCCTGCGGCTACGGCGTGAAGTTCGCCCAGCCGGGCACCCCCCTGTCCGGCCAGAACCTGCGCTCCTACCCGGTGGTGGTGCAGTCCATCAACGGCAAGCTGGGCATCGCTTGGCCGGCCGCCTTGCAGACCGTGACCCCGGTGATTCCGCTGCCCGCAAGCAGCCCCTTCGCCGAGAAGTAAGACGTCCGGAGTTGGGGGGGCCTTCCCCCCCAACTCCCCAACTTGAGTCCAACGCGCCCTGATTCAGGGAGTGGGGAACCACAGGGAGCGGCTCGGGGAGAGTCATGCTTAACATCCAAAATATAAGCAAAAGCTTTGGCGGGGTTATGGCCCTGCACGATGTTTCCTTCCGCATAGAGGAGGGCAGCTTCGTGGGGCTCATCGGCCCCAACGGTTCGGGCAAAACCACCATGTTCAATGTGATATCAGGCGCGCTGGGGCCCACGCGCGGCGAGGTGGTCTACGAGGGTGAAACCATCAGCGGCCTCACCCCCAACGCCATCTGCCATGCCGGAATCGCCCGCACCTTTCAAATACCGCAGCCCATCAAGAGCCTGACCGTGGCCGAAAACGTGATGTTGGGGGTTTTGTTCGGCCGGGGCGGCAAACGCAAATATCACGAAGAGCGCATTAAAAAAGACGCGATAAAGATGCTGGACTTCGTGGGCCTGAACCTGGACCCGGACTCCTTTCCGGAGAAGATGACCGCCGGCGACCTGCGCAAGCTGGAGATGGCCCGGGCCCTGGCCACCCAACCCAAGATTCTCTTGGCCGACGAGGTGTTGAGCGGCCTTAACAAAGACGAGCTCAAGGACGCATCCGCCATCCTCACCAAGGCCCGGGCCGAGATGGGGGTGACCATCATCTGGGTGGAGCACATCATGCACGTGCTCATGAAGCTGGTGGAGAGGGTGATTGTGCTTAACCATGGCCTGTTGATAGCCGACGGCGACCCCGACAGCGTGTCCAACGACAAGCAGGTGGTCGAGGCTTATCTGGGCGTAGAGTGACACGGAAGTTAACGACATGCTCACTGTAGACGCTATCGACACCTATTACGGCGAGTTCCAGGCCCTGGAGGGAGTCTCCCTCAAGGTGGAGAAGGGACAGACCGTCATCGTGGTGGGGCCCAACGGGGCGGGTAAGAGCACCCTATTAAAAACCATCCTGGGACTGCAAAAGCCCCGCCAGGGGAGTGTCAAGTTCCAGGGCGAGGAGATCAGCGGATTGCCCGCCCACAAAGTGGTGGAGCGGGGCATATCCATGGTGCCCGAGGGCGGCCGGGTGTTCCCGGACCTTTCGGTGCAG
>Ga0180007_10005915_pt1 | contig 12148 bp, 9 predicted proteins | sample MM_PC_MetaG_FD_121122 | JGI IMG/M metagenome (GOLD analysis project Ga0180007, IMG submission 121122) | Groundwater microbial communities from the Aspo Hard Rock Laboratory (HRL) deep subsurface site, Sweden - MM_PC_MetaG | ecosystem: Environmental > Aquatic > Deep subsurface > Groundwater...
ACAAGGAAATGGAAGACTATTTTAACTGCAAAAAAAAATTTTTTACCCAGTATCTTATGTCCAGCGAAAAAAATAACTCCATAGCAGTTCTGAATATTGATGACCCTAAAGGAGAGCTTCTTTTAAAATCGATTGACTGCAAAACCATTGCTGTCAGTGCACAAAAAAAAGCAGATGTTTATTCACAAAATATCACAGATGATATTCACGGGTTGTCAGGAACCATCTGCATGACGGATACCTCATTTAATCTAAGATCCCAATTGACTGGCTCCTTTAATCTGGAAAACATTCTGTGCGCTGCAGGGGCAGCCCATGCCCTGGATATCAAAGCCAGCCAGATTAAAACCGGAATTGAAAACTGCCATACCATTCCAGGCCGCCTTGAAAAAATTGATAATTCCATTGACCGGTTTTTATTTGTTGATTATGCCCACACACCTGGTGCCCTTGAATCCATTTTAATCACCTTAAAACAAATAGCCCCCAAAAGGATTATCACTGTTTTCGGATGCGGTGGAGACAGGGATCGAAAAAAACGCCCCTTGATGGGACAAGTGGCCTGCACGCACAGCCATATTGCCATTGCAACCTCTGATAACCCCAGAACTGAAAATCCAGATGCCATTATAAATGATATTCTTGAAGGCGTGGATGAATTTCACACCCTTTCTGAAAATGATCTGGTGTTCCATCCTTATAAGAAAGGCTATCTGGTTGAAAGTGACAGACGATCCGCCCTGAAAAAAGCAATATTTATCTCAAAACCCGGGGACATCATTATTGCTGCTGGCAAAGGCCATGAAACATACCAGATTACCAATGCAGGAACCATACACTTTGATGATAAAGAAGAATTGACAAGCGCCTCAATAGAATTTGCCAACCAGTTCAAACCCATTCCATGGACAACGGATGACCTGTCAAAAGCGTTGCATACGGATCCTGTTTTTTCAACACTTGAAAAAGCGCATACGTTTACCGGGATCTCCACAGACTCCCGGACAATTTTAAACGACCAAATTTTCATCGCCCTTAAAGGAGAAAGTTTCAATGGCCACGCTTTTATCAAAGATCTTATGGAAAAAGGCGTAAAAGGATTTATTACAGAAAAGCACTTTATCGATAAACTGGATAAAAATACAAAAAATGCCCTGTTTCAAAAAAATCTGATCATTTTTGAAACACAGGACACGTTAACAGCCCTGGGACGGCTTGCCCAGTATCAACGACTCCGATCAAATGTCAAGCTGCTTGCCATTACAGGATCCAGTGGAAAAACAACCACAAGAAGAATTATCGAAGAAATTTTTAAAACCCGATTTCTCACCCATGCCACCATTGGAAATCTTAACAATGAAATCGGTTTGCCACTCACCCTTTTAGCGCTTTCAAAAGCACACGAATGGGCCATTGTTGAAATGGGCATGAACCACCCGGGAGAGATATCAAGATTAAGTCAGATAGCACTTCCTGATATTGCCATGGTGATCAACACGGCTGGTGTTCATTTAGAGGGACTTGGCAACGTAGATAATGTGGCAAGAGCAAAGGCTGAAATTTTTGACGGCATAAGGGAGAATGGTACGGCTATCCTCTTTGCAGATGATCCGAGACGTAATATACTTGAAAAAAAAGCCCGGGAAAAAAATATTCAAACCCTTTTATTTTTTGGTTCCGGCAATGATTCCCATATCCGATCCACCAAAGTTAAAACCCTGAGTGATTCCACGGAATTTACAGTCAACATAAAAGATTTGGAAACAGCTTTTTCCATCCACTCTCCTGCCCCTTTCATGGTTGACAACTGCCTTGCAGCAATTTGTGCGGCCACGTCTGCCGGGATAGGTCCGGAGGGGATTAAAAAAGGGATAAAGGCTTTTACCCCTGTAAAAGGGAGGATGCACATTTACAGGCCTTCAGATCTCATCCACCTTATTGATGACACCTACAATGCAAACCCTGCTTCCGTGGCCCAGGCCTTGAACACGCTGAATATCATCAGCAAAGGGAAAAACAGTATTGCCGTTCTGGGGGATATGCTGGAGCTAGGGGAAAAGGCTCCTCTTCTGCATCGGCAAATCGGACAACAGGCTGCCATGCTGGGAATATGCAAATTATACCTTTTTGGAAGCCTTGTAAAACACACCATTGAAGGCGCTATTGAAAATGGTTTTTCCCTGAACAATATATTCCATGGAACAAAAGATCAGATCACTGAAAAATTATTTGACACTGTGGACACAGAATCCTGGATTCTAGTCAAAGGTTCCCGGGGTATGGCCATGGAAACGGTCATACAGGGACTTGAAAAACGAATAACGGCAAAGGTACAGGTGCTATCATGAAAAATTTGAAAACCGATGAAGAAAAACGCATGTTTAATGACAGAAGAAAATTTAATTACACTGCCTATCTTCCTGAAAGACGATCCGGAATGGACAGAAGAGATGTTGCAGCACACAGATTAAATGCCAGTGTGGCTTAAGGATAAAAGGAATGCTGTACGAATTTTTATATCCATATCATGTTGATTTCTCGTTTTTAAATATATTTCGATATATTACATTCAGAACGATTTATGGCGGACTGACAGCATTTTTAATCTGTTTTCTTTTCGGACCCGTTGTCATCAGAAAACTGACTCAGATGCAGATCGGGCAAATCATCCAGACGGATGGGCCGCAATCTCACATGGGCAAGCAAGGCACACCAACCATGGGCGGAATCCTTATCCTTTTTTCTGTTTTCATGTCCACTGTGATCTGGGGAAACCTGTCCAATCATTATGTCACCATCCTTCTTCTGACCCTTATGCTTTTTGGATTTATCGGATTTATTGATGACTATCTCATGCAGATTAAAAAAAGAAACATGGGATTTACGGCCAAGGGCAAATTTCTCATCCAGGTATTATTTGGCCTGATTATCGGCTATCTGATCTATAAGTGTCCTGATTTTAACTCCACCCTGACAATTCCTTTTTTCAAAGATATTTCTCCTGATCTGGGGATCTGGTATATCCCCTTTGCCTGTCTTGTCATTGTGGCCACATCAAATGCCGTAAATCTGACAGATGGACTTGACGGTCTTGCCATAGGCCCCTACATCGTTGCCAGCGTCACCTACATGTTCTTTGCATATGTTACAGGCCATGTCCAGATAGCTGAGTATCTTCATCTCAAGCACATTGCCTCTGCCGGCGAACTATCCGTCATCTGCGGAACTCTGGCAGGCGCCGGATTGGGATTTTTATGGTTCAATGCACACCCGGCCCAGATTTTTATGGGTGATTCCGGCTCTATTCCATTGGGCGGTATTCTAGGAACGATTGCCATCATCACAAAACAGGAAATTCTCTTGGTCATTGTTGGAGGGCTGTTTGTCATTGAAGCCTTATCCGTTATCATTCAGGTTTCTTATTTTAAATTGACAAAAGGAAAAAGAGTTTTTCGAATGGCCCCTTTACACCATCATTTTGAACTTAAAGGCTGGCATGAATCAAAGGTCATTGTCCGGTTCTGGATTATATCCATTACCCTGGCGTTATTATCCCTGAGCACCCTGAAAATAAGGTAGATGAATGTGAAACGAGAAATACATCCCTATTTTCTGATCATTGGCCTGGGAATATCTGGCGTTTCAATGGCAAAATTCCTTTGTTCCCTTGGCCAGACGGTTATCGCAACAGACAATGACCCTTCAAGAACAGACATTGCAGAAGAGCTTAATTCACTTGGGATTAAAACCCAGATCGGCTTTCACGATCAAAACACGTTTAACCAGGCAAGTGTTATCATACCCAGTCCCGGTATACCGAAAACCAATCCCTTTATCCAGACCGCAGCCAGTCTCGGAGTTGAGATCACAGGTGAACTGGATATCTTCACCCGATACAACCACCTTCCCATCATTGCCATTACAGGGACCAATGGAAAAACCACTACCACAACCTTAATCGGTGACATCTTAAAATCCTGCAGTATGAATCCCTTTGTCGGGGGAAACATTGGTACACCTTTGGTGAATGTCCTTATGAACAAAGGGAAAACAGATGTCATTGTGGCTGAAATATCCAGTTTCCAATTGGATCTTGCACGCGGGTTCAGGCCTGATGTGGGGGTCCTGTTAAATATCTCGGATGACCATATGGATCGATATGCGAATGCCCATGCATATGAAACTTCCAAATGGAGCCTTTTCAAACATCAAAGCCCTTCTGACACAGCCGTGATTAATGGTTCCATTAAAGATTTCCAAAAAATGTCCCAACAACTGAAATCCAGAATTTTTACATTTTCATCGGCTGACAATACCCTGATGCACTGCAATGCCAGAATCCGTCCAGAAACCATTGATATTATTACCCCGGAACTGAATCATACCATAGAGACAATCCACCTCAAAGAACTGCCGGGAATCCACAACAAAGAAAATGCTGCTGCTGCCGTTCTTGCCTGTCTTGCCATTGGTATGGATATAAAAAAGATTTCAAAGGGATTGGAAAATTTTAAGAATCTGCCTCACAGAATAGAATTCGTTAACACCATTGATGGAATATCTTTTTATAATGATTCCAAAGGAACCAATACAGATGCGGTTATCCGGGCAATCAACTGCTTTGAAAAAAATATTATCCTGATTCTGGGCGGCCGGACAAAACGCTCAGATTTCTCAGTGCTGACCAATGCTGTTCAACAACGTGTCAAAACCATTATTGCCATGGGAGAATGCAGGACACAGATTACAGATACATTTAAAGATATCTGTCCGGTTTTAGAAGTTCACACCATGAAACAGGCTGTTCAAACTGCTTTTGATAAGGCGTTTCAAGATGATATCGTCCTTCTCTCCCCGGCCTGTGCAAGCTTTGACATGTATAAAAATTATGCTCATAGAGGCAATGACTTTGTTACCCATGTAAATGCGCTTGGAACCAGATAAAATGGCCAAAAAAACACAACCCATGCATCCCTTTTTCAGTGAAAAAAGTATTCTTTTCCCTGTTCTACTGCTTTCAGGGATAGGGATTATCATGGTTTATTCAGCAAGTTCCGCAATCAGCATGGAAAGCCATAACACGGTATTTTACTATATGAAAAAACAGGCCATCTTTCTATGCATCAGCCTTTGTGTCATGTTTGTTGCGGCCTCTTTCCCCTATAAGCTTTACAAAAGTATTTCCTATATCATCCTTTTCACTGCTATTGCCATGCTTGTGGCCGTGCTCTTCCCAGCGCTGAATATAAAAGCCGGCGGGGCTCACAGGTGGCTTAACCTGGGCGGATTTACCTTTCAACCGGCAGAATTTGCAAAGCTTTCTCTCATTCTTTTTCTTGGATATTCCCTTGCCAAAAAACAGGATATGGTCAAACAATATTTTGTTGGCTTTGTCCCCCATGCACTCATTTTTGTTCTTTTTGCCTGTTTAATCATTATTCAGCCTGACTTTGGGACGATTGTCGTATTGGGGATAATAACCTGGGGGATGATGTTTGTTGCAGGGGTTAAACTCCTTCACCTGCTATCCCCTGCGCCGTTGCTGATCCCTGTTATTTATTTCTGGATTTATAAGGTAGGCTATCGTCTGGAAAGAATCATGTCTTTTTTGAATCCCTGGGAAGATCCCTATAATACCGGATACCAGATTACAAATTCGTTAAAGGCCTTTGGGTCAGGCGGTATCTTTGGGAAAGGCATTGGGCTTGGCATGCAGAAAATGCATTACCTTCCAGAACCCCACACTGATTTTATTTTTTCAATTATCGGCGAAGAGCTTGGACTGATAGGGGTACTCACTGTTTTATCCCTGTATTTAGTTTTATTATTAAAGGGAATCCAGATTGCCAAAACCTCAAAAACAATATTTGGCGCTATCACAGCCACAGGGATTACCATTTATATCGGACTTCAGGTCGTCATCAACACGGGGGTTGCCCTGGGGGCCCTGCCGACAAAAGGTCTCACCCTGCCGTTTATCAGTTATGGGGGAACCTCTCTTGTGATCAATATGGCAGCCATGGGAATTTTAATGAATATCGGGGCATCCAAAGATCATGAAAAAAGTGCCTAACATCATCATAGCCGGTGGGAAGACAGGCGGACACCTGTTCCCGGGTATTGCTGTTGCCCAGGCCCTTGAGCGGATAAACCCTGATGTAAATGTTCTTTTTGTCGGTACAACCGCACCTTTTGAGACCCAAACCCTTGAAAGATACGGATATTCCCATAAAGCCATCTATTCAAAACCGATTAAAGGCGGCAGCCTGTTCAGCAAAGGATTCTCCATTGGCATTATCTTTATTTCCCTGATCCAGTCCATGATCATCATGATGCGTTTCAGACCTGATTTTGTACTGGGGGTCGGAGGATTTTCATCCTTTGGAATTGTGCTGGCAGCCTGGGTATTCAGAATTCCAACCGCTATCCAGGAACAGAATGCATTCCCTGGTTTGACAAACCGCTTGCTATCAAGATTTGCAAAGACCATTTTTACATCTTTCAAAGAAACAAAAGGGTTTGCCCACAACCCTAAAGTAAATTATGTTGGCAACCCGGTTAGAAAAACGGACAGGGTCGGATCTGAAGATAACCTGGATTTAAATCATTTTGATCCAAACAGATTTACCCTTCTTGTAACGGGTGGAAGCCAGGGTGCTTCCAGTATCAACACGGCATTCATGAATGCCCTTGAATTGATGACCGATACGGGCAAATTTAATATTATTCATCAAACCGGCATGAATGATGAATCCATTGTGATGCATCAATACAACCGCCTGAAAATAAACGCAACAACCAAAGCCTTTTTTCATAACATGCCCCAGCTTCAAGACAGGGCAGATCTTGCGATCACACGGGCAGGCGCCGGAACCATTTCAGAGCTGTGCATAAAAGGTCTTCCAGCCATTCTCGTTCCGTTTCCCCATGCGGCTGATGATCACCAGACCTTTAATGCAAAAGCGCTTGAAGACCAGGGTGCGGCAATAATGATAAAAGATAGTGAACTCACGGGACAGACCTTAAAAGAAAAAATTGAATCCCTGATTGAAAACAAAAAAGGCCTTTGCCACATGGCCCAGATGTCAAGACAGATGGCCATGCCTGATGCTGATGAAAAAATTGCAAATCACATATTAAAAACAAAGGATATCGAGGTTTAAATCTATGTATCAGAAAAATTATCATATCCATTTTGTTGGAATCGGTGGTATCGGCATGAGCGGCATTGCCGAACTGCTGATAAACCTTGGCTATAAGGTATCCGGGTCTGACTTAAAACTGTCCCCTATTACCAAACGGCTTGAGCAGAAGGGCGGAATCATTTTTAAAGGTCACAGTCAAGAGCAGATTCTCGGTGCCAACGTGGTGGTCACCTCCACGGCCATTACCAGTGATAATCCAGAAGTCGTTCTCGCAAAAAAACGATTGATTCCGATTATCCCCCGGGCTGAAATGCTGGCAGAGTTGATGCGGATCAAATATTCCATTGCTGTCTCTGGCGCCCATGGTAAAACATCCACCACTGCCATGGTTTCACAGATTCTCAACACTGCCGGACTGGATCCCACAGTGATTATAGGAGGCCTTCTTAAAGGGCTTGATACCAATTCATTGCATGGCAAAGGAGACTATATTGTCGCAGAAGCCGATGAAAGTGACGGATCTTTTTTAAAATATTCGCCAGCCATTGCCGTTGTCACCAATATCGACCTTGAACACCTTGATTTTTATAAGGATATTGAAGATATCAAAGATAAATTCGTTCAGTTTATCAATTCCGTTCCCTTTTATGGTCTTGCCATTCTCTGCCTTGACAATGAACATATCCAGGATATTCTTCCCCAGATAAAGGTCAGGTATACCACCTTTGGCATGACAGCCCAGTCTGATCTCCAGGCCAGGGAAATCTCCTTTTCCGACAATAAAAACTTTTTTAAGGTTTTTCATCATGAAACCCTTTTGGGCGGAATCAACCTGAATATTGCAGGAAAGCATAATATCTCCAATGCACTGGCCTCAATAGCTGTCGGGCTTGAGCTGAACATATCCTTTAAAACAATTAAAAAAGCCCTGGAACAGATTGAAGGTGTAAAACGGCGGCTTGAAATCAAGGGAAAGAAAAAAGGCATCACCATAATAGATGACTATGGCCATCACCCAACCGAGATCATGGCAACGCTGACCGCCATCAGGGAAAGTTATCAGGAAAAAAGGCTGATTGTTGTGTTTCAGCCCCACCGATACACCAGGACCCAGGGATTATTCCAGGAATTTACCCGATCCTTCTATCAATCCGATATCCTGATTGTACTTCCCATTTATGCAGCCAGTGAAACCGAGATTATTGGGGTTGATGCTCAAAGTCTGTGCGAAGGCATCAGAAAACATGGACATAAAGATGTCACCTATGCATCTGATTTTAACCAGGCCTTATCCATTATTACCCAGACCGTAAAAAAAGGAGATACTATTCTGACGCTGGGTGCTGGTGACATTTATACTCTTGGAGAAAAACTGCTTGAACTATTGTAAAGGCAAGGCATGATAGCAAAAAAAAATAAAGCTGTTTCAACACTTGTTCAAGATTTTAATCTTCTTGTTGATGAGCCGTTGAAAAAATATACCTCATTTAAAATAGGAGGACCGGCTGATCTTCTTGCAATGCCAAAAGACAAAATAGAATTAAAAAATTTATTAAAAAATGCCTCAACCCTTGATATCCCTGTCACTTTTTTTGGGGGCGGTACCAACATTTTAATTACAGATAAAGGCATTCGAGGTCTTGTGGTGATTACACGGTTTCTAAAATCTGAGATCCGGATTACCCGGACAGGCCTTCAGGAGAACAGCATTTATGTTGAAGCCGGAGAGCGGTTGTCAAGGCTGTGCCAGTTTGCCATCCAGAACTCACTTTCAGGGCTTGAATATGCAGCAGGAATACCCGGGACGGTGGGTGGTGCCATTATGATGAATGCCGGAACCAGTACATGGGATATCTCAGAGGTCGTTGAATCAATTGATGTTTTAGACAAAACCACCTTGACATTTAAAACCCTGGAGAAAAAAGAGCTGCATTTTTCTTACCGGCAACTGGATCAACCCGGCATTATCGTCGCAGCCAGCCTGGTATTGATAAAAAAACCCCGGGAAGAGATTAAAAAAATCTTTACCGAAAACCTTATCAGAAAAAAGGCAACACAGCCTGTTTTTGCTGCCAGTGCCGGATGTTTTTTTAAAAACCCAACCCTGGAAAAATCTGCTGGGGAGCTGATTGAAAAATCAGGGCTTAAAGGACTGAGAATCAATGATGCCATGGTCTCTGACCAACATGCAAATTTTATTATAAACATGGGCAAAGCAAGGTGCCAGGATATTATTCAATTAAAACAATACATCCAGAAAACCGTATTTGAAAAATACCATATTAAATTAGAATCTGAAGTGAGGCTGGAAGGTGAATAAAAAAACAAAACCCAACAGGTATAAACCTGAGACCGTGAGGGGCAATGATCCAGGCTCAGTATCCAGCAACGGGATTTGTTCTAAATACATCATGGCAATCTTATTGATCGGTATCTTCAGTCTTGCATTAATATTTACTTACGATTTTATTACCCAGTCCGCCTTTTTCAATATTAAAAAAATTGACATCTCCGGTACTAAACGGGTTTCAAAAGAAGACCTTCTCAAGCTTGCAGACCTGACCTGTGGAAAAAATATTCTAGCCATCAATTTATTTACCATTGAAAAACACATTATCTCTCATCCCTGGATTCAGTCTGCCAGCGTAAAAAGAAATCAGGCTTCTGTTTTATCCATATCCATTATTGAGCATGAACCCATTGCCATTGTTAAAATTGAGAACCTGGCAAAAATTTTAATCAACACCCGTGGAATTCCGTTTAAAGAATATAACCCCCTTACAGATAATATCGATGTTCTCCCGATGATTACCGGGATAGACCTTTCAAAAACCAATGATCAGTATGGGTTTAATGGTGAGTTATTTGATTCCGTCATGATTTTTTTACAATCAGAAGAGTGCCGTCATATACGTCAGATTAATGCTGATAAAAATACGGGCATCACCATTGAAACTATGGATATATATAACCGGCAACCCTTTGATGAAAAGGGTGTTGTTCAAATTAAACTGGGCTTTGATAATTTTATGGCAAAACTGGAAAAAGCAAAAAATATTAGTGCATATATGGATAAAAACTTTCCCGAAAAAATAATTTGCGCAATGGATCTTTTTAACATTGAAAAAGTATTTATCAGAACAAAACCGAACACTGCGTTGCACCATAATTTAGAAAAGGGGGCATGATTTGCAGGGAAATGAACGATTAATCGTGGGCCTGGATATCGGCACAACCAAAATTACGGCAGTGGTCGGGGAAATGCTTGAGGATGAAATCAACATTATTGGTGTCGGCTCCCATCCATCCACGGGACTTAGAAAAGGAATTGTTGTCAATATTGAATCAACTGTAGATTCAATCAAAAAAGCCGTGGAAGAAGCTGAACTCATGGCCGGATGTGATATCTCATCTGTTTATGCAGGTATTGCTGGGAATCACATAAAAGGTCTTAACTCCCATGGACTTATCGCTATCAAGGGCCGTGAAATTACAGAACAGGATGTTGACCGGGTCATTGATGCCGCAAAAGCGATTGCCATTCCAGCTGACCGGGAAATTCTTCATGTCATTCCCCAGGAATTTATTGTCGATGATATGGAATCCATTCAAAATCCCGTGGGTATGACAGCCATCCGACTTGAAGCCAAAATTCACATTATCACGGGTGCCGTATCTTCTGCCAGAAATATTGTCAAGTGCTGCAATAAGGCCGGGCTTGAAGTTTGTGACATTGCACTTGAATCATTGGCATCGGGCCAGGCTGTCCTTACTGACGAAGAAAAGGAACTGGGATGTGTGGTTGCAGATATGGGTGGCGGAACAACGGACCTGGCGCTTTTCAAAAATAATAATGTAAAATTTATATATAACCTCCCTCTGGGGGGACACAATCTGACCAATGATATTTCCATCGGTCTTCGCACGCCGCTTCCGGAAGCTGAAAAAATAAAAATCGAACATGGCACCTGTATTCCGGAAAATGTAAAAAGCGGGGCAACCATTGAAGTGCCGGCTGTTGGGGGAAGATCTCCTAAAAAACTATCCAAAAGGATTCTTGCTGAAATTCTTGAGCCCAGGGTAGAGGAAATTTTTTCTCTTTTAAAAGCAGAATTGTTCTCCAATGGACTTGAAAATTCATTTCCTGCAGGTTTTGTCCTCACGGGTGGGAGTGTGCTTCTTGACGGTATCAATGAGCTTGCAGAATCTGTTTTCAGTGTGCCCGTGAGAATTGGAGAACCCAATAAAGTTGGGGGACTCAAAGATATTGTGAAAAATCCAGCCTATGCAACTGGAGTCGGGCTTGTCCTTTTAGGTTCCCGCGCAACCTGCCGGAATAATTTAAACGACGTTCCGGTTCAAGGGCTTACTGGAATATTAAATAAAATGAAACAGTGGTTTAAGAATATAATTTAATTTTTTACGGGGGTGAAAATGACTTTTTCTTATGTGGAAAACGAAAACTCAGCAAAAATCAAGGTTATTGGTGTTGGGGGTGCCGGCGGGAATGCGGTTAACAACATGATTGATGCAAAGCTCAAAGGTGTCAAATTCATTGTAGCCAATACTGATGTCCAGGCGCTTGAAGCATCCAGAGCTGAAGTAAAAATTCAGATTGGAAGAGAACTGACACAGGGACTTGGTGCAGGTGCTGATCCCAAGAAAGGGCAAATGGCGGCAGAAGAGAGTGCGGATGAACTGCGACAGGCCCTGGAGGACAGCCATATGGTCTTTATTACGGCAGGTTTTGGTGGTGGTACGGGCACAGGCGCTGCCCCGGTTATTGCTCAGATCTGTAAAGATCTGGGTATATTGACGGTGGCCGTTGCATCCAAACCCTTTTCCTTTGAAGGCAAAAAAAGGGAAAAGATAGCCCTTGCCGGCCTTGAAAAACTTCACGGGATTACAGATACCGTTATTATCATTCCAAATGACCGGCTCCGGGGAATTGCAACCAAGGGTGCAAGAATGGTTGATATGTTTATCAAGGCGGATGAGATTCT
>Ga0180007_10005916_pt1 | contig 12148 bp, 9 predicted proteins | sample MM_PC_MetaG_FD_121122 | JGI IMG/M metagenome (GOLD analysis project Ga0180007, IMG submission 121122) | Groundwater microbial communities from the Aspo Hard Rock Laboratory (HRL) deep subsurface site, Sweden - MM_PC_MetaG | ecosystem: Environmental > Aquatic > Deep subsurface > Groundwater...
CAATGGTTATCTTTTTTAAGGCAAATTGCCGGCTTGTGAGCCGATTTTTCCAATCTGAACTCCTCAGCCGGCATAAAAACTCACTTCTTGACGGTCAGCTTTGATCGTCCGGGAGCAGCTGGTTGCAATTTGATGGATTAGCCAAAAAACAAGACAGACGCATAACTGCAGCGTTCATCAGGTCAACTTATTATCATCGGCATCCGCGACAAGAGATTATTGCCCGGATCAGTAGATTTTATTGCTAACAAGGATTTTGCGCCGTTGACGGATTAAAACGAACAGGAAAAACACCAATGAGGTCGGCTATGAAATTTATTCAATTCATCAAAAAAATTTTCAGTAAAGGAAATATCGTGCCGGAGTAAAATGGCACTCTACACCAGTGACCTGCGATCAATCATATAGTTACTGCCCTCTTTTTTCTTGACGAAATGCTTAATCTCCGAAGCAGTGGTGGAGATTTCCCCGTAATGAATGAATTGATGGGCGCCGGTGATGACCACGGCAATGGAGAGACTGAGCAGACCGAAAACGGTCTCCCGGCCCTGCCGGTCCTTTTCCACATAACAGCCGACCTTGAGATCCTCGTCCGGGATAAACATATTCCGCACAACCTCAAAATTTGCCAGGATACGCTCGCAAACAGGTTTCACCTTGTCCTCTTTAACAATAAAAACGAAATCATCGCCGCCCACATGGCCGACAAAACTCCCCTCCCTGGCCAGTTCATCAATCACATTTACGGCAATACGGGCCACCATGAGGATAACGTCATCACCCTGGGAAAAGCCATAGCGATCGTTATATGGCTTAAAATTATCAATATCAATATAGCAGACGCCATAACTTTCATCCGAGTCAATGGCTTTCTGGATAGCCCGCAGAATGGAGGTGTTGCCCGGCAGTCTGCTGAGCGGGTTATTGTCAAAAACCCTGATCATCCTTGCTTCGGCAAGGCGGATTCGTGCCCGCAGGAGTTCGGGGGCAAAGGGACGGACGAGAAAATCATCCACCGCATACTGCTGCCAGTCCAGCCCCGCTAAGACCTGCTTGTCATCGACAATGAGAATGACGGGAATATTGGTTTTCTGCAGACAGCCCTTTACCGCGTTCAACAGGGCAAAAGGGGCCTTCTCTTCCCCAAAGGACTTTTCCATGATCAGCATATCCGGCGGGTCTTCAAGAATAAGCGAAATGGCGGAATGCAGCTCCTGCATCAACAGGAGCTGATAGCCCTTGGCTTCAAGGACGATCCTGTGTTCAGGAGTGCTGATAATCTTTTCACCTGCAACAAGAATTCGTTTCATGGCTTTTAAGCGCGGGACTCCGGTAAGGATTTGTTTTTAGCTGCAGATATAAAAATATTCTTTGCCGCGCAGGCAGATTACGATGTCATGCTGTTTTCCAGTTCCGACTGAATCTCCAGGCTGAACCCCTTGACATCCCACAGCTTCTCTTCCACCGCATCCATTATTTCATCGAGATCATGCTGGGTCAGGTTCAGGAGCTGCCAGGCCGTCTTGCTGAGCGGTGGAACCCAGACGTCATCTCCATGTCCGTAGCCCAGCCCCCGGATCAGAATATCACTGAAATGAATAATCGAGGCGCACAGCTTCTCATCCTTGGCCTCCAGTGGATTGTGGTGACAGGCAATGGGTTCTACAAGCTTGGCAGGGAGATTCCAGCTCTTGGCCAGCCAGCCTCCCACCTCGGCATGATCAATACCCAGCAGCTCTTTTTCTGCCTCAATCATGGAAATCTGCCGGTCATGAACCATTTGCTTTAACGTTTCAAATTCCTGCTTCAATTCCATCTTGATGGCCACCTTGCCGATATCATGAATCAGACCGGCGGTGCTGACCTCCTCGGGATCACTGACACCCAGACGTTTGGCCAGCACGCTGCAGACCACGGCACAGCCCAGAGAGTGCTCCCACAGTTCCACATCCTGGGATTCCATCAGCTCGAAGATGGAAGAGCTGATAATGAGGCTCTTGATAACATTAAATCCGAGCAGAATAATGGCGCTGTTGAGCGAGCTGATTTTCTGCGGAAAGCCGTAAAAGGCGGAATTGACCAGCTTAAGCAGCTTCGCCGCCAGAATATGATCCTTGCTGATCACCTTGCCCATCTGCTCGGTGGTCGTATCGGGATCCTCCGCCATCCTGGTCAGCTTGACAATAATGCCGGGAAGAGTGGGAAGACTTTTCACCTCCCGCAGGGCCTTACGAAACTGGGATTGTCGAGTGTCTTCCATCAGGAGGTCTTTCTGCCTGCAACCTTACGCTGCTTAATCTTTTTTTTAATATACATGAGGGGAGGGACATGCTTTACCCGGGAAAATCTTTTTTCAATATCACGCAGTTCCTGCTCCAGACTTTTTTCCCCCTCGACCTGCACGGGGTGCCCTTCAACCGTGATGTAACTGATATCCATTTTCCTGATTCTTTCAATAATGGTAGCGGTTAAGCTCGTCCCTTTACCGCAGAGGATCCGCCCATCGGAGGTCAACACATCCATACCCAGCACCATACCTTCAGCAGCCTGCATACTTAATATCTGCTGCACAATTTCCTCCCATGCAAGACGTTGCCTGCAGCAAAAAAATGCCCAAACAGTTGACAGACGGGCCAAGCAACATTACACTTCAGAAAGTTGGATTGACCATCAAAAGGCCAGAAAAACATTTGCGCCATCTGTTCCCGCGAAGAACGCGAATCCGTTTCCGACCTCAAATTAAATTTATACTTAATAGATATAGTAAGATTATACCTTTTTCAGGGAGAACTCAAATGCCTATTTATGAATACGAATGCCAAAAATGCAAGAAGGTGACCGAAGCCTGGCAAAATGTATCCGATGAACCTCTGACCAGTTGCCCGGACTGTCACGGCAGCCTCAAGAAACTGATTTCCTCCAGCTCCTTCCAGTTAAAGGGAGGCGGCTGGTATGCGGACGGTTACAGCAGCACCAAGCAGGGCAAATGCGAATCGAGCTCATCAGCTTCCGGCGACTGCGGCAAGGCAACCGCCACCTGCCCCTGCGCCACGTCCTGATTTCCCCTGCCTTATTAACAGGAAGGATGAGTGCACTTCATCCTTCCTGCCGCCTTGTCTCCTCATGCACCGGAAATGATCATCGAATCCCCATAACTGAAAAAACGGTAACCATTGTCCACCGCATGGACATATGCGGTTAAAATCCTCTCCCGCCCAACCAGAGCGCTTACCATAAAGAGCAGTGAAGATCCCGGCAGGTGAAAGTTGGTTATCAGATTGTTCACCACCTTGAAACGATAGCCCGGAAACATATACAAATCACACCAGCCCTCTTTTGCCTGCACCGCGCCTGTCGCATCTGCCGCAAATTCCAGGGCTCGGACCGTGGTGGTGCCCACTGCCCAGATCCGCCCGCCTCTGTTGCGGACTTCGTTGATTTTGCCGGCTGTCCTGGCCGACACCGTCAGAAACTCGGAGTGAATCTGATGCTGCCTGATGTCCTGCACCCGTACCGGGGCAAAGGTTCCGTAGCCCACATGCAGGGTAACGCTCTCCCGCTCCACTCCTTTTTTATCAATGGCGGCAAGCAGCTCATCGGTAAAATGCAGCCCCGCCGTGGGGGCGGCAATGGCCCCGGTCTCAGCTGCAAAAACAGTCTGATATCTTTCCCTGTCTCCGGGCTCTTCTCCCTGCTCCCTTTTGATATATGGAGGAAGGGGCAGTTGGCCGTATTTATCCAAGAGCTGCGCCAGTTCACCTTGGAAATACAGATTCAGCCTGGCTTTTCCTGCCGCAAAAACCTCAATCACCTCGGCTGTAAGATCTTCGGCAAAAATGATTCTCTGCCCGGACCGGAATCCCTTGGAACTTTTCAACAGACCTGTCACCTCGACCTGCTTGCGGCTCCCGGCTGCCGGAAAAATCTCCTGGGGATAATGCAGTATAAGCAGTTCAACCCGGCCGCCGGTTTCTTTACGCCCCAGGAGCCTGGCCGGAAAAACCCTGGTATTGTTTACCACCAGCAAATCGCCGGGAGAAAAAAAATCCACGATATCGGTAAAACAAAGATCGCGGATGGCGCCGGTGACAGAGTCAAGGGCCAGCAGGCGGGAAAGCTCGCGCCTTGCTGCGGGCTGCTGGGCAATCCTGTCCGGCGGAAGATCGTAGTGATAGGACTCAATATTATACATCAGGGAAATTTTCTCTGCCATGATCTGAACTGTAATTTTTATTTGCTGCCTGCGCAGGAAAAATCTATATCAGGTTTGTCTGTTGGGTAAGATAGCAGAGCAGAAGACCCGCGCCCATTGCCAGCAGTCCGAGAACGCGTAAAACCGTGGGATTCACCTCGGAGAGTTGCCTCAACCATTTCTGCATGGCCTCAGGACAGGCCACATACGGCAGGGATTCCAGGATCAGAACCACACCTATTAAAGAAAGTAAATATTTCATGGCCGCCATACTAGCAGGAGCAGGACAGGAATTCAACAGTTTGCCAACTGGTGCATGAAATATCCCGATTACGTCCCCACTTCAGTCAAATAAGAAAAACGTTGCAGCAAATCAACCATTTATACTCTCAAAAAACAAATACTGCTTTTTCACCCGAAGTACTGGTACTTTTTTTCCATTGCTTCAAATATTCCCAACTTAGCACTTAAAAATTTTCGTAAAAAAGATTATAGTCACAGGGTTATGATTATGAGAAAACCGACAAAACAGATAAAGGTGGGCAATGTGCCCATTGGCAACGAGGCCCCCATCGCCGTGCAGTCGATGACCAATACCGACACCCGGGATGTTGCGGCAACGGTTGCTCAGATTCACCGACTGGAAGCTGCGGGCTGCGAGATTATCCGCGTTGCCGTGCCGGACCTGGAGGCAGCCCGGGCCATTCGCTCTATACGCGACGGGATCACCATCCCGCTGATTGCCGATATCCATTTTGACTATCGTCTGGCAGTGGCCAGCATGGAAAACGGCGCTCAGGGCATCAGAATCAATCCCGGCAACATCGGCGGGGCGGAAAAACTCGGTAAGGTGGTTGATGCCGCCAAAACCCATCAGGTACCGATCCGGGTCGGGGTCAATTCCGGCTCGGTTGAAAAAGATATCCTGGCCCGCCACGGACATCCGACTCCCGCGGCCCTGGTGGAAAGCGCCATCAGAAATATCCGGCTGCTGGAAAATCTCCACTTTTTCGAGCAGAAAATCTCCATTAAATCCTCCGACACTCTGACCACCATCGACGCCTACCGGCTGCTCTCCGCCCAGTGTGATTATCCCCTGCACCTGGGGGTAACCGAGGCGGGCGGGCTTATTGCCGGCACGGTAAAATCAAGCGTTGCCCTGGGCATGCTCCTGTATGAGGGAATCGGCGACACCTTCCGCATCTCGCTCACCCGTGATCCGGTTGAGGAAATCCGGGTCGCCTTTGAGCTGCTCCGCTGCCTGCGCATCCGCGAAAGAGGGCCGGAACTGATATCATGCCCCACCTGCGGCCGCTGTCAGATCAATCTCTTCAACTTGGCCGAGAAGGTGGAGGAACATATCCAGCACATGGAAACGCACCTCAAAGTTGCCGTAATGGGCTGCGTGGTCAATGGCCCGGGAGAGGCAAAAGAAGCTGATATCGGCCTTGCCGGCGGCAACGGGGTGGGCATTATCTTTAAAAAGGGGCAGCTGTACAAAAAAGTGCCGGAAGACCAGCTGCTTGAAGTGTTTATTGATGAACTGGATGCCATGGCGCGCAACAAAAAATAATTTTTACTTTATACTTTATATAATCTGTCAAAAGGATTCACCATGCGTTTTTCTCAACTCCTCTTACCAACATTAAAAGAAACACCTGCAGAGGCTGAGGTGGTCAGCCATAAACTGATGCTGCGGGCCGGCTTTATTCGCAAACTGGCCTCCGGTATCTACTGCTATCTGCCCCTTGGCCTGAAATCCATCCGCAAGGTGGAACAGATCGTCAGAGAGGAAATGAACAACGCCGGAGCCCAGGAACTGCTGCTGCCCATGGTCCAACCCGCCGACCTCTGGCAGGAATCAGGCCGCTGGCACAAATACGGCGCCGAACTGCTGCGCTTTACCGACCGCCATCAGCGGGAAAGCTGCCTCGGCCCCACCCACGAAGAGGTCATCACCGACCTGGTCAGAAAAAACATCCATTCCTACCGCAGTCTGCCTCTCAATCTCTACCAGATCCAGACCAAATTCCGCGATGAGATACGGCCACGTTTCGGGCTCATGAGGGGCCGTGAGTTCATCATGAAGGATGGCTACAGCTTTGACGCCACGGAAAAAGGGGCTGAAGAAACCTACGAGAAAATGAAGTATGCCTATCACCGGATCTTCACCAGGTGCGGACTCAGCTTCCGGGCCGTGGAAGCGGATTCAGGCACCATCGGCGGCAGCTTTTCCCACGAATTCATGGTGCTGGCCGATACCGGTGAAGACACCATCGTTATCTGCAAAGCGTGTTCGTACGCTGCCAATATGGAGAAGGCCCGGGCCATGGAAACTACGGCCCCGCAGGCAGTGGAAGAGCTTCCTCTGACAAAGGTGGAAACACCGGGCAAACGCAAGGTACAGGCGGTATGCGAATTTCTCGATATCTCGCCTGCGAATCTGGTGAAAACCCTCATCTATATGGCCGACGGCAAGCCGGTTGCCGTGCTGCTGCGCGGCGACCACGAGGTGCAGGAGGTCAAGCTGCAGAACCTCCTGGGGGCAACCGAGGTACGACTAGCTGACGACAAGGAAACCTTTGACAGCACCGGTACCCCCAGCGGCTACCTGGGACCGGTGGGATTGTCCCTGCCCCTTGTCGCTGACCTGGAAGTTACAAAAATGGCCAATTTCACCGTGGGCGCCAACGAGAAGAACTTTCACCTGCAGAACGTCAACATCGGCCGAGACTTCAATCCGGCCAAAACCGCTGATCTGCGTATGGTGACCAAAGCTGACCGCTGCCCGCTCTGCGGCGGGCAGCTGGAACTCACCCGAGGCATCGAGGTAGGCCACATCTTCAAACTGGGCACCACTTACAGTGAGGCGCTCAAGGCCACTTTTCTCGATGATCAGGGCAAAGAAATACCCTTTGTCATGGGATGTTACGGCATCGGCGTCAGCCGGGCTGTCGCCGCTTCCATTGAACAGAACCATGACAAAGACGGCATCATCTTCCCTCTTCCCATTGCCCCCTTCCAGGTCATGCTGCTTAATCTTTCCACCAATGATGAGGCAATCAGCAAGGCTGCGGAAAGCCTTTATGCTGATTTCACGGCCAATGGCATCGAGGTGCTTTTCGATGACCGGGACGAAAGGCCGGGCATCAAATTCAAGGATGCCGATCTCATCGGCATCCCCTACCGGGTCATGGTCGGCAACAGTCTGACCAAAGAAGGAAAAATTGAAATCAGGGAACGCGCCAACGGCCTGACAACCGCCGTCTCCTTTGAAGAAGCGACAACGAGGCTCAAACAGATGATAGAGTCCGCCATGAAAAACTGCCAACTCTGAAGGTGTTTTTATGGCACGACATCTTGTTCACGCAACTAATGATCAAATCACCCTTGATGATCTGATCAAAACGGCTCGGGAATACCTGCCGGAGAAGGATACGGACGACCTGCGCAAGGCCTATGACTTTGCCCTCAAGGTGCATGGCGACCGAAAAAGACCAAACGGCACACCTTACATCAATCACCCGTTGACCGTTGCCCACACGCTGGCTCACATGCAGCTGGATGTGGAAACCTTGCAGGCCGCCCTGTTGCATGGAATCTTTAAGGATCCCGATAGTCCGATTACCACTAAAGAGGTGAGTGCGGCATTCGGTCCGGTGGTGGAGGCCATCGTTTCCGGCGTTACCAAGATCAACAAGGTAGAATTCAATGCCAATTTTGACTATCAGGCCGAAAACATCCGCAAGATGCTCCTGGCCATGTCTTCCGACATCCGGGTCCTGCTGGTAAAACTGGCGGATCGTCTCCATCTCATGCAGCTGATGGATATGCCGGCAGAGGAAAAAAACTCCTTTGCCCTGGAGACCATGGACCTCTATGCCCCTCTGGCCAGCCGGCTCGGAGTGGACTGGATGAAACGGGAGTTGGAGGATCTCGCCTTTGCCTGCCTGCACCCCAAGGAGTATCAGGATCTTGCCGCCAAAGTGGATTCCTCCACCATGGACAGGGTCCGCTATGTGGAGGAAATCAAAGAGCTTCTGTCAAACAAGCTGCGCGAACAGGGGTTTACCGATTTCAAGATACTTGGCCGCCCGAAGCATCTTTACTCCATCTACAGAAAGCTCATTGCCCAGAACATTCCCCTGGAAAAGGTTTATGACCGGGTGGCCTTCCGCATCATTCTGCAAAACGTGCGGGAATGCTATGAAGTGCTTGGTCTGGTCCATTCCCTCTGGGCGCCCATTGCCGGCAGATTCAAGGATTTCATCAGCAGCCCGAAATCCAATATGTACCAATCACTACATACCTCGGTAATCGGCCCCCGCGGCAATTTCATGGAAATCCAGATCCGCACCGAGGAAATGGATAAAATTGCCAAAGAGGGTATTGCCGCCCACTGGGCCTATAAAGAAGGAACCGCTGTCTCCCAGAAGGATGCCAAGATGTTTCAGTGGTTGAAACAGCTCATCCAGTGGCTGCAGGACCTCAAGGACCCGCGGGAGTTTCTTGATGCCTTCAAGGATGAACTCCATCAGGCGGAAATTTATGTACTAACTCCCAACGGAGAGGTAAAGGAGCTGCCCGAAGGCAGTACTCCCCTCGATTTTGCCTATGCCATCCACACCCAGGTCGGCAACCGCTGCACGGGTGCCAAGATTAACGGCCGCCTGGTACCGCTTAAGACCAACCTGAAGAATGGTGACGAAGTTGAGATTCTCACCTCTCCTCACCAGCAGCCCAGCAGAGGCTGGTTGTCCCTGGTCAAAACCAGCAGGGCAAAAAGCCGTATCCGGCAGTTCCTCCGCCAGGAAGAGATGGAAAAAAGTCTTAAACTGGGCCAGGAGATCTGCGAACGGGAATTACGCAAGCATAACCTCAGTTTAAAGAAACTGATTAAAACAGGACACTTGAAGGAGATTCTCAAGAGGGCCAATTCCAATGCCCTGGAGGATCTGCTGCGCAAGGTCGGCTCCGGCAAAATCCGCACTGATCAGATTGTCGATCTGATGCTGCCTCCTGAAGTCAAGAAAAACAAGGAGGAAGCAGCTGCGGCACTTCATGAGATAACGACGGAAACGGTGGCACCTTCACGGCCTGCCAAAACACGTTCCGACGACGCGATAGAAATAGACGGCATTGACAATCTGCTGATTAAAATCAGCCACTGCTGTCTGCCCATGCCGGGGGATGACATCATGGGCTTTATTACCACCGGCCGGGGTATTTCGGTCCATAAGGCCAGCTGTCCCAATCTGCTGGCAACGGACCCCATGAGACGCATCGAGGTGCAATGGTCAAATTCGGCCAAGACCAAGCATCGCGCCCATATCCAGATCATCGCCCAGGACAAGAAAGGTCTGCTGGTGACGATCTGCAATGCCATCACCAATGATGATGCCAACATTCTCAATGTGGACGCCCATGCCACCAAAGACAACCTGGCCAGACTCAATATTGTTCTTGAAGTAAACAACATGGAACACCTGAGTACACTGCTGCAGCATCTGCGACAGCTTGATCAGGTGATTGAGGCGAGAAGAAGATAAAAAAAATCCACCTGAAAAGGCAACATGCTCGATGTTACATCTTCAGGTGGATAGAAAAAGAGAGGTACTGCGGAGTATTGCCGATGGGTGATTATGCCTTCTGCACGACAGGCTGCACAACAGGCTTCACTACCGCACCGGAACGGATGCAGCGGGTGCATACACGAATTTGCTTGGAACTGCCGCCAACGGTTGCAACCCGAACCTTCTGCAGATTGGGTAACCAACGCCGTCTTGTCTTGTTGTGGGCGTGACTGACATTGTTTCCGGTAACTGGCTTTTTGCCACAGATTTCACATAATTTAGACATAATCATACTCCTTTAAAATCGAAAGTCCGACGCGGCGGGCTTCGAGGTAAGGCTCAAAACGAGCATATTTTTTATAAGAACCATGATTTATACCTTGTCCTCCACGGCATGGCAAGTTTTTTTTTATAAATCAACAGAAGTCGTGAAAAAGTGTATATTAAGCATTATTTTTGAACTTTCTCGCAAAGCACCTTGTCCTAAGTCAATAATAATTGATAACATCTTCTTGGCAGGCTATTATATTGACACTTTGTAACACTTCATGGTATCAGGCTAACTTTCATATTTTTTTATCCGCATAGTAAACCAAATTCCACTAACCCTAACACCACCAAGGATAGCATGAGTATCAAGAAAAACAGTATATGGAGTTTTTTCGCATCGGTTAAACTCGCCCTCTTTGTTCTTTTCTTTCTTGCCATAGCCTCCGTTATCGGCACCGTCATACCCCAGAACGCCCCCCCCGATGCTTACATAAATGAATTCGGGGCAAACATGGCCAAGTTTTTTCAAATTCTTGACATTCCGGACATGTATAACTCCTGGTGGTTCATCAGTCTGCTTATCATGCTGGCTCTCAATCTCACCATCTGCACCATAGAAAGACTGCCCAATGTCTGGCATCTTGTCGTGCAGGACAATCTGCAAACTGATATTGACCGGCTTGCCAAAATGCGGCCGAGCAAAGAGATTCTTACCTCTCTTTCCCCTGATGAAGCCGCAAACAGGGCTCGGGCAAGTCTGGCGGAAAACGGCTGGCAAGCAAAAGAGGCCCCGCGCGACGCAGGCATTCTGCTTTTCGCCCAGAAAGGGCCATGGACCCGCTTTGGCGTCTATGCGGTCCACACAAGCATTCTCGTCATATTTGCCGGGGCAATGATCGGCTCCCATTTCGGTTACAAGGGCAGCATCATGATCCCGGAGACACGCTCCTCCGACATCATGTACTCCTTTAGCAACGAAGAACCGATCAAGCTGGGCTTTGAGGTGCTGTGCAAGCGCTTCACCCTGACCCACTACGCCAACGGCGCCCCCAAGGAATTCCGCTCCGATCTGGCCATCCTGGAAAATGGCAAGGAGGTGCTGACAAAATCCATTGTGGTCAACGATCCTCTTTCCTACAAAGGACACACCTTCTACCAGTCCAGCTATCAGTCATATAAAAAGTTCCTTGTTTCCCTTACCGATAACCAGACGAAACAGGCAGAAACCTTTCTCATCGAACCGGGCAAAGAAATCAAATGGCCTGTGGAGGATATCACCTTCGGCATCATCAACCGGGAGATGACCGAAACCCCGTTCCTATACAAATATAAGGTATGGTTCAAAGACAGCACCGGTGTCGCGGAGCCATTCTGGATAACGGACGGGGACACAACCACCGTCAAACGTAACGGCAAAGACTACACCTTTGCTCTGAAAGAATTTTTTGCAACCGGTCTGCAGGTCACAAAAGACCCCGGTGTCTGGTATGTGTATTTCGGCTGCACCCTCATGCTGCTCGGCCTGATGGTTGCTTTTTTTCTTTCCCACCGCCGCATCTGGGTTTACATCAAACAAGAAGACGACGAGACCAGCGTCCTGATAAGCGGCAACACCAATAAAAACAGACCGACTTTTGAAAAGAACTTTGACGCAGTGAACCGGAGTCTTGAGGAAAAGATAAAAAGCCGCTCCTGAAACAGCATTATCAGACAAACTGCCGGAAAGACATTTTTTTACTACTGTATGCATCCAAGAGGATAGACAATGACAAGTTCTCAACTGTTAGGAATCAGCACCCTCGGCTACTTGGTGGCCTCGGCTCTTTACATCGCCACCCTTATTTTCAAAACCAAAAAAAGCGGCATTGCGGCATCCGCTGTCACACTCATTACCTTTCTGCTCCAGACAACGGGTATCGGTCTCAGATGGTATGAATCATATCATATGGGTTTTGGTCATGCCCCCTTGTCCAATATGTATGAATCGCTGGTTTTCTTTTCCTGGGCCATCGTTATTTTCTACCTGCTGCTTGAAGTGAAATTCAATAACCGGCTCATCGGCGCCTTTGCCATTCCCTTTGCCTTTATCAGCATGGCCTACGCCTCGTTCGGC
>Ga0180007_10005918_pt1 | contig 12146 bp, 9 predicted proteins | sample MM_PC_MetaG_FD_121122 | JGI IMG/M metagenome (GOLD analysis project Ga0180007, IMG submission 121122) | Groundwater microbial communities from the Aspo Hard Rock Laboratory (HRL) deep subsurface site, Sweden - MM_PC_MetaG | ecosystem: Environmental > Aquatic > Deep subsurface > Groundwater...
CATTGCCCTGACAGCCAATGCCATGCAGGGAGACGAGGAAACATATCTTTCAGCCGGCATGAACGGTTATATAACCAAACCCATAGATCAGGCAAAATTATTTAAAGCCCTGTCCGAACTGATAAAACAAACGATCTGATATCGTTCATTATCAGATGAAACGCGGAATATCCTGGCTTGCATAATTACGATAGGATCAGCCGTTGGGGATCACATTCTGCCCTGAGCAGATGAAGTTCTTCGGCAGTGGGGGGCGTTTCCTGTTTTGCCCTGGAGATATCAATTGTAAACTGCATTTTTTCCAATATCTGTTCCGGAGCAACGCCTGGATAATATCCGGAAAGATACATTTGTTTAGTGGTATCGTCAAACCGCATGGTGCCCATATTGGTGATCACCATGGCAGGTCCCCCTGGGGGAAGGCCTGCATCCTTCCGGCCATTGGGGCCGTTTAAGAATCCGGGACTTGTCAGGTAATCCAGTTTGTTGACAAATTTTCTCTTTTCCTGCTGCATAAAGATCAGAGATCTTGGAACAAAAGAGGCAACATCGCAGCCCCCGCCGCTGCCTGAAAATCGTGTTTTGGGATTTTTATAGTCGCCGATCACGGTGGAGTTGAGATTGCCGAATTTATCGATCTGGGCCGCGCCCAGGATACCGACCACATGATCTCCCGTGATCTTGTTCTGCATGGTGGCAAAAGAATCCAAAAGCCCTCCATTGGCGGATGTATGGTACATGACCCGGGAATCGCCTACGGCCATGGGAATCTCTTCAAGCCTTGAATCAATGGCACCTGTTTCAAAAAAAATAACACTGTCCGGTGCATTGATTTTTTTGGCAGCCATTGCTGCCAGCATGGAAATTCCGGTTCCGCAAAAAACAATATCCTGATTCCGGATTTCCCTTGCAGCAATAATTGTCATCATCTCTTTTAATGTGTATTCCATCTCAAGTCTCCTGGTTCACCTTCTGTCAAGATCAGCAGCATACCCTGTTCTCGGATCGGCCTTTATTTTTGCCATCCGCGCTTTCCCCATAAGATCCAGCAGGTCGGTATGGGTTTGGGGCCCATAAACGTATTTATCAAGATATTCCCGGTATGTTTCATCTGCTGTGGCATTCCCCGCATACATATGCAGATATTGGGGATCATAGTCATAATACATGTAACATGCCGTGGGGTATGCCCCGAAAGGCACATGGACAACGGCATCCACATGGATAAAGGGAATCTGGTTCTGATTTGAATCTGATTTCAGTTCATCATGGTCGCAAAGTTCTTCACAGGTGACCACAAGATGCCGGGCCGCCTTTGCCTGTTCCACGTCTGCAAAACTGAGTCCCTGAATCCTGCAGTTGCCTCGCCTGTCTGCCTTCTGAACGTGAATGATGGTGACATCCGGGTTGATGGCCGGCACCAGAACCACCTTTGGGGTATCGCACCAACCGGTAAAAGGATTTTTAAATTCAATGAGTTTTTCATCCGGAATTTTCAAATAATTTTTCCTCATCTCCCTGGAAAACCCCCATTGATTGACAATATCCGTTCCCAGGGAGGACCGGGTCGGAAGAAAGGGGATTCCCATTGCGCCTGCCAGAAATCTCAAGGTCATCTGATAGTTTGTGTAATCTTCAATTACAATGGTTCCTTCCTGGGCGGCTTTCTTAAAGCGGATGCAGGTGGATGCAAATTTCCCGTTTCCGCCATAGGCAATTTCAAGTTTTGATACGCATCCTGCGCCAATGAGTTCATCCGTTGCCTGACCATTGGAGTGGACATAGAGATGCAGATTGCCAATCTTTTGCCGCATAATTTCATAGACCGCAGCCATGGGATTCCGGCTGATGGTGAATCCACCAATGGAGAGGTGGCAACCGGGTTTAACATAGGTGCCTATCGCCTCTTTGAGTGTCATTACTTTGTTGTGATCGAGGTTCATATCAAGATCTGTCCTTTGGTCTTTTTTGTGTGGTTCTGTCTTGTCATCATCTACCTTCCTTTTCCCGGTCGATCGGATCATACCATGAGGCTGGGAAGCCAGGTGACAAGTCCCGGAAAGATCATCACAAGTCCTATGGTGATGATGTCCAGGATCAGGAAAGGGAAAGATGCTATGAACAGCTCTCCCAGCTTTATCTTGTCCGGTATGAGCCCCTTGACGATGTAAAGGTTAAGGCCCATGGGAGGTGAGATATTCCCGGCGCACATGTTGATGGCCATGAGGACGCCGAACCAGAGAACGTTTATCTCTAGGGCCACAAGGATGGGCAGGATGATGGGGGTGGTCATCATGACAATGGCTGCCGGATCCAGGAACATGCCCATCACCAGGAACCCTGCCATGAGGATCATCACAATCACGGTGCTGGACACCGGAAGCGTGGTGACCCAATCGGTCAGTTCCGCAGCGCACCCGGAATAGATGATCACGTATCCGAATGAAGTTGCGCCGATGATGATCCATCCGATCATGGCAGTGGTTCTCACCGTGTGCATCAGCGCTTTCTGGGTGATTTTAAAAGTCAGGGTTCTCTTTGCCATGGCAATAAGAAATACAGCCATGCAGGCGATGGCGCTGGCTTCCGTTGGGGTGGCAACGCCTGTATAGATGGTAAAAAGGAGCACCACCACAACCGCCATCAGGGACCATACACGCCACAGGGAGCTGAATTTTTCCTTCCATGTGTACCGGACATCGTCCCTGGGGGCTACCTTTGGATTTATAATCACCCGGATAAAGATATACCCCAGGGCCAAAAGGGTCATCAATATCCCCGGAATGATACCGCCTGCGAACAGGGCGCCGATAGACTCATTGGCCAGGGTGCCGTAAAGGATCAGGATGACGCTGGGAGGGATCAGAATGGACAAGGCCCCTGAGAACGCCACAATAGCACCGGCCATTCCGGGCTGATATTCCCGCTTGATCATTTCAGGCAGGGAGAGCAGGCCCACAGTAGCGGTTCCTGCAGTGCTCGCTCCGCAGACAGCACCGAAAATCGCACCGAATACGGCACTGGTCATGCCCAGTCCGCCGGGCAGCTGCCTCAGGAACCGGTCCGCCACCTCATAGGTGTCGGTTCCCATCTGGCTGTGCATCACTAACTGGGCCATGAGAATAAAAAGCGGGACGCACACCAGGGTGTAATTGCCCATGTGCCCGTACCCGGCAAGGGCCACCCCATAAAGGCCGGTGGTGCCGGGCCAGAAAACCAAAGCGCTGATGAAACTCAGAAAGCCCAGGGAAAACGCCACCGGCAGCCCGATGAGAAGGAAAAGGGACAAAGATACCACAAGTATTAATAAAACAATATACCACTCCATGGGTTAAAACCTCCTGTTCGGTAAGGGGCAGAATAAGGCCGGCGCACATGTACACCGGCCTTAAAAATCTATCGTCGTGCCAGGGCAGCTTTCTCCCTGATAATAATGCTGTTCTTAACAATCCGGATAAGATATTCCAGGAAGAGCAGGCCGGAACCGATTACCAGGATAAACCGAATGGGCCACAGGGGCCAGGCCAGATACTCGGTGCTCCTGACCCCGTTCGCCCAGGCATCATAGCTAAAGGCCACCGATTCCCAGAAAAAAACCAGCATGTACACGGCAGCCATTATGGAAACGACCAGGTCCAGCATCCGCTGCTTTTTTCCCGAAATCGTTTCAGTAAAAATGTCCACACTCACGTGTCCGCCTGCGGGAAGGGTCCAGGCGCCGCCAAAGAACACCACCAGAATCAGCATATAGCGGTTGATCTCGAAACTCCAGGTGGTCGGGGCGTTGAACAGGTAGCGTGCGGCCACATCATAACTGATGGTGAGCATCATGGCCACCACCACCCAGCCGGCAAATTCTGCAATTTTTTCGTCAAGGGCGGATACTGTATCCATCAGACGGATCAATCCACTTTTTCCTTCCATTGATTCAGAGTTCATGGACAATTCTCCATAGGTGTTAAGGTATTGGCTACCAGTTCTTTTTCTCGGCCTTGATCAATTCCACCAGTCTTTGGCATCCGGGACTTTCTTTGGTATACCAGTCCCAGACCTCTTCCAGCATCTGTTTTGATTTTTCGATATTGGCCTGGTCCATGGTGACAAATTTTACCCCTTTTTCCTTACACCACACCTCGTTTTCCTCCTCGTAGCCGGGCCAGTATTCCACGCTTGCCCAACGGCCCCATTCCAGGGAGACCCGTACCAAAATGTCCTGGAGATCCTTGGGAAGCCGTTCCATGGACTGCTTGTTGATCCACAGGTCATCGGCCCAGGTGAACACCGGGGGCTTTGAAAAGGTCTTGGCCACCTCGAAAAATTTGTAATCCTTAAGCCCGTATGCGTAAAAAATGAGGGCATCCACGGTCCCCCGCTGCAGGGCCGGATAGATTTCTCCCGTGGCCATGGTGACCGGGGCCGCTCCCCAGGCTTTGGCCACCCGGGTGCTGACCCCGCCTGCTGCCCGGAGTTTGATGTTTTTCAGGGAGTCGACGGTGCCGTACTCGGTTGTGCCCCGGCCGATGATCCCGGAACTGCCGCAGATCACATTGGTCAGCCACACGGCATTTGCCTTTTCAAGATAGGCGTTGGCGATGATGTCATGGAACTCACCCCTGGGACCTCCTCCCTTGTAGTTCATGAAATCGAAAAACTCCTGCCGGTGGTCCAGGGAGATGTAGGGAAGCCAGTCCACGTCTCCTTCCGGCACCATACCGTGGTAATAGGCACCGCAGCCGGCCAGCATGTCTATGGTGCCGTTCTTCAGACCGTCCAGGGCCTCGTTTGTTCCGATGAGCTGGCTTGCGGGAAACAGGGTGAATTTGAGCCTGCCATTGGTTTCATCTTTGATCCTTTTTACAAACTCTTGGAAAGCCTTGTACTCTGGATGCTGGGTGTGCCATGCCAGTTGAAATTTCATCGTGTACTTTTTGCCATCCGCGTCTGCAGGGTTGAAAAATCCGTTGCAGGTGACCATAAAAAGGCCGAGCAACAGGGTAAAAGCAGTTCTGAAAACCGGGTTGTTTCCCATGGATATTCCTCCTTGAAAAATTGTGGTGATGACCCCAAAGGACGCTGCCTTTAAATACTGCCATGCCCGTTGGGTCCGCCTCAGTAATTTAGAAAAACTATATTTCTTTCGGGTGTTGATAGGGAGTAAGAGCAAAATTGATGCCAGAAAGAAGTTATCCGCCCAAAGGCAGGTTTGACGGGGGGAAAACGGTTTTTTCAAGAAAGGAGACGTGCGGTTTGCGCCCGATTAAACGGTGCGCAAACCGCTCAACGTGCGGAAAACGGTTGGAATTTAGTGTGTGCAGCCTGCCATTTTTACGGGCAGGACTCTTTTCGGACAATCTTGTCGGCAATCACCAGGATGGAGCTGGGGACAGGTATTCCGATTTTTTGAGCGGTAACCATGTTGACGTGGATCTGGAAATAGTCCAGGGTGGAACTGGGGATTTGGGAGGGCGGGGTTCCGTGCAACACCTGGGCCGCTTTTTTGGCAGCCAGTCTTCCCAGCTGGTAGTAATTGGGCACCAGTCCCAGCAGTGCCTGGTCTTCTTCCACCATGCTTTCCAGGGCTGTCAGGGAGGGGATTTTGGAATCGTTCACCTGTCCCATGATCTGTCGGCCCAGGGCTTTTGTGGTGGAATCAGCCGGCAGATAGACCGCATCCACCCAGGTTTCCAAGCCCGAAAGGACCGTTTCAATATCCTTTTGGCTGACAATTTTGAAATCCACAAGGGTAAACCCCAAGGGTTTTTCCTGCTGTTTGACCAGATTCCGCTGGATGATTGAATTGGCCTCTTTCGGGTTGTAAATGACGCCAAGCCTTTGAAAGTTCACCACTTTTTTCAGGGCCTTGAGCTGATGTGTGAGCGGGACCTGGCTGCTGGCCCCTGTGGCGTTGTTTCCAGAAGATTTCCAGCTGTTGATGATGCCCGTATCCACGGGCCGACTAACAATATTAAACACCACGGGCAGGTCCTTGATCCGTTTAAGGACCTGCTGGGTGGCGGTGGTGCCGAATACATAGACCAGGGCTGCAGATGATTTTTTTATGCGGCAAATGATCTCTTCCAGGCGGACAAGATCCCTGGCCGCATCATAATGTTGAAAAAAGATCGGCAGACCGCTTTCTTCAAGTCCCTTTACAAACCCTTGTTCCGCCTCTGTCTCCCCCCGCCAGGTGACCATGGCCACCTGGATTTTTGTTTCCCCTGCCAATAGGTTTCCCAGGGTAAAGGGAAAAAACAAGAACAGCAGAGCCACACAGATACGGCCTGTTCTCCTATTTATGGGTATTCCTGATTTTTTTGGCATCAGGTGGTACCCGATATTTTTTTGGCCAGCTTGTCGACCCGGCGTTTCAGGGAAAACCGGCTGATTCCCAGGATTCCGGCCGCAAGGGTTTTGTTTCCCTGGCTGTCACTTAAGGCTTGCCTGATAAGCGTTCCCTCCACGTCCAGGAGCACTCCGTCAAGTGTTCGCCCCTTTAACCGGTCCCCCGGACTCAAGGAGGCCGATTCCTCTTCTGTGACCTGGGTCCCGGTGCAGGGTGGGAATTGTTCTTTTTCAATGGTGGTTTCTATGCCGAAGATGACCGCTCTTTCGATGAGGTTCCGCAGTTCCCGGACATTTCCTGGCCAGGGGGCCTTCACCAGATTTTCCGAGGCGTTGGCTGAGAGGGGGGCCCGGGGCTTTCCAATGTCCCGGCAGAATTCATCCAAAAAGTGATTGGCCAGAAGCAGGATGTCCTCCTTGCGGTGCCGCAGGGGGGGCAAAGAGAGGGTGATGACGTTCAGGCGATAGTAAAGGTCCTGCCGGAATCCCCCTTTTTTGATCGCCTCCTCCAGGTTCAGATTGGTGGCGGCAACGATGCGGACGTTCACCTTTATGTCCCTGCCGCTCCCCAGCCGTTTGAATTCTTTTTTTTCCAGGAACCGGAGCAGTTTGGCCTGGATGGACAGGGGGATCTCTCCCACCTCGTCCAGGAAAATAGTTCCCTTGTCCGCAAGTTCGAACAAACCCTTCTTTAATTGTTTGGCATCGGTAAAGGCCCCTTTTTCATATCCGAACAACTCGCTTTCCAGGAGGTGCTCGGGCAGGGAGGCGCAATTGATTTCCATGAATGGCGCCTTTTTTCGATTGCTCCTGAAATGGATTTCCCCTGCCACCAGTTCCTTACCGGTCCCGGTTTCCCCCCGGATCAGGACGGTGGTTTCCTCGCTCTTGGCCAGGATTTCGATCTGTCTGTACACCTCCTGCATCTGGGGACTGGTTCCCACCAGGTCTCCGTACCGGTCGAATTTCTGCTGCCGATACCGCAGGTATTCCACTTCCTGCTTCAGGGTTTCTTTTTCCAGTGCATTTCGGATATGGGCCTTGAGTTCGTCCAGCTCAAAGGGCTTGTTAATAAAATCATAGGCCCCGAGCTTGATGGCCTCCACCGTGGTCTGGGTATCCCCGTAAGCCGTGATCATTATGGTCTGAGCCCCTTGGTTTCGGGCATTGATTTGCTTTAAGACCTGTATGCCGTCCATCCCCGGCAGCCGCAGGTCCAGAAGGATGACACCCGGATCGAATGCCATCAGTTTTTCCAGGGCTTCCTCCCCGGTATTGGCAATCATCACCTGGTATCCCTCGTCTGCAAGCCCGATCTTGAGGGAATTGCAAAGCACGGGTTCATCATCAACAATGAGTATTCTGTGTGGGGTCATGAATCATGCTCCTGTTTTGGGGAATCGGTCGTGTCAGGAATGTCCTTTCCGGACAAATGACCGGCAGCTTCCGGGAGGAGGAGGGTCACATGGGTTCCCATTCCCGGACTGCTGTCAATGTGAATGGCGCCGTTGTTTTTTTCAAGCAGTTTCTGGACGATGGACAGCCCTAAGCCCGTGCCCGAAGGATCAGTGGTAAAGAAGGGGTTGAAAATCTTGGACAGATTTTCCCTGGGAATTCCATATCCCGAGTCCTTGAAGGATACGAGGATATACCCCCCTGTCCCTGAAAACTTCAGATTTTTAGGGACAGGGTATTTATGTATTGCCTCCCGGCCGTCCATTATTTTCGTGGAAATGTCCAGAGACCCACCATCGGGCATGGCTTTGATGGCATTGAGCATCAGGTTTAAGAACACCTGTTGGACCTGTTCCCTGTCCACCATGGCCCAGGGGTGGGGAGTGTCCTTCCGGGAAATTTTGATATTGGCGGTTCTGATTTTTTCCATGACCAGGGACTGGGTTTTGTCCAGGACTGCCCCCAGCGAAACCGGGGCGGGAAGAGAGGGTTTGGGCCGTGAAAAGTTCAACAGGTCCGTGACAATACCGTTGATTCGGTTGATCTCGCTTAAGATGCCGCGGACCAGTTCCTGTTCCGGCCCCTTTGTGACCTTACCTGCCAGAACCTGGGCACTGGTTTTCATCCCGGCCAGGGGGTTCCGGATTTCATGGGCCATGCCCGAGGAGAGTTCTCCCAGGGATGCCAGTTTATCCACACGGACCATCTGTTCCTCCAGCCTTTTTCTCCGGGTGATATCCCGGATATCGGAGATGGCACCAATGATCCGGCCCGAGGAATTTCTCAGGGGGGAGGTGCTGACCTCCATGTGTAATGCCGATTCACTGCCTGTTCCGGGGACGTATACTTCCCGGACTTCACCCCGGGAGCTGTTGGACAAAGTATTTCTGAGAAGGCCCAGTATTCCCTGCAGCTTTTCAGGAATTTTTTGGGAGTGTCCTGCAGAAAATTGTTCCCGGGAAAGGCATAGGATCTGTTCCGCACTGGGGTTGACCGAGGTGATGGTCTGTGCCCGGTCCATGGTGATGATTCCGCTGGTGATGCTCCTGAGTATATCCTCGTTAAATGTTTTTAATTCCAGAATTTCGTTCATGCTCTGTTTCAGCCTGGCAGCCATGTGGTTGAACTCCCTGGCCAGTCCCTTGAACTCGTCCCCGGATCTGACCTGGATCATTGGTTCCAGGTTACCGTTTCCAATGGCCCGGACCCCGTTAATCAGCTGATTTATGGGGTGGGTGATACTTCTGACAAACACAAATGAGACCAGGAAGATAAGGCCGATGATAACGGAAACAAAGGTGATTATCTGGCGGCGGAGCCTTAAGATATCTGCCACCTGTTTTGATTTTTCAAGGGTGATCACCACACTCCAGTCCATGGTCTGGCAGGGGGCAAACACCATGTTTTTCTCGATTTTGTTCAGACAATAATCCCCTGAACCGGATTGGCCGTCCCTGATTTTCCCGAGCAGAAGCGTCAGCCTTGAATCGCCGGTGGAGATCAACTCCTTTGCCGGACCCAGGCTCTGGAGGGGATGGGATAAAAAAATGTCGTTTTTGTCCATGAGAAAGGCATACCTTTCAGCGTCAATGCCAAGAGTGGTCACAAAACGGGTCAAGGCGGAAAGCCGAATATCAAACACCAGCAGGCCCACCGGTTTTTTGTGGTCTTCAAAGTCGTATACCAGCTTGGCCAGAATCATGGCCGGAGATCCCTTTTTTACCATGAGATCAGACAGGTAAATGTCTTGTTTCAGGGTGGCCTGGAACCATTGGGATGACGGGGCATACTCAATGGCGGAATCTTCCTGGGACGGTTCCGTCAGGATGGTTTTTCCTTCCAGGGTTATCAGGGAAATCCGGTTAAAATAATTATTTCTTTCCCGGTAGTCCCTGAGCAAAGCATTGGCATTGTCGGATCTTAAGCCAAAGTCGTGCTGGAGAAAGGAGAGCTGTATAAAAGGGAATCTGGAGAGAAGCCGGATGTCCTTTCGGGCTTCCTTGAAAAAATCGTCAATCTGCTGGGTGGTTTTGGCGGCAACTTTTCCCAGCTGTTCCCTGGATTGGCTCTGGAGGGTTTTTGAGGCACTCCGATAGGAAAGATATCCGGTGGCCAGAAGCGGGAGAATACCGAGGAGAATCAGGATGGCGATCAGTTTTGCTCTGATGGTTGAGAACATTATTCTAACGTTGCCTCCGCTAACCTTTCCTGTTTTTATAAAAAAAACAGGAAAAATGTTTGCTGACGCATGGCTGGGACTCTAAGCCAGATGGTGCTGCGGCAGCCGAATCAGATTGTGTTGAAAAATAAACATGGCATGAAATTAATGTTTTGTATAGTTTTTAAGAAATTAATCCAAAAAAACATACACAAAGAACGCGGAACCCATTGTTCCCGAAATAAAAGGGGCAGAGATGGATATCTTTTCAGCCCTGGCATCGGGTGCCCGGAATATAGTTTCTGTGGCGCTGGCAAAGTCTGCTGCCGGTATCATCGTCGGTGTTGTGGCGCTCGGTCTTATCTTTTGCAGAGACCGAGAATCCCGCAAGGCCAAGGCAAATCCACGAAAGAAGCGTTTGGTGGTTGCTCATAACCCATACGCTGCAAATAAGCTCAGGGCCAGTGTTTCTATCATGCTGAATTGAATTACAATCCTTTTTGAATACGGTGCACCACCCGGCGGACCTGTGAAAAAGAGATACGCTCCTGCTCCAATCTCAGGTGCGGGACATGAAGATTGTATCGCAAGGCATCATAGACCCGTGTTTCATCTGGGGTCAGCAGGGGAAGATCCCGGGTTACGGGAGAAGGTTCCTGCCCCCAGAGATCCTTGTGGGCGAAAAGCGTGGCATCATCCATAAGAAAGGAGCGGGTCTGGGGAAAATAGTGCCGAACCTGATCCAGCATTGCAAAGCCGTGGGTATCGATGTCTCCCCAGTACCAGACAGGTTTATCTTTCATCCAGCATGCACCGGAAAGAAGGGACAGGCTGTATCCCAGCCCGAATATCACCAGGGCGTTGGGGAAAGGAGGGAAGGCAAGGCCGCTGATGTCGTTTTCCACAATAAATACCGTGTCAGGCGTTATGGGCAGATGATGAAAGTCGCTTTCCGGTATTTCCAGGTCTGACAGGCCCATGAGGGTGAAATCCGGATCAAGGGTGCGGAACCGGATACGGGCCGGTTTAGACCGAAAACCGAAACGATTTTCAAATGCAGCGGGTCCTTTGGCCTGTTCGTTAATTGCCTCCCGGGGAAGAACGCAGTTCAAAAGCGTTGCAAGCCAGAATTTATTGCTTTCGATAAACTTGGTGTCCACTCCGGCAATCTCCAGTTGCCGAAGATAAATCCTAGGACAAGGATTCTCCCTGATGTAGGAGACAATCGCCAGAAGTTCTTTCCATACGGCCTCATGGGTTAACACCTCCAGAGGTTTTTGGGTTAAAAGATCCGCAAGTTCAGGATATTGGTCTGTGATCTGCTTAAAAAGCGTTTGATATTGCCTTGCCTGAATGGTTCGTCCAAGATAGGACAGAATATCATCCAGGGTTTGAAAAATAACGGCCTTTGGAATTTTATTTTTGCCCAGGGTCTGGTGATTGATTTCCTGCCATTCGATAATAAAATTTATCTTATGATCTTTTCCCCCATGGTCGATCAGATGGGTAATCCAGTTGCGGGCCTCCTCAAACTTGTGGGCAAGTTCTTTGGCTGTGGGATGTTTTAAGGCAATGCGCAGGGGGTCAAAGGGCTGGGGGCTGACACAGTGTGCCAGGAGTTCTCCTCTTTGCCATTTTTTCTCAAGCTTCCGTTTAATATCATCGTTCCGGGTCCAGGCGGTCATGGGGTTTTTATCTCGCGGTTTTTACGGTATTCGGTAACACTCATGTTCCGAAGCCGGGAGACCTGGCCGTCCTGGCAGTACACCAGCCCCACGGCAGACACATAGGGTTCAATGATATGGATCTTTTGCAGAGGGGTGATGATGAGAAGCTGGAGATTGAGTTTTTTGAACAATTCCAGGCTGTACCGGGTGGAATCATCCGATCCTCTGCCAAAGGCTTCGTCAATGGCCACAAACCGGAAGGTTCTGGACCGTATGGCACCCCATTCCAAACCGAATTGATAGGCCAGGCTGGCAGCCAGAACGGTATAGGCCAGTTTTTCCTTCTGTCCGCCGGACTTTCCGCCAGAATCGGTATAATGTTCGTATTCACTCTGATCTTCCTGCCAGCGTTCGGACGCGGCAAACACGAACCAGTTACAAACATCCGTGACCTTTCGTCTCCATCGCTTGTCCATATCACTGGTGCCCTCTCTGCCCCTGAACCGCTCGATCAACGCCCGCAC
>Ga0180007_10005920_pt1 | contig 12143 bp, 14 predicted proteins | sample MM_PC_MetaG_FD_121122 | JGI IMG/M metagenome (GOLD analysis project Ga0180007, IMG submission 121122) | Groundwater microbial communities from the Aspo Hard Rock Laboratory (HRL) deep subsurface site, Sweden - MM_PC_MetaG | ecosystem: Environmental > Aquatic > Deep subsurface > Groundwater...
AGCGCCGAAGGCATCGAGTCCGCGAAAAAGGGTGGGCTTGATCCGAAATCGCTACAGGACTATTATAAGGGTATTCCCGCGTAATCTTGATCAAGGGCGGGGAAACCCCGCCCCTACTATTCACGATTCACCATCTATTCACTTTTTAGGGCGAAATATTTTTCGCCCCTACGATTCATGATTCGCCATTCACGATTTACCCCTTGTCCCATTCACTGTGGATCATGGACCATGGACCGTGGACTAACAGCTGACGAGCGCCTCCCCCAAACTTGCAAACTTGCAAAACACTGCTCTTGCTGGTAGGCTTTAAGAGTATAAGACATTATTAACGGACGGGGTTTTTCATGAAAATGAAGAATGTATTGAGGGTGCTGATCGTTACCGGTGATAAGGATCTCAAAACTGCCTTGAAGTCAAGTTCTGACGGATGGGAGCATGAGGTTTTTTTCGCGGATCTTCATGGATCAGATATTGACGGGATAATCAAGTTTTCTCCGGACGTCGTTGTGATAGATGTCCAACACGACGCGGGCCCGGGACTTGAGGTATGCGACCTATTAAAAAACGATTTCATGACAGCGTATATCCCTGTCATAATACTTGTAGACAGACGTCATTTGCGGCGGAAACTGCTAAAGCTCAAACAGGGGGTTGATGACTATCTCATAAAACCACCGGATTTGCTTGAGCTCAGGATACGTATCGAGATGGCGGCGAAAAGGTCGCAGAATAGTTTTTACGCGAGTCCGCTTACGGGGCTTCCGGGAAGTATAATTATTGAGGAGATGCTGGAAGAGAAGATAAAAAATGACGATACTTTTGTGGTCGGACATGTCGATATCGATAATTTTAAATCGTTCAACGATAAGTACGGGTATTTAAAAGGCGACATGGTCATTATGCAGACCGCCTATATGTTGAGCACCTCGGTAAAGAGATGGGGCAACAAGACAGATTTCACGGGACATATCGGTGGTGACGACTTCGTGTTCATCTCGACACCGGACAAATACATGGATATCTGTCAAAATTTTGTATGCATGTTTGACATGGTTATGCCGTTCTACTATTCCGGGGGCGACAGGAGGCGCAAGTGCGTAATGTCCAGAAACAGGCTTAACAGGTTTGAAAAAACACCCCTGATGAGTGTAACTCTTGCTCTGGTAATGAAAAATAATCCGCATGAATTTAACAGCATCATCGAACTTAATGAAAAGATGGCCGAGGTAAAACAGTATCTGAAAAAGATACCGGGCAGCAAGTACATGGCGGACAGAAGGATCTTTAAAAAAGACGATCATCTGACGTTGCGAGTGTTCAGCAACGATGAATCTCTTGTCCGGGATTACAAGCCGCTTGGTCAGATATTGGTAGAAGAGAATATTGTGACGCTGGGTGAGCTTGACAACGCTTTACGTATGCACTGGAAGAGAGGCGTGCTTCTCGGAGAGGCATTAAAAGATCGGGGGTCTATTTCCGATGAGAGGCTTAACGCGGCGTTGTCGCTGCAGGAGAACAAACTGGGGTCAAGATAAGTCGTGAATAGTGAATGGTGAATAGGCGAGAGGATAGAGGCGAGAAGGGCATAGCGCGTGGGGCAAGAGCACAAGAACGCAAGACACTAAAAGGGGCGTGAAAAATGCCTAATTTTGTATTGTATATTTTTCTGGGGTTAGCGGCAGGGATATTGAGCGGATTGATAGGCATAGGCGGAGGTATGGTCATAATCCCGGCGCTTTTCTTTTTATTCGGATTCACTCAGATCCAGGCACAGGGCACGACTCTTGCGCTTATGGTCCCGCCGATAGGGCTCTTGGCCGCGTGAACAATCTTACGAAATCGTGCGACGCGTGAGTGTGGCTTTATCTATGCTGGAGAAAGCCCTTAAACGGAGGGGCTATACGCTTAAGTAAATAAAATGTACATTTTTCATATAAGATTAATCGGCCTTATCGCCGGGTTCTGCACTACGATTTCGCTCCTGCCGCAGATCATGAAGATGTTAAGAACAAAGCACGCGCGAGACGTATCCATGGTTATGTATGTCGTACTTGTTATCGGTGTTGTGTGCTGGCTTGTCTACGGTATTTTCCTTAAGGAGATCCCGCTTATTTTAGCTAATAGCGTAACTTTAATGCTATGTCTTATCATAATCGGCATGAAAGCAGTATACGGAAAAAACCCGGATTGAAGGACACATCAAAGTACATGAAAATTCTTGTAACAGGGGCGACGGGGTTCATAGGCGGCCGTTTGGTCAGGCGCTTAAAAAAATTGGGACATGATATTGTGTGTCTTGCGCGGCAGGAAAGCGACATTTCCATTCTTGAAGAAATGGGATTGCCGCTTGTGTTCGGCAATATAAAGGACGGTCGTCAGATAAATGAAATTTTCCTCCGCGAAAGACCGGAGATAGTTTTCCATTGCGCGGCTCGTGTCAGGGACGAGAATGACGATAGCCTGCAGGAGACGAATGTTTATGGCACGCGCAATATTTGCTCGGCATGTTTTGCGGGCGGGGTAAAGCGTCTGGTGTATTTAAGTTCCGTCGCTGTTATAAGCGGAAACCGGGACGTCCCGCTTTTTGAGGATCTGCCATATTCTGCCACGGCGGTTTACGGCCGATCCAAGATAGAGGCTGAAAAAATAGCGCTTGAATATCGGGAGAAAGGGCTTGCGGTCTGCGTTATCAGGCCGTGCATGGTTTATGGGGAAGGCGAGCCGCATGCCATGGATAGGATACTTGATCTTGTTAACAGGAGGCTGTTGCCGATACCTGTCTTATCCGGTATGAAGGATAAATTGCGTCTCGTATACGTGGATAACGTGGTTCAGGCCCTGGAACTGGCAATGAAAAAGGACGAAGCGCTTCTCGGAACCTTCTTTGTAGCGGACAGGGAGGTCATAACGATCAGGCGATTCGTTGAGATCGTCTCGGATGAATTGGGCAAAGGAAAGCCGCTCGCTATTCCGGAATGGCTCATCAAACTCGGTCTTTTACTGCCGCCGATCAAGAAACGTTTCGATCGGATATTCAAAGACAGGGTATATGACATAACGCGGGCCGTCGAGATCCTGGGCTACGACCCCGCGATCTCGACTGAAGAAGGTTTGAGAAGAACAGTCAGGGCATGGCGCATAGCGCGGGGGAACGGTCAACAGAGCTATCAGCCATCAGCCTTCAGCTGTCAGCTAAAAAGAGTCAAATCGCAAAACGCGAGACGCAAAACGTACGATGGGGAATGAGTTCAAGAAAAAACTAAAAAGCTGAAAGCTTCATAAAAATGCTATGCGCATGAGAATATTATTACACATATGCTGCGGAGTATGTGCTGCGGGGGCTGTGCAGGAACTCAAGGCCCAGGGCCATAGCGTAACAGGTTTTTTTTATAACCCGAATATTTATCCGGAAGAAGAATATCATCGCCGGTTAGGCTCAGTTCAAAAGGCGGCTGAACAATTAGGGTTTGAACTGTACATAGGGAAATATGACCACAATGAATGGTTGTCCCTGGCCGGGAAGTTTAAGGAGGAACCGGAGGGCGCCCGGCGTTGTGAGATCTGTTTTCATGCGCGGATAAAAAGAACATATGAACATTTTTTGAACGGTGATTTTGACGCGTTTACGACAACATTAACTATAGGCCCTATGAAGAATGCCTCTTTGATCAACGATATCGGAAGCCGCCTGGCGGGAAATAGTTTTCTGCAAGCGGATTTCAAAAAGAAAGACGGGTTTAAAAAAGCGATGGAACTTGCCCGGGCATGGGAATTGTACAGACAAAACTATTGCGGATGTGAATGGACGAGGGACGGGGTCACCCCGCACTTGAAATAGGGGCGGATATTGTGTCCGCCCTGGCATAGGAAATATCATGGCTAAACGCGGATTGACATATCCGGCATTTTTAAAAAGAATCAAAGACACGATCAAGCATTATGACATGCTGCATCCCGGAGACAGAGTGCTTGTGGCGGTGTCAGGCGGTTCGGATTCGGTATGCCTCTTAAGGGCGCTCCGCGGCATGAGGAAGATGGATCTCGAGATTGTGGTAGGGAACCTCGACCATGGTATAAGGAAAAGGGGATCAAAAGCTGATTCCGCGTTTGTAAAAAAATTATCAAAAGAACTTGGCCTGCTGTATGCGCATAGAGAACTTAACCTCAAAGCGTGTAAGAGGGAAAAATCGTCGCTTGAAGAAAAAGCCCGGTCAGCGAGATACGATTTTCTGGGTTCGTGCGCGAAAAAATACAACTGCGGAATTATCGCCACCGGCCATACATTAGATGATCAAGCGGAAACTGTGGTGATGCGCTTCATACTCGGATCGTCCCTTAAAGGGATGTCAGGCATTCCCCCTGTTCGATATGAGAACGGATTGAAAATAATCAGGCCCCTGATAAGGGTCGAGAAGAAGGAGATCATCCAACAACTTCATGCGGAAGGCTGGCCGTACAGGGAGGATCACACGAACCGTGATACGAAATACTTCCGCAACAGTGTCCGTCACGAAGTTTTGCCGTTTTTGGAAAAGTATAATCCGAAGATCCGGCGTTCTCTTGCCAATCTTTGTGATACAATGAGGGAAGATGCCGCGTTTCTTGATGCGGCAAAACAAAAAGTGTTTTCCGGGTGCGTGAGATCAGACATAGGGCCGACGAAGGTGAAAGCGAAAGATATGATCCTTCAGCCGGCGGCGCTGCGTAAAGAAGTGTTTAAAGAGCTTTTTACGCGTGCGGGCGGGGATGTAAAAAAACTGACATACCGGCACTGGATGGACATGGACTATTTCATAAGGACCGGAGAGGTCGGCAAATCATTGAATTTTCCCGGCGTCACGGTCGCAAAACAAAAAGACGATATCGTTTTTACCGCGCGGGAACATTGAGACCATATGTTGAACAGCGTTATTTGACCAACCGTTGCGAGTATGTTACAATAACGGCGATATAATGGGTCAAACTCACCGAAAGAGGGGTAAATGGAGAAAAAACAGGAAAAAAACACAGGCATGGGAAACAAAAAACCGGGTGCTTCGGGTAAGACGAAGAATAACGGAAAGAATATCTTCATGTGGCTTCTTCTTATAATGGGGCTTTTTTACATCTACCAGTGGATATTCTCGGCTTATGATCAGACTACGAGCCAGATCACGTACAAAGAATTTTATCAGACGCTTGAGACCAACGACCGGACAGGGCGCGTTGTATCCGCCAAATTGATCGATGATCGTGTCCTGGGCCAGTTGAATGATGACAAGCGATTTATTGTCAACATACCGGAAAGAGACACAGAGCTCATAAAACTGATGCGTGAACAAGTTCCGGATTTTGATATCCAACCGCCTCAAACCTTTTTGTCCAATATTTTTTACACTCTGGGTCCGATGGTCCTGTTCATAGGATTTCTATGGTTTTTTGTTTACAGGGGCGCGTCCATGGGAGGCGGCAAGATGATGTCGTTCGGCAAGTCGCGGGCAAAACTGGCCACCAAAGAAAAGCTTAAGGTCACTTTTGACGACGTTGCCGGGATAGAAGAAGCGAAGGAAGAGCTAAAGGAAGTCATAGAATTCCTGAAATCTCCCAAGAAGTTTCAGAAACTGGGCGGTAAAATGCCGAAAGGCGTCCTTTTGATGGGGCCTCCGGGAACGGGTAAGACCCTGCTCGCGAAGGCGGTAGCAGGTGAAGCGGGCGTTCCGTTTTTCAGTATCTCGGGTTCGGATTTTGTGGAAATGTTTGTTGGTGTAGGCGCTTCCCGAGTAAGGGATCTTTTCGCGCAGGCAAAGAAAACCTCCAAGATGAGTAAGAAGGGCTCCATAATCTTTATGGACGAAATAGATGCTGTCGGCAGACAGAGGTTTTCCGGGATAGGTGGCGGGCATGACGAACGCGAACAAACACTTAACGCGCTTTTGTCCGAGATGGATGGGTTTGATACCGGAACCGGTGTTATTCTGGTGGCTGCTACCAACCGTCCGGATGTTCTTGATCCGGCGCTTTTGAGGCCGGGACGCTTTGACAGGCAGATAGTGGTGGACCGTCCTGATGTGGTCGGGAGAGAAGCTATCCTCGCGGTTCACGCGCGGCATGTTAAACTTAAAAAAGGAGTGGATCTTAAGAAGATCGCCCAGCAGACAGCCGGGTTTTCCGGGGCAGATCTCGCTAACCTGATAAATGAAGCTGCTCTCCTCGGAGCAAGGCGGAACAAAACAGCGGTGGAACTGGCGGAATTGCAGGAAGCTATGGAGCGTGTTATGGCCGGGCCCGAAAGGAGATCCAGGAAGATCAGTGATGAGGAGAAAAAGATCATTGCTTATCATGAGGCCGGACACGCGATTATGTCTTACCTTATCGATGGTGCCGACCCGTTGCACAAGGTTACCATAATCTCACGCGGAATGGCGTTAGGGTACACTATGCATCTGCCGCAAAAGGATCAGTATATTCATAGGAGAAGTGAGTTTGTCGGAAAGATTGCCGGTATGCTCGGGGGGCGTATCAGTGAGGAAATAACATTTCATGAAGTTTCGACGGGCGCGCAGAACGATATTAAGAGGGCGACTGAACTTGCCAGGGATATGGTTACACAGTACGGCATGAGTGAGCGTCTTGGACATCTCACTTTCGGGCGCAGGCATAGCCAAGTATTTCTTGGAAGGGACATAACGGAAGAAAGAAATTATTCCGAGGATACCGCGAAACTCATAGATGAAGAAGTGAAAAAGATCGTTGATAATTGTTATGATCTCGCGAGAACGAAGCTTATGGAAAATAAGGATAAACTGGATCTCCTGGCAAATAAACTGGTTGAAAAAGAAACAATGGACGAAGAAGAAGTGCGGGAGCTTCTTGGATTCAAAAAAGCGTAATGGACGTGATGACTCAGACAAGAAAGGCCGCGGATGTAAGATCGGCGGTGCGTGAACGAACAAGGATCATGGGGATATTAAATGTCACCCCGGACTCCTTTAGTGACGGCGGCGAATACTTTGATATAGAGCACGCCGTACGGTATGCCGGAGAAATGGCGCGCTCTAGCGCGGACATGATAGATATCGGCGGTGAATCGTCCCGGCCCGGATCAACGGCTATTTCAGTTGATGAAGAATTGAAGCGGGTAATGCCGGTGCTTAAAGCGGTAAAGGATGCTATAGATATTCCGGTCTCTGTCGATACATGGAAGAGCGAGGTTGCCCGCCAGGTTCTTTCAGCGGGAGCCGATATCATAAATGATATAACGGCGTTAAGGGGCGACAAAGCCATGCCCGGGGTGATAAAGGAATTCGACGCCGGTGTTATTTTAATGCATATGAAGGGTAAACCCCGGACCATGCAGAACGACCCCGAATATGACGATCTTATGGCGGAGATCTCGGCGTATCTCAGGGAGTCTATAGATATCGCGGAGGCGGCCGGGATCGATCCTGACAAAATAGTTATCGATCCCGGCATAGGTTTTGGCAAGAAGCTCGAACATAATCTTGAGATCTTAAGGGAGCTGGGCAGGCTAAAGAGCCTTGGCAAAACTATTCTTGTGGGGTCGTCGCGGAAGTCTTTTTTAGGGGAAATAACAGGCAGGGGAACGGATGCGCGCCTTTTCGGCACGGCGGCAAGCGTAGCCGCCGCAGCGTTCGCCGGAGCGGATATAGTGAGGGTGCATGACGTTGGCGCGATGCTGGACGTCGTAAGGGTCATCGATGCCATAAAGGGACAAGGTCTTTTATGAATTTTTTTATTGAAAATTGGGATACTATCCTCGAGATCATACTTCTTTGGGCGGCGTACTATACAATTTTTCTGCTTCTCAAAGGAACGGTGGCGGAACAGGTTCTTAAAGGTGTCATCATAATCTGCATCATAGTCATGATGACCCGGGGATTAAACCTTGTTATTATAAATTGGATATTGACCCGGCTTCTCACCATTTCAGTGATCGCTTTTATTATAATTTTCCAGCCGGAGATAAGAAGAGGCCTGGCCAAAATAGGGCGTTTCGGCATGTTTTCACGCGAAAAAGAGATCCTTGATGAAGTGGCAAAGGCGGCTGTGGTATTGTCGAAAAAAAAAATAGGAGCGTTGATAGCTATTGAAAGGGAAACAGGTTTGCGGCGTTATGTCGAGAGTGGGGTCGCGATAGATTCCCGGGTGACGAGCGAGCTTATTAATACGATATTTATGCCCGCGACACCGCTTCATGACGGCGGTATAATCGTTTCGCGAGAGCGCGTAGAAGCGGCGGCATGTTTGTTCCCGCTGACCCAGAATCCAGAGATACCGAAAACCATGGGGACAAGGCACAGGGCGGCAATAGGTTTAAGTGAGGAGACGGACGCGGTTGTCGTGGTAGTCAGCGAGGAGACGGGTAACATTTCCATGGCCGTTTCCGGAAGGATCACCAGATGCCTTGAGCCCAAAAATGTTTCTGTATTTTTAGAAGGCATGTTCAGCCCCAAGATAAGAAAAACGTCTTTTGCAGGGTATTTTAAGGAATATTACCGCGAGAAGCAGGGATAAACAATGGAGTTGATGAATAAAATTTTTCATAATGCCTGGCCTAAAATACTTTCGCTGGTTTTGGCTATCGCGACGTGGTTTTATGTTTTTGATCTTGTGAACTCGGATTCGCTTAGAAAAGAAACGGTGGCCGATATCCTGTCGCGGACAAATTTTATAGTAAAGGAGGTGGAGGTCAAACCCGTATTCACCGGTATAACCCCTGCCGGGTATAAGGTGGATTTTGACAACCTGAAGATCCGCCCCGCGTCCGTGGCAATATTCGGACCCGAAGTTATTGTGGACAAAGTTACGGAACTCAAGACCGATAGGATAGAGCTTGGGGAATATACACGTCCAGTGACTTTGCGCCTGGGTATTCATTCCAATGTAGAATCCCTGCAGCTGGACGACAAAGTTGTGGAGATATCTCTCCCAGTGTATCCGATCAAGAAAGCCAAAACCGAACAGGTGCCGCGGAAAGCCGAAGATCAGGCGGTTGAAAGTAAATGATAACGCTTGGCGTAAATATAGACCATGTCGCGACTGTGCGGGAAGCCCGAAAGACCTTTGAACCCGATCCCGTATGCGCCGCTCGCCAGTGCGAAGAAGCCGGCGCCGACGGTATAGTTTGCCATCTCAGAAAGGACCGGCGCCATATCAACGAAAAAGATCTTTGCGGATTAAAAGAAAAAGTGCTGACGAAATTAAATATGGAGATGTCGGTCGATCCCGAGATAGTCGATATCGCATGCCGGATGAAACCGGATCAGGCCACATTGGTGCCTGAGAACCGGCAGGAAATAACCACCGAGGGCGGGCTTGATTGTGTGGCAAACTTTCGCCGGGTATCGGAAGTTGTCGCGGCGCTTTTTGCCGCGGGAGTGGATGTAAGCCTTTTCATCGACCCTCGCCGGGAACAGGTCGAGGCGTCGAAGAAAAGCGGCGCCGGAATAATAGAGTTCCATACCGGCAGGTACGCTGAAGCGTTTAATTCAGGAGGCGACCATGAAAAAGAATTGGGCGTACTCAAAGAGATGACTGCCTTCGCTATCGCTCGAGGCCTGATCGTATGCGCCGGGCACGGTCTTAATTACCGGAACGTAACTCAGGTGGCGCGCATAAACGGTATGCATGAGCTTAATATCGGGCATTCCATAATATCCCGGGCAGTGTTTGCCGGTATTAAGGAAGCCGTAAAAGAAATGAAGGGCCTTATAAAATGAACATGGCAGGTATAGGCATAGACAGCGTAGATATCGAAAGGTTCAAGAAAGCGGCGAAAGATCACGGAATAAAGTTTTTTGAGAAGATATTCACAGTTAGGGAATTGGAATATGCCGGAACAAAAAAAGATAATCTTACGCATATGGCGGGCAAGTTCGCCGCGAAAGAAGCCGTAAAAAAGGCCATTCCGGACGGCGCCGAAATAGGCCTCAGGTGGACGGACATAGAGATCTTGAATTCGGAAGACGGTAAGCCTTACGCCGTGCTGCATGGCCAGGCCGAGAAGCTGATGAAAAAATACAATTTGACCGATGTGCATGTAAGCATATCACATACTCATAAAGTAGCTGTATCAAACGCGGTGGTGATGAAAGATGGCGCATAAACATGTAGAGAAAATACCGGAACGAAGAAAAGATTCTCACAAAGGTGATTACGGAAAAGTGTTTGTGATAGCCGGGTCCCGGGGAATGACCGGCGCCGCGTACCTTTCAGCGCAGGGAGCGCTAAAGGCGGGTTCGGGGCTTGTCACGAACGGCATACCGGGATCGCTCAATGCGATAATGGAAGTGAAATTGACGGAGGCCATGACCCTTCCGCTTCAGGAGAACAAGGAACAGGGGTTAAGCCTTGACGCGTGCCCCGCGATACTCGATTACGCCTCGAAATGCGATGTTGTCGCGCTGGGTCCGGGCCTCGGAAGAGCTAAGGATACATATAAGCTTGTCAGGATGCTGGTGGAAAGAATAGATTGCCCGCTTGTCCTTGATGCCGATGGTATTAACGCTCTTTGCGGACATGTGGATATTCTTGAGGAAAGAAATACCGCGATAGTTATAACGCCACATCCGGGAGAGATGGCGCGTCTCATAGGTGAAGACATATCCAGGATCCAGTCCGACAGAGAGGGCACGGCGAAAAAATTTGCCAAAAAAACAGGCGTAATGGTGTGCTTAAAAGGGCACAGAACAGTGGTGGCCGCCCCGGACGGACGTATTTATGTCAACGATACTGGTAACTCGGGCATGGCTACCGGCGGCACCGGGGATGTGCTTACCGGCATGATAGCCTCGTTCATCGGTCAGGGCGTGAATATTTTTGACGCGGCGATATCAGCGGTGTATCTGCATGGATTGGCGGGAGATATCGCGGTAGAACATGTCGGCCCGTTCAGCCTGACAGCGACAGATATCCTGAATTGCCTTCCTGAGGCGTTCAGCAGGGCAGGCCTCGCGTAAGGTTAAAATGAAAAGCGCCGTTTCAGGCAAGAGGCGAAAATATTTGATTTTTGATAGGAAAAATGATATCTTTTAGAGCCTAAGCCGGCGTAGCTCAGCTGATAGAGCATCTCACTTGTAATGAGAATGTCGGGGGTTTGATTCCCTCCGCCGGCTCCACAGATCTTGTGCGGTAAGTCCACAACAGGAGAATAAAAATGAAATTTATAGGTGTATATGTTGGAGCGGCTATTGCGATCGTGGGGATAGCTGCAGCGTCGTTTTTCGGCGTTATGAACGCGCAGTATAAAGTGCGGTTCAAGCTGATAGAGCAGGACGCCTCTTATTTAAAGGATAACGTTTATTATAAAGTCGCGCCCAAAGATATTAAGCAGAAGATCGATAATATAAGCAAGGCCAGCTTGGTAGCGGCGAAAGTGAAAGCCGCGAAATAGTTCTTTTATCCGCCTTCGCTAAAGCTACGGCGGATTCCACCGATCGAGAGAAAAGGCGGATAACCCGGCGAAGCAAAATGATACGAAATAGATAAGCGAAGACGGGTACATTCAGGCAGCATACGTTTATATAGGAGGTTCCATATACCCCGTTGGGGAGATAGCGAAGTGGTTAAACGCAACAGACTGTAAATCTGTCGGCTCAGCCTTCGAAGGTTCGAATCCTTCTCTCCCCACCATTAATAAAAAAACCCTTGTAGTTAATAGCTGCAAGGGTTTTTTTATTAATCATTGGTAGAAGAGAAGGATTCGAAAGGAGCTTCTGAGCTTTTAATGTATAGGAATTCCGATGTTCAGTCATCTGGACCAAGAAAGAAGATATTATCAGGCGAGGCATCCTCAAAGATGCGGTCAATTGCAGTGTCAGGGTCAAGGTTTTTAATTTTAGGCTTTAATTGATGGAATAAGTATTGTTTTCCACCGGAATGGGTATAGTTCACCGGAATCATAAATCCGATGTGACATATATGACAAGGTTCTTTGATAGTACAGACAGGGTCATTTTTATTTTGCCGGATAAGCGTACGAACTTCTTTATGAGGTATATCAAATTCATAAGAACACCCAGTACAGCGTAAAAGAACAGGCTCTTTTTTCTTAAAGAAGCGGAAAATGTCCATTACCCCGTTCTAATAATTATGAGCGGGGAAAGGTTATCCCTGCGAGATCAGTTTAGGTAATAAAAATA
>Ga0180007_10005921_pt1 | contig 12143 bp, 3 predicted proteins | sample MM_PC_MetaG_FD_121122 | JGI IMG/M metagenome (GOLD analysis project Ga0180007, IMG submission 121122) | Groundwater microbial communities from the Aspo Hard Rock Laboratory (HRL) deep subsurface site, Sweden - MM_PC_MetaG | ecosystem: Environmental > Aquatic > Deep subsurface > Groundwater...
AAGGTGGTGGCAGACCCGTCCCCGGTGAACGTTTCGCGGAATACGAGACGCCGTAAATCGACATGACCAAATCTGAAAGTGCTCCCGGCCATAATAGAGCTATTCCCCGTCCATCACGGAATCAAACTCGCGTTTCAGTTTATCAACGCCATACTTGAAGTCGAATTTATGTATCAGGCGGTCAGCGGTCTGGGCACCGAGTAAAAGATGCAGCAGGGATTCGCGCAGGGTGTCGGTGCCGAGTGATTGGTAGATGCGAAGTGCGCACGCGCGGATATGCTGGCGGTTGAGTAAGTCAGCAGATGCAATCTCGTTCAATTGCACGCGCAGTTTGCCAATCTGGGATTTCAACCCGTGCACGTCTTTATGCAGGGTTTCTAAGCGCTCAACTCTTTCAATCCACGCGCTCTCGATACCGGCGATCTTTTCCGGTGTGGTGTCACCAAATGAGTGTTGTCCGGGCATAGCGACCCTCCGTTATTAGGTGCTTGTCCAGGTCCCGTGTGCTCCGCGCACTATCCACTTAGTAGTGGATGCGAGCTCCAAGGTAACCTGTGAATAGGAATCTGTGTCTGAATAAAATGTCCCACCAGCACTGGAGTCGGCCACGATGTCTGCGTCTGCCGGTTGAATGGTAAGGCGACCCGTGTTGATATTGATGAAGGTAAAGAAAACCCCGACATCGCCCGCACCTACAGATGGTAGTGTGAATATCTTGTTGCTGGTGGAGTTCATGACAAGGGTTTCGCCGGTCTGCGCGAGAAGCACCGTTTGACTGTCGGTATACACCGTGCTTTCGTGGGTAATGTTGGGTGCAATCAGGAGCGCTCCACTGACCACCTCTTTGCCGTTAATGATTTCCATGGTCGGGTGACCTCCTTTATCTTGCAGCACGGAATGTGGCGAGTTCAAGTCCCCATAGCGTGTCGTTGGTGTTGGCCCAGGTGAAATAGAGGATGTCGCGGGGCGCAATTGGAATGGGTTTGCTCGGAATGTAGATGTCATCCTGTACACCGTTCATATCCTTGGTATAGATGTTGACATCCCAAGCGGCCCCCTTGTCCGCGTCTATAGAGCACACGAGGTTTTCAGTGGTGGCGGATGCGGCACTCAGATGAACCTTGAAGCCATAGAACCAACAAGGGTGGTTGAACTGAACTGCCGGGCGTGCAGTCTCGGTTCCACCGGGTGTGAGCACGGAAACGGGAGCTACGACGTCAATAGTGTCTGCGGCTACCGCTATGATGCGCCGGAGTCCGTCGAATGCTCTCCCGGTGGTGCCCTGAATAAATATGCAGTTCGGGGGTTTGTGGCCCTGGTTGAGGGGGTTCTCGGACACCTTGAATCCATGGTCGTTTGAGGTGATTCTGACAACGCCCTCGCCGCGAAACAGTCCTGGATATGTAGCCGATTGATCGCTGATTGCGGTAGCGGTCAGAGTGGTGTTCATCTCCTCGTCCCCGCTGAAATACCAGAAATCGAGATTAGGTATATTGTGCATTACTTACCTCCGCGTAAGGATTTTCGGAGTTCCCGCATGGTCTTGGGGGACTCTGGTTTGGGTTTCTGAGGTTCTCCCTCTTTGATCGGAATCTGGAGAACCTGGGTTAACTCGCCTGGTGTCTTTGCGAGCGTTGCGAGATCTTTCACTAATCTACGTTTTTGTAGATCCGAAAGCGTGATTTTGGAAGAGACGAGTTCCTGGTAATAGCGGAAGGACATCGCCACCTTCTGACGGTCGCGGTCATTGAGGGACAGCACAAAAGCGGCTTTTTCGAGATCCTTCATACCGTAACCTGGTTCCATGGATAAAAAGGAGCGCTCCATGCTTTTCATGACGTCTGAAATGGATTTCCCCTGACCGACTTTGATCTCTGCATACTTGAAGAGATACTTGACAAACGCATCGGTGTCCCCGTATCGTGCGGCGCGCTTGACGTCATAGAGCGCGTTCCCGGCATCAGTGATAAAGAACCCGTCACCATAGGGTTTGCCCTGCGCCTTCTGCCATTCCCGGATGAGATTCTTGGTGTACCAGTATGCGGACTCCGGGGGATCGGACGAATAGACGAATAAATTCTTGATCCGCTCACCGTATTTGCGGGATGGTTTCCCGGCGATGACGGCGTACTCGGGTCCCAGGCCGAATGAGTTCGCGACGTATTCAGCGCGGTCCCGTATGGTGCGCTGGCGCAGGACGTCTGGGAATAATGACCGACGTGTAATGAGCTCGTACGCCATCTTGGATATGGGTTCCATGCCGCCCACCACTACATTCAGCGGAGAGGTGTATATTTCCTTAGCGACTTCACGCAGGGAACGTCTGCCCTCCATCCACTCTTTGACGTGGCGCGGGGCGGTATCGAGACCAAACCATTCCAGGAGATCTGAGAGCGCACCCAGGCGACTGAAGTATTGCACTTTGCCGGTGCCGTCGCGCCATAGCGTGATGTGTGGTTTATCGCGGACATCCTCGGGAAGATCATCGTCATTGTCGGGGACCCCGTAGCGGTTCCAGACCTGTAGCATTGCAGAGAACGCAACTGCTTTAATGAGAAATGACCCCACGCGGTACGCCAGATAGGGAGAGCGCACAACGGCTTTCCCGAGCACCTGGCGGGAGAGGAGTGCGCAAAGAGAGCGGTTGGAGGAAGCGTTACGCGCCATTTGAATATAACGCCTCATGTTAACCTCTTTCCAACTCCAGAAAGGCCACATCTGCTCGCGGAGCGCTTGCCCCATGACTGAAACGCGATCATACGCACCCAGGAGATCGTTCGATAACCAGAAGGCGCGATCTCGTGGGTCCTTCAGTGCCAGGATCTCGCTGGGGAGAGACGCGCCAAAGTTGCGCGGTTTGCCGGTTGCGGACTTCTCTATGGACTCCAGGTAATCGAGGTACGCGGCATAGCGTAGAATGGACTCGCGAAAGTCCGTGCTGAGACGAGCGGCTTTCCAATAGGCCCCCCAGATCTTGGAAGGTATAGAGAGAAATCGCTTGGGGTCTCCCACTTTGGCGCGTTCGAGAAGGATGTTGAATTCACCCATTTCTTGCGCTTGGAGTGTGGATTCGTTGCCCCCGCGCTTTGTCCAATCACGGAATTCTTTAGGAGGTGCGTGCTTGTAGACCGCCATCCAAATGTCGTGTACTGCCTGCGGGACCTTGCGGAACGCGTGCGGGTTTCCGGCGAACATCACGTCGGCATCACCAGTGAGGTTACGTGCGTTGTATTTGAACCAGCGCCCTGGTGATACGAGCTGCCACACTTTCCATGCGCGCACCAGTTTACGGTGTGCCTGGAAGATCACGTTTTCAGAGCGCTGCGGGTACAAGCGATCCAGGGTGTTCGCGAGCTCGATCGGGATTACCCATTCTCGCTTCTGTGACAGCGTGGGGATCTTGCGCAATTGATCGCGGGTGATCCCGAGTGAGGTCATGCCTTCTTCCATTAGCTTGCGTGCGAGTGATTCCGGTATGGAGCTCGCCATGTGGAATACTTGCCCGGCTTCAGGGTTCCACAGTGTATGGGTTTTCTCATAGTGCGGAAGAAAGTCCTCCCAGGTCATGTAGGCATCTACTTCTTCAAGATCTGATTTGTGGATATCGCGCAAGGGCACACCGCGCTGGGCGGCGATCTGCTTGGCCGTGTTCTTGTTAGCGGATTTCGCCATCGCGCGCAAGTCACCAATAATGTTATGCTGAGAATCTATGACCGCGAGCACTTTAGCGATCTCTATGTCGTACATCATCTGCGCCATGACCTCGGACTCGCTGCCTACGTAGTCGGTGCTAATGACGTGCTGGTTGACGCCACGGTGTTTGAGGTAAGCACGCCCGCGCGGAACCGAGAGCTTCTTCCCGGTGCCCATGAGACCCTTCGCGTCTATGTATTCGAGAACGCGATGTTTGAAGTAGTCTTTGCGCTTCAGACGATCTGAGACGTTGAGACCGATACTCGACATAGCGCGGATATACTGCGATTTTATGGTTTTCCATACCGCATCACGGCGCAGGAAGGCCGCATGTACTTCCGGGTGCGAGGTGGTGATGTGCTTGTTGAGGCGTCGGAGTTCGAATGCAAGATCCTTCTCACTCTTTCCGAATGCCACGAGGATCTCTTTCTGAAGGTCCGGGTCCTCGGTAGTGCGAGCTGCGAGGGCGGTTTCGTAGAGATCGGACAATACGACTTTGTACACGAATAAATTGTAGGCTTCCTGGTTGAGGCGCGGTTTGCGGCGTATCCAGGACGCGCGTGTGAAGAGCGGCTCCATGATGGAGCGTATGGCGGTGTTCGCGAGATCGGAGGATACAGAGCGATTTTTTGCCATACGCAGGAGATCGAAGCGGACTTGTGCGAACTTGGGCACGCGTGGCAAGTGTTCGAGCTCGCGAGTGGCTTTATTCTTTAGATCCGACAGGGATTCGAGTAGCCGGGTGTACCAGTGCGGTGTCGTGGTTTGAGAAGCGGCGTCTATGGCATCCTGGAACTCGGTATCCTGGAAGCGATAACGCGGGGTGGATACGCTGAAGAATGTTTGTCTGACGTAGATGACGGAGTCGCGCATAGTGTCGGTGACGGGGAGGGAGTGCACGGATACGCGAGGAGTGATAAAATGTTCCCACGAAGTACGCTTGGGGCCGGAAACTGCTTCCCCGGTCTCTACTTCTATGGTGGCGGGTTGTGCGCCCCACTGCTTCCCATACTTTTTCGCAAATCCCACGAGCTTGTTATCGTAGAACTCGATCATGCCCTCGCCGCCGACTTCGAGATCCACCCCGTAGAGAGTTCCCGAGGTCCCAGTCATGCGACTCGCAATCTCTGGTCCAAAGTAGTGCGCGAACTCGCTGCGGTGAATATAAGGAGGAATGACGTCGTAAATTTCATAACCCAGCCTGTTTTGAATGTTGATCTGGAATTCAGGGTCTGACGCAACCTCGTTGTGCGGCAGGATGCTATATACGATCGATTGTATGTGATTGCGCAGGTTATAGCGATCGCTCTGCTGAGCGCCGGTGGTCCACGCGATGTGCGCAAACCCGTTCTCAGCGGCGTAGCGGAGCATGCGCTTTAGCATGAGTTCGTGCCAATTGTTGAGGAAGGGAGCACGGGGTACAGAGGATAAAAGTTTGTTTTTTGCCTCCTCCGTTCGAAGGTGATCCTCTTGCAAGCGGTCGTATTCAGCCCTATCCTCCACCGACATACGGTCCAGCAGTCCAGGAATATCTACTTGGTATTTGTATTTCTCAGCCATCGCGTTAACAAATACACGTGCAGCATCCCCGGAGAGCCTCCACTCATTATGTGCTTTGTCGTACTCCTCTTCGGAGGGCGCGAAACCCTTCTTTTTCGCCTCTTGTAGCCAGTCAGACTGGAGCTCCTCAATAAAGAGTACACGCTCTCCGGATGCGGTGTAGCGAGTTTTATAGCGAACGTGCGCGAGAACGTTCGGGGTGCGCCAATGCGGGGACGCGTAATCGGGACCACATTCACCCCAATCACACTCCCACGTCACCAGCATCTCGCGGTACTCGGTGCCACCAGGGAGTGTGTATTTCCCGAATGCGGGTACTTCCTGCTCCTCTAATTGCTCGGCGGTGACTGCAAGGCCGCGCTCCACCAATAGCTCTAAAACACGATCCTGCGCGTCACTTATAGTCGACTGTCGTCCGGGAGTGCCCGCGATATCAAGTTGCTCGACAAAGGTTCCGTTGTCATCGAATATCGAATACGCATCACGCATACCCGAATAGCGGATTTCCCACCCAGACTCGCGCTCAGTCATAGAGTTGGATTCGCCAAACTCGTAGAAGTTTTCATACGCATGCTCGGTGAGAGCTTGCATATACCCATCTTCATCAAACCATCCATCGCCGGTAGTGAAGTCAGCTTTATCTACTGGTGCATATTCCGAATCTTCCTCAGTCCAATACTCGATATACGCGTCAATATTCTCTTGGCTCGGATCGAGTCGGCGAGAGTCTCCCCAGTGCATTTCCGATTCCACGATCTTGGCAGCACCGGCGCTCTCACCCTCACCGATTACGATTTCGTCGAGCTCTATCTGGTTAGCGCGCAGAAACTCCACAAATGCAGCGCGGTCTACCTTACCCTTCACCTGGTTGTCGGCAATCCAGTCATCGACACCCATCCATGCGAGCTCTGTGGGTTTTGCATAGCGCAGCAACCAGTTTTTGAGTGATTGCGTTTTCGCAGGCATCTGATCACCGGCTTCGGTGACGGCGCGGAGAAGTTGCGAGTGTGCCCACGGGACCGGAGTGCGTGAAGTGGAGTCGGATTTTGCGAACTTGACAACTGCGCGTTCGTTAACTGAAAACTGGGTGAACTCGGGTACGAACAACCCGCCTGAGCGCACACCCGCGCCACCGCCCTCTTCGAATACATCGAAGGGTGATATATCTGGAACACGCATGACATCAGCACCGGAGATGCTCTTGAGCGCCTCCAGTTTCTTGCGAGCAGCATCGAGCTTGATCTTACGCGCATCTTTGTAGAAACCGAGTTTTTCCGTGCTATTAATTATAGACTTGGCGATAAGCGTGAGTCCGGCGAGCCTCCTACGCATATCATCAACTGCCATCTCTTCCGGAACTCCAAAATCAAGGGCCTCAAAATAACGTACTCCGATCTTGGCAATCGCGCAATCGATGTCGTCCTCTGCCGCCGTGCTGTAATTAACTCCTCGCATTCTGACGGCGCGCTCCTGCTGCGAGAATGAGATGCGCGGGTCTGTGGTGGACCAGGTGCCGCGATTGAAGATGCTCTTGATTTGGGTTGGGGAGAAGGCGACATATACTTCAATTATTTCTTCCTCCGGTAGCCTGAGCATTACACCATCATAACCTTCCTTTATCTTCTGTTTAACCCATGCCTTATCATAAGGATCATAATATGCTTCATCAGGGTTGTATGTTATATACGGATTGCTGATACTAAGGAAGACAGGATACATTGACTGCCCTCTATAATCCTCAGAAGAAACTATTCTTGAGTAAAATGAAGCAACAGTTGGGTCTCCGAACCAAGATGGAGTTCTAAAGGTTGATATATATACATTGGAAGTCCCATGATAAACCACCAACGGCTCTCCGCTCTCATCGACAACCTTGCTCTTCCCGAACCATTTCTTGAACTCAGGTGTTTGCGCAAACTCTTTCGCAGCCTTGGCGAGCTTGGCGAACTTGGTATTCATCTCGGCCTGCTGCGAGAATGAGATGCGCGGGTCTGTGGTGGACCAGGTGCCCCGGTTAAACACACTCTTTATCTGATTTCTATTAAGAGCAACCCACGACCAGTCCCGATCACTCCCCTCGTAGTCATTCCTATATTTTATACCATCATATCCCTTGTCAGAAAGCCATGTATAGAACCCTTTATCCCATATAGATTCGATGTCACTTTCAGTAACTTGGGTAAATTGACTGTCCCCACTGCCAGCGGAAATCGCTTTGTCTATATATTCCCAGGCGTCGTCATCCCGTGGTTCCCACTCCCTTGGATCGGTCATAACAAACGGATTTTTGATAGAGAGATAAGCCGGAACCACACTACCTGCCAATTTGTCCTCAAAAAAGTTGCGGCCCTGTTTGTCCTTGATTTTAACAGATACCCTATCGGACGCCTGGGCGGCGGAACCAAAGTGGTATCCACTATTACCACCGAAAGTAAATTCTTTAAAACGAGCGTATACCGTGCCGTGATACACTACCAGCGGGTCCCCGTTCGCGTCCACCACCACGCTGCCTTTAAACCATTTCTTGAACTCAGGTGTTTGCGCAAACTCTTTCGCAGCCTTGGCGAACTTGGTATTCATCTCGGCCTGTTGCGTGGTAGGAGCATGCTCACTGGTTCTCAACAGCGCGTTATCACGAGCGCGCAATCTATTTACCACTTCCGCGATCACGTCCGTAGGCGATTCCTTAATCTTCAGTCGCGCATGTTCACTTCCGAGTTTCGCAGCGATGCGATCAAGAAACCTCGCTATCCTGATGAATATCCCTCGCACGAAGTTGGTTTGCTTCACCGAGATCTTGGAGTTAGGATCGAGCACCACCTGCACGGCGAGATTAGCGCGGTCCTCTGCATTGGGCACGAGAGCGTTCAGGCGAGTTTGCTCCGATTGCGTTATCAGCCCCAGAGCCTCCACAACGTGCCAGAACTCGTGTATAGCAGTGCGGGTGAGTCGCGCAGGGGTTTGTTTCAATAGCGCCATGGTTACAATAGCGTGCGTAGTCTCACCAGTTTCTCGGTTCCTGAACGTAGACGTGGACCCAGACGGCCTCATGAGACTGGAAAGGCCCAGACCATGCTCCTCAACTGACTTCCAGAAATCTCCAATCTGCGTAGTAAGAAATATTTCAGGAAGAAAATGCAACTGCACCTTGTCAAGTTCTGCCTTCGTGAGACCAAGAAACGCTACCTGTGAACGCACGATCTCTTGTGCTTTCCTGGCAAGAGTCATGTGCGCATCAGTGAGCTTGGGTACACGCTGAATGAGTTGACGCGCAAGAAGAAAGCGCGTTCGGATCTCCTGGTCGCGCTGGGCAGGGGACATGGGTTTGGATATACCGGTGCCGCCCAGTGAGATCTCTTCGCCGGTTTCGAGATCATACATTGCGATCTGATTCCAGAGTTTGCCGAATCGGACGGCGTCCTGTTTGCGGTCCTTGGGTACCGCTACCGAAATATCCGCCCAGGTTTCCTTGGATTCAGCATTGTACCAGGTGCCTACAAAGAACTCCGGGTTTGCCTCCAGGATGTAGCCCCACTTCGCATAATACTGTGCAAGGTGTGCAGGGGTGAGTGTGCCTCCCTTGAAGCGCATGGTGAAATCGGAATGTATGCTGACGGCGTAAAAGGGTTTCCCGAACAGGTTCTCGCTCGTTTGGTTTACGCTGGAGCCACGCTTGGTGATGTCGGGGTTGGAGTTGTGCGTGGCGACCTGGTGAGCAATCAAGCGAGGGAGCGTGATGGTGCCTCGCGGGCGGTAGGTGGTGGTTTGTGCGATCTCGGTATCTTGCGCTTTCGCTAACTTGATCTCACCTTCTCGCGCCAGTGGGTCCTTATCCAGCATTCGCATGCCGAAATCCGCTACCCATTCACCGAACTCTTTGTGGGGTTTCGGGTTCTTGTGGTACGTGTTCTCGACTACGTTTTGGTCGATATCGATTTCTTCCCTAATCGCAATCTGCTTAGCGAGGTCCGTTCCTGCCATGATCGCGAGATTGTATTCATTGACGTGCGAGATCACGTCGGTATTACTCAAGAGAAAATTCCGCGTGTTCTCGTATGTTTCTGCGGTCTCTTCCCAATGTCTACCCTGTTTGTCGGTACCCGCAAGCCCCACCATGATATTCGGTATCAGCGCCATATCTCCGCGTTTTCGCAACTTAGCGATTGCTGCGACTATATGCTTGGTGCGGTGTGGTTTCCGGATATTCGCCAGTATGGGATCGTTGAAGCTCTCCACCCCGAACTCTACGTACTTGATACCTGACGTGTCGAGCCACTTGTCATCGAGCTTCAGGAAATCCACCGCTGTCGTCTGGATGATGAAACCTTTAAAGTTGGGGTTGTCATGACGGAGTATTCGATTAACGTCAGCGAGCTTGCGATAGTTGGGAGCTTGCCCGAATGTTTTGTCATTCAGATAGACGAGTTCGTACTCCAGGTCCTTGAATGCTCGCGTTTGTTGTTCAACTGTGTCCCAATCCGTTGCAACCACTTCTTGCGGTATCGGGCAGAATGCGCAATTATAGGAGCACCCGGTAGACATACATAAGCGCGGGATAGTCTCTGTTCCTTTGAAATGTCGATACGATGCTCCCTTTTCGTATTTATACCCGAGAGCCTTCGCCATGGACTCCATGTTATCGTGCCACTCCGCGTTTGGGAGGTCAGCGAAATACTCCTTTTGCGCGTATCCGCCGAGAATTGCACGACCTGGGTAACTGCTAACAAGATCATGGATCAACTTCCTGTTTGCGTCCATGGTGCCGAACACCACAGTGGGATACCCAGCTTCGATTAGGAACTTATGCGCTTCCGCCATGTCGCGAACTATGTACACGTCAGAATTCGTAAGGGTGTTCGCAGCTATGGGAATCCATTCCGGGAGCTCCCAGAAATCCTTTCCGTTAGTAGGTCGTACATACCCTGCGCGCTCTGCATAGAGCTTATCGTAGTAGATCTCGTCCTTGGTCTTGACACCCTTTGCGCGCGCCGCGTGTGAAAGATCTGTGGATACCTGCACCAGGAGCACTCGCTTGCTATTATCCGGTGCTGCCTTGCGGTCGCGTATATACACGTTCTTGCCCGGTTTTGCTTTAGCGCGTTCGTAGGTGCTCGCAGCGTGCTCCACGGCGTCGAGTACCTGGGGCCGGTATTCCGGGCTCACGCGGTAGGCTTCTGAATAGCGCTCCACCTCATTCTCTCGCGCAGGCCGTACCTCGAACCAGATAGCAGCCTGCACGGCACCAGGACTCATATCATTGCGTTTTGCTGCTGCTATTATGTCATCTGTTATCACCTTGCGCACTTCCGCAGGCACCGACCAGCGCTTGCTCTTACCCTCGGTGTCCCACATCACGTTGTAGCCCCACGGTCTCGCCATGTGGCGGTCAATTACCACAGCATCGGGATCGCGCGGGTTGAGGCCCACCGTCATGTACGCACCCACCTTGGCATCATACTCTGCTACGCGCTTTTCCAGGGTGTTGATGTCGCCGTCTTTGCCGTCCCAGATCTTGAGTATGTGCTTGAGTTGCGCTTTGGTAGCAGTGGTTTTTGCCTCTGCGAATTTCGCAGGATCACGTTCACCCGCTTCCAGTAGATTGACTACTCGGGTATACGAGAGCTGGTTTAGCTGCGGAGACTGCCCGGCAGACAGGATCGCTTGTATCTTTATATGCTTGGTGACTGTGGAAGCGCTCACACCCTTCTTCTCGAACGAACGCATGAACGCATGCCACTCCTCGTACCAGTTGGTGTATTTGCGGTTCTTCGCGACTATGGCATCGATCTCGCGAGCACGGGTTGCCGAGCTCTCGGAGAATATAGGAGCGTCGATGATCTGCTGTTTGTAGCTTTGCCTGTGCCGACCGGCAGGTCCGAACATCGCCTCCTGCACACCACCCTTGCCGGGTACAAACGTCACCGTGACAACGCGTGGTCCCGTCAGTGGGTGCTCTACGGTCTTGGAGATCTGAACTGGTTTAATACCCTGCGGCATACCATAGAGTTTGTTTGCGCCCACCGAGAACGGGACCTTGTGCCTCACCTTGTGCCCGTCCAAGTGGTGCCCGAAGCGCTTCAACTGCTTCTTGTAATCATCTGATAGCTCATAACCAGGTTCTTCCGCCATGCGTTTCTGCACGTTCGCGATATCGGTCTTGAGGCGCTTTACGCCGCGTACTTGCCCGCGCAATTCATTACGTGCTTGCGTTAACTCGGTGCGAGTTTCCGGTGTCAGGTCGGTGCGCTTGAGAGTTTCGGTGAGGCGCTTTATCCGATCGGTGACACCCTTGCGGATAATAGGTGCTGCATCGGGTAGTGCGCTTCTACCCTTTGGCACGAATGCGATATCGAGTTCGGAATCCGGGATACCAAAGCTGGAGTATGGCGGGACCTTAGCGCGTTCTTCCGGCGTCATGCGAAGGCGTTTGTACACATCGATAGCTTCAAGTTCGCCCAGGGATTCTTGGTACTTCGCATAACCCACGTCAGCACCCAGCGCAAACCCCTCATAGAGCTGCACAGCGTGCTGAGTCTCGTGTATGAGCACGCGTTCAAACTCATCGCGGACGCGCATATCGCCAACACCGGAATGAATTTTGATCTCCCCCACGTCATACACGCCGTCCTCTATGGCCTGTTGCGCCTCCTCAGTTGATTTATATGGGGCCTCGTACTTGCCGCTGGAGTTGATGTCCTGCGGGAACACGTAAAGCTTGTCAAGAATAGGGAAGCGTTTAAAGAGTTCGGGGTGCTGCATTACCGCAGAGAGTTTGTACGGAGTGCCCTGGAATGCGCGATCGTAGTTCCACATTATCTCGTTGTCTGGGATCTCCAGTCGCCACTTTTTGTCGGGCGCGAGAAACCACCCGTGCTTCTTGTGAAGATCCC
>Ga0180007_10005922_pt1 | contig 12143 bp, 10 predicted proteins | sample MM_PC_MetaG_FD_121122 | JGI IMG/M metagenome (GOLD analysis project Ga0180007, IMG submission 121122) | Groundwater microbial communities from the Aspo Hard Rock Laboratory (HRL) deep subsurface site, Sweden - MM_PC_MetaG | ecosystem: Environmental > Aquatic > Deep subsurface > Groundwater...
CAAAGTCGATGTCTTCATACTCAAATCCTCCTCTTTTAAAATATGAAAACATTATAAACGGTAATTTAGTATTTTCCAAGCCCCTTAGTTATGAGAACCATACAACAACGGAAATTTACCTGCTGTAAGCGGACACGTAAAATGAGATTATTTTGCAAATTAAATGAGAAAAATTTAATTTGAAATCAATAGCTCAGTATGGATCTTCGAGCGGGCCTTCATGGAGCTTGATAGAGAATATTTAAGCTGCGCCTCTTCGATCTTGAAACGGCCAAAAATCTCCCTGACCTCTGGCGTGTCGTTGATCGTCATCAGGAACTTCCCACTCAAGTCCTTTAATAACTCAGCCAAATCCAAAAAGTCTTTCTCCTCAAAGTCGTGCCTGTACCCTGGCAGATTCCAATATGGTGGATCCAGAAAGAAAAAGGTATGAGTTCTGTCGTAGCGCTGGATCAGGTTACGAAAGTCAAGGCATTCAATGGTGACTCCGGCCAGCCGCTGCCAGGTCTCGGTAATGGTGGTCTCCAAATTAAACAAATTGACTCGCGGAGGCCGCTCTGTGGCCGTGCCAAATGTCTGGTCGACAACCTTACCACCGAACGCTGACCTCTGGAGGTAATAATACCTGACTGCACGCTGGACGTCAGTGAGGGTTGAAGGGTCAACCTTTTTCAGCCTGTCGAACTCATCGCGGGCAAACAAAGTCCACTTAAACTGTCGATAAAACTCTTCCGGATGGTGTTTTACAACCCTGTACAGGGTTATTAATTCACGATCAAGATTATTTAGAATCTCGACCTTACTCTGTTTCTTGCAAAACAGAACGCCGGCGCCACCGGCGAATACCTCCACATAACAAGTGTGGGGTGAAATTTTCTCAATTATTCTTTTTGCCAGCCTGTTTTTGCCTCCAAAATACGGTATCAAAACTCCCATGTTTATCCTTTACAGATGTACAGGCCTTCTGCTACTATCTCCCGCGTGCTACACCAGCATCGGGACTATAACAGGTGAACCTGTGGGCCTCCACTCCGCGCTGCGAACGCGGCGGATGGTTCGGCTGGCGTTTCCGCGCCAGCCAGTCCCGTCCTTACTACTCCCACGGCGAGGAAAACACGCCGCGATTATTCGTTGTTGCCCCGCCCATTTCCAGCACATCATTCGGACCGCTGGTAAAACCGGCTATTGACCCTTTTTTGTCGGGCCAGACCTTGATTGATTTTGCGCCGGTATCGGTCAGCCTGGAGAGATCCAATGCGCCTAGCGCACCCTGGAGCCGGATCTCCGCCCCGGCCCGCAGATAGTAACCTGTGAAATCAGGCAAGACGTTGAAGGGCTTGGCTTTTGTTCCGTTACCTCCATCAGCTGCCGAGGCGTTGAAATAGAGCGGCCCGCTAACCTGCTCCGCCCCAATGTCCGGCAGGGTGTAGACCAACTTGCCATTAACGTCTTTTGCCGGTGATTCCTGGTTATGGATTCCATCAATGGGGGAGGCAACAAGCTCAATATCGTTACTCTCTTCTGACCCAGCACCCTTATTTGCTCCCCAATCCCCGGCGTATGGCGTTGCACCGCCAGCTCTATTGTTGGAGCAGGTGATGGTTGATGTGCCGGGGACTTTGTCAAAGTCTGCTCCGCCATTTCCATAACTATGACAATTGTGGATGTTGGCGTTACCGATGCCTGTACCGGACTGTCTGAAACCTTCACCGGCATTGCCTTTTGCCGTACAATTTAACAGGGTAATTTCATTGGTTGGATCAACGACAGTCTCTTTATCGATAATTGCGAATCCGCCAGACATTACCAAAAGTGAAGAGTTATACTTATTCAGCGGAAGATTATTTTCTGAAAGACAGTATTCTGCGATGATCTTTCGGCCGGCTCCATTCGCCTCTGAAATAAACGAAAAACCATAACCTGTATTATCGATAGACTTAACCCTGCGCCACACCTTATTCACAGCCGAATACTTCATAAGCGACCGACACCCGGCTACGCTATATTTAACGGAGCAGTCCTCAACCAGGGCATCCCCGCCTGTTAAAATATGGTACGGAGCGGAAAACATAAAGTCTATGCCTGCCAAAACTCCGGTATGGGAAGTCGGATTATATTCATTCATAACGATGTAATATTCCCTGCCGATTCCCTCTGGATTTAAGAGGAGCTTTCTAGTCCCAAGAGTATCGTAATGCCACGTTCCTGGAGTGCTCAAACATTCTGCCATTGTGTTGACATAATCAAGCAACCTGACAAAGCCATTTTCATCATACAGCCCAAGCAAAGTGATACTTGTACTCGGCAGGAGTAGGAGAGTGGGGAAATCTGTTGAAACTGCAAGGGTAGATAGTTTGACCTTGCCCGCAAGCGGCAGGCTTACACATCGCTTCTTCCCTCTTTCTGTGCCTACTCCAGTGGCGTCACCATAAACTGTTAGCCTAAAGGAAGTAGAGAACGCCCGGTAATATGGGGTGTCGGTGGCCTTAATGTAAACCGTGTCGTCATCTGCAAAAGATAGAGCCGCTTCTTCCATGGAGGCGAAAGGGGTTTCCCAACCCTTCCCATTTCTTACCGCAGTAACAGCCTCATTATCTACAAACCATGTTTGTGTGGCGATAATTTCAACGGTGATGGGAACGGATAAATCAAGGGCAGAAATGTTTGAATCCACGTCAACTGAATAGACATTAAGGTAGTGAGTGCCGACTGTGGCAGGTACTGCAGAAGCTGTATTCCAGACATACGTTGAACCAGGCCCATCATAAAGTTCTGTCCCTTCCGTTATAAGCGTTTCGCTTGTTGGGGCAGACGAAAATAAGACCAATTTCGTTGACGCGAATCTTGTCATAAATGGGTTTGTCCAGGTAATGTCCACACTCGGCCCAACCTTATGAACTACCGCCCTCATGCCAGACGAAGGGCCAACAACCAGCTCACTGTACGGAAATACATTTGCCGTGTTATAATCAATGTATCCGTAGCCCTTAACCCTTGTCCAGCCGGTGGCATAGTTGTCTGCCGTCTGGCGCAATGCCTGGCGTGCGTCTCCGAAACTCCATGTCGGGTGATTGTGCAACAAATTTGCAATGTGCCCGGTCACTGTTGCGGTTGCGGCCGATAAGGAAATATTCGCCCGAACTTTGAAGTCAATCCCGTTTGACGAGGCGCTGACCACGGACATATCAAGATAATCTCTGCCGACATAAAGCGCCCATCCTGGACTGTGAGCAACGTCACTGGTGCAAACAGAAACTACCGGCACTCCAACCGCCTCAAATGAGTCAAACTGCGATGAGGGAGCGGTTCCATATGATATGTTCATGATGTCTATGCCCTCACCCGCACAAAAATCCTCCGGGTAATCATAGCCGGCCTCTGTAAACGAAATAGCCCATTCCGGGAATGATGGATCGGTGGGGCCGAAATAGCCGACTATTACATCCATGTAGTCGAGCTGAGGACACATATTAAGAATGAGTTTTCGTAACGATCCGCCATGGCCAAGAACATTTACGGGGATCTCATAAACCATAATCTTCGTCATCAACCCACCTCCACATTCCCGGCCAGCTGACCGCCAGCCAGCCCGCCAAAGAGAAACCCATAGCGGTAATACGCCCCGATCAGCTCTGTCAGCGGCCGCACCTTGATCGTGTCATCGCTGGAAAACTCCCCGGCCAGCACCGCGTCGGAATCGTCTGCCGCCGTGGCCCGCTGCACCGTCACCGTGCCGGACCAGTCTCCCCCCAGGGTGAGCACATAGCTACCCGGCGGCGTCCACACCCAGGGCGTCATGGTGTTGTCAGCGGCAACGGTCCGCGGCTCATGGGCATAGGGCGTATCGGCGGCGCGGGTTACGCCGGGCAGATCGTCCAGCAGTTCCTGGGTGGCAAAGTCTGTTTGTCCAGGTTTAAATGTGCCGTCCTTGGCCTGGTAGGTTGTGTCTCCGGTATTACTGTAGGTTGGCATAATCCCTCCTTATTAATCAGGTGTATAGGTTGGCGGCACCACCCCATATGTGCCGGCGGCAGAAAGCTGCCAGTTAACGGAGCAGGTGGGGATGGTAATGGTGTGGGCGTCTGCCGTGGACTCAAGCAGGGCATAGAGATCTGCCCGCCAGGTGGCGATGGTGGCGATATCGCCCGATGACAACGGCGAGTCCGGCAGCTGAGTCCAGGCTGACTCGGCCAGCTGGCGCTTTATCTCAGCCTCCAGCGGTTCCCAGTCATAATAGGTATGTCCTTTCAGTGTTACTGGCATTTAGATCACATCCGCTACGTAGATGATGAAAATTTTAGGGGCGTAGCCCACCGAGTTAACTGTAATCCACCACTCACCCCCTGACGCCAGGGCGAATTTAAAAATGAACGTGCTTTGCGTGCCTGAGTTATAAGAAAACCCGGTGGAAGGGTAAATTGTCGGATCACCATATGAGCCGGAATACCCCGGCTCATCCACATAATACTGAGGGCCTGAAATGGTGATGCCTGACGCCTCAGGGATATTGGTGATGGTGAACGTATCAACACCGTCAGCTATAGCCGTGTACGGAGAGGAGGCAGAGGTGGTAGCAGGGTTTTCCGGCGCATCTGGAAACCTCAAATCCGCTGTTCTGACTACGTCTTGGTTATCCTCAAAAACGCTGACGGAATACTGACCGCTGGCAATGGCGGCCTGATCCGGATAGGCCCAGCTCCGCAGATCGGCGTAATTCGCCACCCGCCACTCGGCCACGGTCTCGGTCAATCCCCAATCATCAAGGTACTGCTGGATGACGGCGTTCAGGACGGTGTCGTCATCGCCGTCACGCACCGAAGCGGCAATATCAGTGATGAGCATGACCATCAATCATCTCCAAAGGCGATGTAATAAACATCTCCGGTTGCGAGTTGGGATGAAGCCCCAATATTACAGGTAGCCTTGTTGGATGATATAGTTGCAGAGGTACTATTATAGATGTAGGCCATCCATTCAAGTGCACCGACCGCCCCGACCTTAACGCCAAGCTTTAAATAATAAGTCCCAGCAGACACACTCACTGTCTTGGAAAGCACCTGTGAAATTGTCCCTGGATCACTCGACGGATAGGTACGCGCTGCTGAATAAAGGGTAATTTTATTGGCAGGGGGGTTAGATGTCCCGTAATAAAAGTAGACCTCGATCGAGGACTGTAAAGTGCCATTTAAGCCAGGGATTATTCCTTGGAAAACGTCCCAAGCAAGAGAACAACTGACATTTAGAGAAACAACCCCGGCAGGGGTTGCTGAAACAGCGGTCTCGTCTGTGTCGTATACCCAAGTTACTAATGACGTAGCAGTTGCGGTAGCGGTCTCGTTTGCCCAGGTTAAATAGGTTACTCCAGGACTGGTATTCAACTTTGCATAAATCCTTGTCTGCCATACCCCTGTGCTGATTTCCGTTGGGACATCGACATCAAAGTCCATCCGTTGATCCACCGTAGAATACGCAGCTTTATAAACAGGCATCCCTTTCATCAAGGGCATGACCTGCGGTGCCGACCTCCAATAGCCGTGGATATTAAACAGCACCCCGCTTGACGCCACCCCTTGCTTGATCTGTTTGACTGATTTATAGGGATAATAATCACCGCCATCCGCGAAATAAAAGGTAAGACCCCCATCAGTAAAATAACCATAGTCCCCGGTATCAGCGTTGTGACTGACGATGCTTCCCACAATGTTCAAGCCAACACCTAGAACGAATGACATGCCAGGTTCCGTGGTTCCGCCATCACTACCGCCCAGATGCAACTCGCTATTGGTCAGATCGAACTTGACACCTGCATTGGTGGTGTAATTCAAACTCTGCATATAGCCGGTGTTGACGCCTTCAATATTGGCGCTGATAGCGGAAAGATTATCTGCCACCACCTGCTCGGCGATCACCTCGCGGACAAAGACAAGCTCATAAATCTCGGTGGAATAGGTGCCGGTGAGATACAGTCGACAGTATTTCGCCACCACCCGCTGGGGGAACTTGGCCACATTCAGCCCGGCATCAAGCTGCAGATAAGCGCCCTGGGCCGCAAGTTGGGACGCGGCAGCCACCAGGTTGCCGGAGGCATCGAGCGTATGGTCCGCCTCGGCCGCCAGCCAACTCCACGACTGCCCATCCGCAGAATACCCGAAGTACACCTTGGCATTGGCATCCGCCAGATGCAAGATCACCTTGTCGATATAGGTGGCCAGGCCGAACTGGTACTGAATCCACTGATCAGCGCCGCCCAGGGTGCGGGGCAGGCCGTCCGAGGTGGTATTGCGGTCATAGAGCTTGGCCAGGGTGGCCTCGGCGGTGCCGAGGGAATCACTCATGGTGATGGACTCCGCCAACTCCACATCGACATCGGCGCCGGCCAGGATCAGCGGCGTACCGCCGGCAACCTCGGAAGGCGTGCCAGGGCCGAATTCGTCCCTGGGGACGATCAGCACGTTGTAATTTTCGCCGACCGTCAAGCCTGTTTCCACGTGTCCCCTGGAGACGCTCGGTAGAGTGGCAATCCAGGTGTTGGGAGGATTCGCGGTATCCAGGTACAAATCAAACGATTTGAGGTCAGGATCGGTGGTGCTCCACGAAGACCAGTCAATCCGCAGGCCCTTGAAAACATCCGTGGTTGCCGGGGTGAAGCCGGCCATGGACGGTGCCGGATTGGAGACGGCCAGCACCGCCGGGGTGTTGCTGATCTGTCCCAGGTTGCCGAGCTGATAAACACTGATCTCGAAAGAGCGGTCCGGACCGCTGTTAGCCGTGTTCTTCTCAAAGGTGTATTCATACTCCGGCACCACCGGATATTCCGTGCGGACCAGAGCCCCACTCTTCCGAACCTCGACAATATAGCTGCGAAACCAGGTATCCGTGCCGCCTGATGAGGAAATCCCAGATATTGAGGTGGGAGTCCAGGCGAATTTCGCGCTGCCGCCATTAAAGGTGGTGGCACTGGACCCATCAACCAGCGCCAAGCCGGTTACGTCAGGCATGACAGGCTCAGATACCGCCAGGCTATCCATTGCCCAGAGGCTGGTGCCGCCGGTCCTGGTCACGGATCGTACCCGAAAAATATAGGCGCCGGTCTGCACGTCCAGCTTTTCCACCAGGAAGCCTGGCACCTTGGCAACCGGCGTCCAGTTGCCGTCATCCACCCGGTACTCGACCTGGTATTCCACCACCCGGTCGTCAGCTGCCGCCTCCCAGGAGAACAGCAGCATATTTTTCAGCTGGCCGTCGGCGTAATAGGTCTGCAGCGTCAAATCAGGGTTATTCGGCGGCAGCACAAGCCCGGATGACGAGTCCCTGGCGTAGGCAGGCGTATCGAGGACAATATTCTGCTCTATCCTGGCATATTTACCCGGATCGTGCTCCGCCGCAGTAATTTGGTACCAGCCATCGCCATTATCCGTCTTTTTCAACACGCGAAACAATCTGGGCTCGACATCAGTGCCGGTGACCACGTACATGGAATTTGCCATGGGAAAATCAGACAGGGCAGTGGCAAGCGACAGCACGTCTGTTTCTCCCGGGGCATTGGTCACGGATCGCTGCTCCACGGTGCTGTCCGGCATAACCACCGTGGCCAGATAGGTCTCGTTCTCGGCAATGGTGATCGGGGCATCCAGCCGCAGGGTGAGGCGCGGATCGAGCAGATCATAATCCGCTCCGGACATTACCCTGAGCCTTGCCCCGGCAATGGCGGCACTGCCGGTGGCGGCAACTGAATTTGTTGCAAGGGTAAGCCCGACTGCCGGATAAAAACTATATTGGACCTGGATGTTTCCGCCGCCGATCGTGCCGACCAGCCTGATCTGCCAGGCAGTCTCGCGATCAATGATTATCGGATCCAGCATGGTGGCCGTAGCCGATATGGCAGTCGCATATTCCCCGGTATTGGTTTTAAAACGAATGGCAAAGCGGCAGCCGTCTCCACCAATACCCTGCACCTTCAGCAGCAGCGTCCTGTTGTCGACATCATCCTTTTCCACCCAGGCATCAAAAACAAGAGGCCTATCCTCAATATAGGCGATATTTGCAGAGTCAGCCCCCTCATAGGTCTCCGGATCATCATCGGTAAACGTATAATAAATTGATCCGTCCGGCGCCTTGGCGCCTGATGTCTCCCTGGTCGCCCCGGTCAACACCCACTCGGAGATATCATTAATAAGATTGTCCCCCAGCACCTCCGCCTCGAACCCATCCCGCAGCCGCCCTCCCATCCTGGCATTGGCCACCCACGGATCGGCAACCGCCACAATCCAGCCCGGCATGACATAGGCATGATCCTGCCCTGCCTGGTAGGTGAGCGTCTCCTTTTCCGCGTCCGGGGTATCAGTCAGCCATTTGCCAAAGCGGTGAGCCAGTCCTCGACTCGTGCAACCAAAGCCCACCACGCTTTTCGGCTTATAGCCGTATTTGCGCAGCGCGGCGCGGTTAACCACCGTTTCCGGGATTGCCTGATACTGGTTATCAGGGTCATTCCAGGTGACATAGGCCACCGTAGAGCGCGAGCTGGCACTGGTCCCTTCATAGGTCAGCAGACCATCCTTGACATTGGCAGGAGTAACGATCAGCTGATAATCAGCCGGCGAATCCTGGAAGGCGGAGACGGCCCCGCTGGTCCACATCGGCATGCCGAGAAAGGCGTTGGCCATGGTGTTGATCATGGCATAGGCCTCGTGCAGGTCCTTAATGCAGCAATTCAGCGTAAAACGCGGTTCCATGCCGCCGAAACCGTCCGGCACCAGCTCATCGCAGTATTGGCCGATCTCATAGAGTGTCCATTTATCAGGGGAGGGAATACCCAGGCCATAGCGCTCATTTTCCAGCATATCGTAAAAACACCAGGCCGGGTTATCAGACCAGGCCAGCTGAAATGAACCGTCCCAGATGCCGGTGTACTCCCTGGTTTGCGGATTATAGTTTGACGGCACCTGGATGATGGTGCCGAGCCATAGCCACGACCGGCTGGGAATCTTGCCGCCGAACAGGCTGGAGTCAACCGTAGTGCCGATCACCGCAGAGTCCGGATACATCAGTTTATGGTCCAAAATTTCCGTATAGGTGGACCACTCTATTTTGTTGGCGCTTTTCATATCAGGGGCATCCTCGGTAATCTTGGTTACCCTGATATCCCATGGCGCCTCGCCAGGGGGCAGCTCCAGCCGATAATTGACCTCATACAGGCTGGTGAATTTATCCGTAATGGTCTTGGTATAGCTGGCATGCCCGACAATCTCGACCAGGAACTGCACGCTGCTGCCCTTGAGATCACCATTGTCATACTGCTGCCAGAGAGACTCCATGGAAATGTGGACCCGGACCGCATCCACATCCGGGTTGGTGATGGTGCGCGTCACCGGAGTGCCATTTGCCACGATGACGCCGACGGAAATGGACGTTTCCACCGCCGGATATCCTTTGAGATACTCCTGATCAGGCAGACCGAGACGGACCTCGTAACTGACCCCTTCGAAATTATACGAGCCGTTCTCTGCCTGCAGCGGCACCCCGTCGAGATAATATGATTTGTCGCCATCGACCAGGCCGCCGGCAACACCGTCCTGTATCAGATCGACCACCCGCCAGGTGGCCTTGCTCTGGGCGGTATTCGGGTCTTCAACCGGAGTATACGACGACGAATCGTCACCGCCGCCGCCTGATCCATGCAGATAGGACAATAATGTCACAGCACATCCTCCACGACAATCGAGGTGCTGATGACTGTTGAGCCAACCAGATATTTGCCATAGACAACCGGAACCGGTCCACCCTGGGCGGCGACATTTTCAGCGCCCTGCAGCACAAAACTAGCCCGGGGATCAACCGTGTTCCGCACTCCTGAGCGCGGCAGATCCATGGTCGATGACAATTCGTCTGCCATGCCGCTGACGATCAAGGCCAAACCCAATTTGGTGGTCGATCCGCCGGTAAAATATCCGACAACCACCAGCACCACCCCGGCCACGATTTTAAACAGGCCGGAGTCTTTTGAGCCGGCCAGCACAGGCATGATGTGCAGATCCTTGTCTCCCAGTCCGAACGTCAGCATATCCTCGCCATAGGACTCTCCTGTCCTGATATCACTGCCCGTGATAATATGGTATTCACCCATGGCCAGGGCCTTATAAAAGCGGCCACGGAAATTGGCCTCCAAGGCCCGCACCGCCTCGGCCGCGGAAAAGACCTCGAGGCGAAAAGACTTGCCGAACAATTCGGCCAGATGGCCGTATAAATGGACTGTTCTCATGCCGTATACCTCAGACAGACGACAAAACAGCGGCGCCAGCGAGTCACCGGCTCGCGGACAGACAAACGGCCCTGCAGATGATGCAGGATCTGGCCATTGCCCAGGTACAGGGCGGCATGGTTGTTCACCGTGACCCGCGGCCCAATCCGGCCGAGCAGCACATCGCCGCGTTCCGCCTCCGCCATCTCGATACGCTCGAAACCTGCCCGCCGGAAATTTTCCATATAGATGTCCTGGCCGTTATGCCACCACCTGTCATCCCTTGGCAGGTTGATCAGCGTGGTCTTGCGCACCAGACGGAACCAGTCGCGGATAACGGAGTAACAGTCAGTGACCCCGTGCCGGAATACCCGGCCGCGCAGCCTGGGGATGGGACACTGATCGCCGAACCAGAACGGCTGTTTCCCCCTGGGAAGAATGCACCAGGGCAGGGCCGATGCCATTTGGATTTCCATGTCCTTATAGGTGGGATGATCGAGTCCGTCCGGATGGCTGTGGATAACGGCCTGGACTCCGCCCATGGCCATGGCCGCGGCATAGTCCTGCGCGGAGATGACAAAATCATTCTCCGGCTTTTCCGCCGCGTTTACACATGGCTGGTAGCAGCAGCCACCCACCACCAGCCCGCATGATTCGCGAGGATACTCCGCATCCGCATGGGAGGCGGCATCTACCGTCACCTTAGATCCGAACATCGCTCACCCCCGGAAATCCCCTGAACGGAAGCTGCCTGTTGCCGTAACGCAGGACGCAGTCCGACAGCCTGTGGCCGCAGGCATCATCCGCCTGGGCGCACGATTCGCCTGCCTCATTAAAAAAAACAGGATCCTGATAGGGACAGGTGGCTACCGTATAATCAAACGCCACTGTCTCCGCGTCAAAAATTCGGTAAACATAGTCGCAGTTGGTTTTCACCACGATGCGACCAGGCAGGCTTTTGCCCTGCTGATCCATCAATGCAGCCAGTTGCCATTCAATGATCGGCCCCTGCTGACGCGACTTGCGGTCTATGTAAAAAATGTCCGGGGGGTAATGCTCATTCGGATTCGCCTCCGGCTCGCCATCGAGATACTTGCGGAACGTCACATAACGCGTGAACTTGGCGCCGACCAGGTCGTTATACTGCCGCACCATGGCGCGGAACAAACCAAAGCCATCCCCCAGCTGCACCGTGGGAGTAGGAAGTTTTCCCCCGCCCGCCACCTCGAACCCGGTGGCCGTTATCGGCGTAGGGGTGAAAATATTGCCCTGCCAGACAATGGCCTGCGATTCCTTGACCGAGGAGCACATGCGGTTGATGCCGCCGCCAAGCCGCGTGGCGTCTAGAATAAATAGTTCCACCTTGGCACCGGGCGCCGGCAGCTGAATATCCGTTTTTAATGGGCTCACAGGTCAAATTCCTCGATAAAGGTCGCGGTGACGGTCCACAATTGGCCCTCGGCCGGTACCGGCAGCCACTCAGGACAGGTGTACTTGCGCGGCACGGTCTCGCCGATGGGCGTCCAATAAAATGCCTCAGCGCCGGCCTTTTCTTTAAGAAAGATCACTACCGTGTCCTTTTCCGCGGTGGTGATATCCTTTAAAATAATGTCCCAGTCCTCGGAAATCGGGTTCAGCCCCTGGCCAAGGCGCTGGCTGTAGCCATCCCCGAAGTCGAGCCGCTGAATCTGTGGCTTGACCGGTTGGAGAGATGAGCCGTAATGGACCTGGATAGCCGGGAAGGTGTCCATCAGTTGACCCCCTGCCGGTTCAGTATGCCGCCGGGCCGCGTCTCATCGAGCAGCCATGACCGCATCTGGTTCTGCAGCAGGCGGCTGGCCTCTGACGCCATGCGCTCCGATGCGGCGCTGTCATCGCTGCCAGATCCGTTTCCAGCGCTGATCTG
>Ga0180007_10005923_pt1 | contig 12142 bp, 9 predicted proteins | sample MM_PC_MetaG_FD_121122 | JGI IMG/M metagenome (GOLD analysis project Ga0180007, IMG submission 121122) | Groundwater microbial communities from the Aspo Hard Rock Laboratory (HRL) deep subsurface site, Sweden - MM_PC_MetaG | ecosystem: Environmental > Aquatic > Deep subsurface > Groundwater...
AAAATTCAGTATGATAATTCGGTAACCGCTCAAAGCTGACAAAAAAGATTTTCGATGAATAAATATAATAAATTAAGCTATACGACATGGGATTGTAAATTATGTGCAGTTCAACCATAATATTTCACGTTATCCCGAACCAAGGAAAGAGTTTATTATGAAACCTCACCAAAACAAAGGTTCGTCTTCCCTTCCACCGACAGAGGTTGTTTCTTCCTGTTTCAGCATTATTATCCCTGCCTTTAACGAAGGCCGGGCCATCGGAGATACGCTTGAAAAACTTTGTGCTGAACCATTTTTAGCCCTCTCAGAGATCATTGTCGTAGATGACGGCTCCAGTGACGATACAGCCGCTCAAGTTGAACGGTTTCCCAGTGTAACCCTTGTGCACCATTCAGTGAATAAAGGCTATGGTGCGGCTCTGGTAACCGGTATGAAGCTGGCATCAAAGGATTATATCGCTTGGATGGATTCGGACGGGCAGCATCGTGTGGAAGATCTGGTGACTGTCCTAACCTGTATGATTGAGAAAAATCTTGATTATTGTATCGGCATACGCAATGTTAACTCTTACCAAGAGCCAACGCGCAAGTTGGGAAAATGGGTTTTACGGAAAGTCGTGCGTTTGGCGGCTGGCAGATCCGTTGCGGATTTTAATTCTGGCTTGCGTGGTTTTCGCCGATCTATTGTCTGTAGATATCTTCATCTTCTTCCCAAAGGCTTCGGCGCATCCACCACTACGACTCTGATCATGCTGGAACGCAGCTACAAAGGGGGAGAAATCCCTATTACAGTTTTGCAGCGCATCGGTGAAAGCTCGGTCAAACAGGTCCGCGACGGCATGCGGACGCTTACCTTGATTTTGCGCATTTTTCTGCTGTTCAAGCCGCTTCATTTTTTTGGAAGCATCGGCGCAGTGATGTTTCTTCTGGGGCTGGGCTACGGGTTATGGGTTGCATTTGTAGAAGGAATGGGGTTCCCGGTATTGGGCGCCGTTATTTTGCTTTCTGGGCTACAAACCATGTTTATGGGGCTCGTCATGGATCAGATCAGCGCCATGCGGCGAGAGAGGTTTGAATAGCCATGTATGTGAAACAGAACAACTCGCCTTGCCGTCTATGTGGTTCCTTCAATTTTGAATTTTGTTTTGAATGCCGAGAATGGAAACTCTTTCGTTGCCTCTTTTGCGGCTATGTTCAAATTGCCAATAAACCAACTCCTGAAATCCTCAACGAAATTTATGATACTTGCTATTTTGCATCGGATAAGTATAAAGACACAAACATTCTCGAAAAGGAAAATAAACGTCGTTTGCAGATACTGAAACACTTTCTGCCGTCCTCGGACATCTTGGTTCTTGATGCCGGGTGTGCCACAGGAGATTTTTTACACCATGCTAAAAGTAGCTATAATATGCACGGTTGCGATATTTCAGCTTTTGCTGTAGCCTTGGCCATAAAAAAGAATCCTGATTTGTCAGATAACATTTTTATCACCGATCTTGATTCGTGTGCACCACAGTCATACCAATACGACGCCATTTGTCTTTGGGATGTAATTGAACATTTGTGGGATCCTGTTGCGGTCTGCAATGCATTTGCAGCCATGTTGAAACCAGGTGGATTTATTTTTGTCTCAACTCCAGATATCGGCAGCATTACTGCTCGGATTATGGGAAAGCACTGGGCATTCATGACGCCGCCGGAACATATGGGATTCTTCAGTAATTCCAGTTTTACCCACCTTTTCGGCAAGGAACTCCCCTTTAAAATTTTACACCGACAGGTGGCTGGCAAATGGACTAACTTGGGGTTTCTGGTCTACAAGTTTAAACGTATTTTCCCATCCCTTGTTCCAGAAGCGTTGAGCAATGCACTGGGCAAGTCTGTGTTGAAAAAACTACCAATCTATGTTCCAACCCATGATATTCAATATATTGTCGCTCGAAAAGTAGAGTGACCCAAAGGATAAGCCTATGTGCGGAATATTTGGTTTTGTGGTGAACCAGCCATCGGGGCAGATGTATGAACAGTATTTGTCACTGCTGGAGCGGCTTTGTTTGCTTTCGGAAACCCGGGGTAAGGACGCCTCGGGTCTTGTCATCGTGGGCTGGGATTCAATTCACGTCCTGAAACGGCCAATTCGAGTAAAAAAGTTACTCAGGTCCAAGGAATATGTTACCTTCAAAACCCAGTTTGAGGAAGCAGTCAAGACAGGAAAACCATTCATAGTAATGGGGCATGCCCGCATGGTCACCAATGGCAGGGCTGAATTCCATGATAACAACCAGCCGGTTATCCACAACAATATGATTTGCATTCACAATGGAATTGTGGTCAATGACAACCAACTGTGGAGAGAGCATTCCCAACTAAAACGATACAACGAGGTGGATACTGAGGTCATCCTTACGCTGTTGGAAATGTTTCGAAATCAAGGGAAAACTCTGGCCCAGGCCTTGTGTCTGGTATTTAGTCAAATACAGGGAGCCAATTCTATTGCACTGGTTGCATCCGAATTAAACGTCCTGGTCCTGGCGACAGCCAATGGCTCGTTGTTCTCAGCACAGTCATATGATCATCAACTGACGATATTCGCCTCCGAGAAATATATTCTCTCCAAGGCGTTGAAGCATACGTTCTTCAAGGGCCAATTTCGGGAAAGAGAAGTATCCCAAATAGACCCCGGTTCCGCTCTTCTGGTTAATTTTGGTTCAGAGCGTCTTCACACGGCCCCTTTAAATTTAACAGTCCCGGTAAGAGAGGGTGTATTCCGTTTAGAAAATAGGCAGCACAGGACTGTGACCGACATGCGTGCTTCAGAACCTCGGTTACCGGTCAAACCGATGCAAAACTACACCGCTCTGGAAAAACTCTGCGATATTGATCACGATCGGATTCATCACCTTCGACGGTGCACACGTTGCATTTTGCCTGAAACCTTCCCCTTCATATCTTTCGATGCTGACGGTGTCTGTTCCTATTGCAACAACTACAAGCAGTGGCGTGGGCCAGGACATACTGGCCTGGAAAAACTTGTGGAGCCGTTTCGCACAGCCAAAGGCAAGCCGGATTGTTTGGTGCCTATAAGTGGCGGACGTGACAGCTCGTATGCCTTGCATTATATCTGCCGGGAACTGGATATGAATCCAGTGGCTTATACGTATGATTGGGGCATGGTTACGGATCTGGCCAGACGTAACATTTCCCGCATGTGCGGTGCCTTGGGCGTGGAGCACATTCTTATTTCCGCAGATATAGCGCAGAAGCGTGCCAATGTTCAGATGAACGTAAAAGCCTGGCTGAAGAAACCTCACCTGGGAACAATTACTTTGTTCATGGCTGGTGATAAACAGTTTTTTTATTTTGCCAGATTGGTGCAAAAACAAATGGAGTTGAAAGCCACGTTGTATGGAATGAACCCTTTTGAACGTACCGACTTCAAGGTGGCATTCTGTGGAATTAATGAGAACTACCAGAAAGATCTTCATTACAATTTAAAGGTCTTCAACAAACTACGCATGATTGCCTTCTTTGGAATGCGTTTTCTGGAGAACACAAGCTATATTAACCGCACTCTAATGGATTCCTTTACCGGTTTTTTTTCCTATTATTTTATTCCCAAAGATTACTACTCCATCTACGACTATATCTATTGGGATGAGACAGAAGTGACGGATACAATTCTACAGGAATACGGTTGGGAAACATCTCCGGATACGAAGTCGACCTGGCGCATTGGTGATGGCACTGCATCCTTTTACAATTATATTTATCACAGGGTAACCGGTTTTTCTGAAAACGATACCCTTCGCAGCAACCAGATACGAGAAGGGCGAATGGATCGGGAGACTGCCTTGAAAATAGCCACTGAAGACAATCGGCCGAGAGTTCAATCAATCAAATGGTATTGCGATACCATCGGCATTGATTTTGTTGAGACGATCAAACGGATTAACAAAATTTCGACTCTGTATTGAGGATAGTCGATGCGTTTAAATTGGTTCAAAAAGGCAAGAATCTATGGCCAAATTTCCCTGATATTTCCAATGGATACACCTGGGATATCTTGAATATATATCCAAATTTTTAAAAGGTAAAAGAATGACTAATAATATTTCCAAAGAAGAATCAAAACAAAAAATTTATTATAATAAAGTGGCACAACAATATGATAAGCATTATGCAAATGCAGCCGCTTTAGAATACAGATATTCAGTTTTTGACCTTGTACTGAAGGATTTGGATCTCAAAGGAAAACGTGTACTTGATGCCATGTGCGGAGGGGGGGAAGCAACAAGATATTTCATTGAACGAGGAGCAGATGTGATCGGCCTAGATATATCTGAAGAATGTTGTAAACTTTACAAAAAACGCTATCCTGACGGAAAAATTGTGTGTTCATCTATTCTCCAAACCGAATTTATGGATTCATATTTTGATGTCGTATTGACCGATTCTTTGCATCATCTTCATCCAAATCTTCAGCAAGGTATGACAGAAATATGCCGCATTTTAAAACCTGATGGATATTTTTGTTGTTGGGAGCCAAGTGCAAACTCATTAATCAATATATTAAGGAATATATGGTATAAATTAGATAGAAAATATTTCGAAAATAATGAGAAAGCCATTGACATTAAAGAATTAACAAAATCTGGAAGAAAGCGGTTTAATGTGGCCGATACAATCTTTGGAGGAAACTTAGCGTATCTTTTTGTGAACTGTTCATTGATTTTTAGAATTCCCATAAAATATGTAAACGTATATGCTTCGATTTTGTTTAAAATAGAAAGAATGCTTAATTGTTTTCAACCTTCCTTTCTCTTTGGGTTATTTGTTTAATGACAAAAAAGAATAAAGACCTTACAAGGTAAAATAGTTTTCGGAATCATCATTATTTGGTTTCACCTGCTTTTGCACAATTATAGATTCCAAAACACTTTATAATACTTATGACTGAAGGTCTTACAAAAAATAATATCATCCACGATGCTTTCTGGAATTACGCATCCGTTGCTGTTTGCGGTTGCGTCGGCCTGAGCCTCACTATTATCATTGGAGCATATTACGGGCCAGCGACCCTAGGCGCTTTTAATATCGTTTTTGCCTTTTACATCATTTTCTCTCAGGTTGCAGCATTTGGAGTACACCATTCCGTATTAAAGCATATGGCCGAATTTGCCCGCGATGCGATGTTGCGCCGCTTGATTTTTTCTTATGGCTTGATCATTACCGTGCCGCTTGCCCTGACTGTTTCCCTGGGCTTGTGGGTCCTGCACGCACCCATCGCAAGGGTGATGGACAGTCCAGATGTAGCACAGGGCTTAATCTGGGCCACTGTTGGATTGTTTTTTTTTGCTTTGAACAAAGTGTTGCTGGCCGCATTGAACGCAGTGTCCCGGCTTAGGGAATACGCTGTGTACATGGCTTTGCGTTATGTCTTTATGATCCTAGGGTTGCTGATGATGGTTGCAACGGGACAACCGGGTGGAAACCTCGCAATGATTTTACCGGCCGCTGAAATTGCTTTGTTCTGTTTACTTTTTTGGGCACTGCTCGATGAAATGCAATGGGGAGGGTGGTCAGCTTTATATCAATGGTCAAGGCAACATCTGGTATTTGGCCTTCGGGGTTTTGGCGGCAATTTGCTTCTGGACTTGAACACCCGGGTGGACGTGCTTTGCCTGGGGCTTTTTGTCGGGGACCGGGCCGTGGGTATCTACAGTATGGCAGCTATTTTGGCCGAGTCGGCCTATCAATTGCCTCTGGTGCTGCGCGCGGTATTCAATCCCCGTGTTATTCAACTGTTGGCGGCAAGAACTTATGGTCCATTGCAGGCCTTGATTCGCAAAACCAGACTGATAGTCTGGGCTGGCATGAGTCTGGTCGCCGTAATCGGCACAGTGATTTATCCGATTATGATCCCTCTTGTAACCGGAAAACCCGAATATGCCGAAGGCAGTATTTATTTTATGGTAATAATGGTTGGTATGGTCATCGCGTCAGGCTATATGCCTTTTGGCCTGCTCCTGATAAATGCCGGTCGTCCCGGGGTACAAACCTTCCAGATTGTCCTGCTCCTGCTGCTCAATGTTAGTGGAAATCTGGTTTTTATACCCTTTCTCGGCTGCCTCGGTGCCGCACTGGCCACTGCAGCAACCCATGTTTTTTCATTATTTCTTCTCAGGTTTTTCACCCGGAAATATTTGAAATTTGGAATTTAAAATACCGACTTGGCCCGCCAAAACCGATATAGTCGTTCAAAGGTCTCCAAGAGGCTGATTAAGGAGAATAGTTTAGAATGTATCTTGAATTTGCAGGGCTGCCTGGATCCGGCAAAAGCACGCTCTCTTCCGCGTTGAAAAAGCATCTGCTTTCATTGGCATGCCCTGTTTTGTCCAGAGAGGAAGCAATCCTGAAATGCATCAGGAGGCGAGATGATGGACGCATCAAAAATATGCTAAAACGGTTTCCATATCGAATTTGGCGGCCATTGATGGGAACGGAATTCTCAGTGCCGGAATTTGTTAGTTTATCCTCCCGCCATTTGGAATTTATCTCTTTTATATCAAAAATGCTTTCAGAATCAAATCTACCGGAGTTGTTGATAGAATCCATTTGGAGTACGATTATCAAATCTTTTTCTGAACTACAACTTGTCTCCCAACATATTTACGATTCCGAAATGGTTATAATGGATGAAGCTTTTTCTCACCGTTGTTTTACCCTGTTCGGATATATGGAGAATTTGGTGTCGGATGATTTAATCTCCCAGTATGCAAAGCTGGCACCGATCTTGAATCAGGTCTTCTGGATTGTCACCGACCCCCGGACCTGTGTGGAACGGTTTATGCGGCGGTATCAATCTCGACCGGTACCCTATGGGTTTAAGCTCGACAAAGGGGAACTGCTAAATAATTTTACAACCGGGAACAGGGTTCTAGAAAGTTTGAGTGATGCATTGAAAGATCAGGGAAAATATGTTCACCGTATAAATGGGGATAGGTATATAAGCGAATCCATCGAAGAAATAAATAGCGTGGCATCAAGAATTTGGTTAAAAAAGGTTCATGAATCAAGACATTAAAAATAAAACGACAAGTGCTATTAAGTATACATTAATATTTAAAACCTTAAGCCAGCTATGTGGTATTATTGCCTCTATTTTACTGGTAAGGGCACTTTCTGAAAATGATTTTGGCATCTATAATCTTCTCTATTCAGTCATCGGACTTATTGGAACGATTGCATCCTTAGGGATAGGAAATGCGTTGCAAAGATTCATCCCTGAGTATTATCAAAAAGGTGAATTTAAAATTGCCCATAATTTATGCAGAATGACGTCTGCCATTCGACTGATCACAGATGCAGTAATACTTGGTTTCATTCTTTTATTGTGGCAGGAAATTGCCCCTTTTCTAAAAATAACAGAATATAAAGCCTATTTCATGCTTTTTACCCTTGTTATTGTTCTCTATCAACAGCGAGATATGGTTGAAATAAGCTTATCCTCTTATTTTCTTCATAAATATTCAAAATCAATCGGCTTTATCTTTTCCATGGTAAAGGCAATCGGGTATGGATTGATTATTCTGTTCGAGAATAATTTATGGTATGCCATTATAATAGACGTATTGGCTTACCTCATTGTTTTTACAGCGCTTCAAATAGTATATTTTAATAAAATTCCTATTTCGACCGGCAGCATGGATTTTTTCACCAAACCCGAGAAAAAAAGGGTAGTTCGTTACGCTTTTTTTTATAATTTTAACGACGCGGGCGTGGGCTTGCTGAATGCTAATTTTGACAATTTTATCATTGTTATGTTTTTGAATCCTGCTGCTGTCGGGGCCTATTCCTTTTGTGTTCAATTAACCATTCAAATAACATCCTTATTGCCTTTGAAATATCTTAAGGATGTTATTAAACCGGCATTTTTTTCAATAGAGCAGTCACCAAACAACAAACACCATTCAAGATTTTTTTTCCAGAGCCTCGTAAAAATAAATTCACTTTTTGCAATACCATGCTTTTTTTTTCTATTATTATACAGTGACACCATCATCGCGGTTCTTTTCAACAATAAATTCATTGAGTATTCACCGGTTTTGTGCGGTATCTTTTTTTTCTCCATCTTGAATTCCATTCCGGTCGGGACGGTGGCCCAATTCAGAGAAAAAGCAGATATCATTCTTTATAGCAAAATTTTTGCTGTTTATAATCTGATTGCAGATGTGATCTTAATCAAGATGTTCGGGATATGGGGTGCCGTGTTTGCCACTGGAACTGCAACGTTGGCAAAAAATTGTTTTATCTGGTATTTTGTTAGGCAAGATGCAAGCTTCAAAGGGATGGGATCATTTTTTGCCAAGATTTTTTTATTTTGGATGACAACATCTTTTGCCATTTACACGATTAAGTTGGTCAGCCCTCGCTATACTTTATATCAACTTTTCATAGGAATTTTGATTTTTGCAGCCGCTTTTTTCATTCAATTTAAATGTAATTATTTTAAATCCTATGAAAAAAAAATAATGGCGGATTTGTCAAATAAAAATCCACGGTTGACTATTTTATTAAAGTCCTTGAAGCTGCTTCCAGATATGGACAGGAATTGATGGATTGATTACAGCAGAAAAAAAACAGGAGTCTTTAATGGATAATGTTTGGATACATACTATAGAAAAAAGTAAAATTTGGGATTTATTAATCGAACAGTTCAAAAAAGAAAAAATTTGGGGAAAAGTTATAAAAAGGATGAGAAAACCATCTATTGATGAGTTAAAAAAAATCAAAACCACTTTTGAGCTACCAAAAGAGATAAACAATAAATATGAATTTTTTTATGAAAAATTAATAAAAAATAGGTATTCTTTATTAGATCAGCTTTATAGAAAAACAGATTGGGCTACAGATCGTTACAATTCCTCTTCTTTTCACGAGTTGTCCAGTAGGATCAGAATCTATTATGAATTTTATACAATATGCTTGTTAAAAGAAAAAATCAATTTGATGATTTTTTTTAATAGCCCCCATATGGGGTGGGATACCATATTGTATGAAGTCGCAAAATACTGTGACATTAAAATTTTGATATTAAATCAGTCTAATTTTTCCAATAAATTTTTCCATTACTTTGATTTTAATGATTTCGGAACATTTAAAACTTCAAAAAAGTTGGATGATATAAAAAAATATGTAATTGAAAAAAAAGTTGAAAAAGATTGGTTTTACATGAAAAAAAATCGTGGCCAAAAATCTGAAATTACAATAAAAAAATTGTTTGATTTTTCGAAATATCAAAATAAAGCGAACATCATTATTGAAAGGAATGATTATTTACGGCTTTTCAGAGAACTAAGTCTTAAAGATCGTCGGGCACAATCTTTTTTCAGATTCTATACCGAGAGAAATTATAAAAAAGAACTTAAAAACATCACAACGACAGAGTATTCTCTTAAAAAAAAATATGTATATTTCCCATTGCATAAGCAGCCGGAACAGGTAACTTCAATTTGGGGTGGCATTTATGTGGATCAAGTTCTAGCAATAGAACGTTTATCAAAAATAATCCCAAATGATTGGCTCATATACGTTAAAGAAAACCCAAAGCAAAAAGGTGCCTATAGAGATCACCTTTTCTTTGAACGATTAAAGTTAATTCCCAACCTGTTTTTTTTATCCAGGGAAGCCGATACCTTTGAACTTACAAAAAATTCCCAATTTGTCGCAACCATTGTCGGCACTGTTGGATGGGAAGCAATTACCGGCGGTAAAAATGTTTTATTTTTTGGCTGGGGCACCTGGTATAAAAGTTTACCAGGGGCCTATGAATATCGAGACGATATTAACATAGATGATCTCGTTAACAAAAACATTGATCATGAATTTTTACAAAAAAAGACAGCCATTTTATATAACAAATTGGGCACAGGTCTTGTTTATGATGGATTTATACCGTCCGTTAAAAATTTTTCAATGGAAAAAAACACAGCAACCGTTGCTGAATCACTCAAGCAAATCCTCTATTAGATCGAAGAACACATGAAAAATTTACGGGAAAAATTTATCAATGGTCTAGCCTGGAACTCAATAAATGTTTTTGTAAAACAAGGATCGACCGTATTAATCCATATGATGTTAGCCAGACTTCTCATCCCTGAGGATTTTGGAATAATTGGAATGATAAGTATCTTTATTCAATTATCGATACGGTTGCAAGGTGCCGGACTTGGGGAATCATTGGTTCGGAAAAAAAATGTTACCCAGGAGGAATACAATTTTGTATTCTTCTATGGTCTTCTTGTTGGGATCGTCTGTTATTCGATCCTCTATTTTTTAGCCCCGGTTATTGCGAATTTTTATGCAGAACCAAAACTAACTCTAATCATCAGAACGATTACCCTGAGTCTTATTATAATCCCATTAAGCGGGATAAATAAAGTACAACTGGTCAAAAACCTGGATTTTAATAAAATCACAATTATCGAAATCATTGCCACCGTTTTATCTGGTATGATTGCCATTGCAATGGCATATAATGATTACGGCGTCTGGAGTCTCGTGATACAAAATATAAGTTTATATATTATTTCCGTAACCTTATTTGTCATATTTAGCCGAAAACTGCCCACACTTTCTTTGAACAAAAACAAATCCATCGGTCTGTTTAGTTTTGGGTCGAAACTAATGGTTGCAGGTTTTCTACAAACCATATTCGACAACATTTATAATGTAATAATCGGAAAACAATACACCGCAAGTGACTTGGGTTTTTACACACAAGGAATGAAGCTTCAAGGGATACCTTCAAATTCCATTAGCGGAATCATAAAGAATGTATCCTTCCCCGCATTTGCAAATATAAGAGATGATAAAAAAAAATATAAGAATGCTTTTCGAAAAACGATGCGATTGCTTACTTTTATTAACTTTCCCCTCCTCATTTCGTTGGCAGTTGTGGCAGATCCATTAATCCCCCTGCTGCTTTCGGAAAAATGGATAGAATCGATTCCTTTTTTCCAAATGCTGATCATTGTCGGCCTATTGGAGCCCATCAAATCATTGTTTGTCAATATTTTAAAAGTTGAAGGAAAGGCGGACTTACTGATAAAATATATTGTCTTTACAAAGATTTTTTATATACTGGGAATTCTAATATCCATTAAAATAAATATTTATGCCATTGTTATCAGCCAGGTTCTGGCTGTATTGTTGGAATTAATTGTTTTTTCTAATATTCGGAAAGAAATTGATTACGGTTTCATGGATTTTTTGAGGGATATTTCACCAAATCTCATAAATGCATTGTGTGTTGGCGGAACCCTCCTTTTATTCAATCAATTCAATCTTTTTAATGATATGATTACCCTATTGATAGATTTGGTAATTGGTATATTTGTATTCTGTTTTATTTCAAATATCACTAATAATTTAAGTTTCCTTGAAATTAAACAAGAGATATGTTTTCGTATTAAACAACAATGAAAAGGAACAAAATGAACCGACATAAAACTTCAATTATCATAACCAATTATAATCGTGCAAAATTCATAGACAGAGCGATCAGATCCTGTTTAGATCAACTTCTTTTTTGCAATATGGACATTGAAATCATTGTGGTGGATGATGGTTCGACAGATGACTCTGAAAAAATTCTAAGGATGTTAAAAGGGTCCATTATACTGGTAAAACATGAATATAACAGAGGGGTGGCAGCAGCCTCTAATACCGGTTTGGCAAATGCAACCGGAGATTTTGTGATCCGATTGGATGCCGATGATTTTTTAAATAAAATGGCAATTTACATGATGTCGCTTATTTTAATTGAAAATTCAGATATTGATTATGTATACACGGATCATTTTCGTGTAAACGAGATGGGGTTCAAAGAAGAACGGGTTCAGTTGAATACCGAAGAATTGCTTTATGAACATGGTGCCGGTGTTTTGTTTAGGACAAAAATATTAAATGCGCTTGGGGGGTATGATGAAACTTTGCAAAATTGTGAAGATTATGATTTATTAATAAGAGTTACCTCCACGTACAAAGGGTTCTATTTACCCATTGGGTTATATCGATATTATATTCATGGTGACAACCTGACGCTAAATGATGAAAGAAAAAAATATAAAAAAATT
>Ga0180007_10005924_pt1 | contig 12142 bp, 12 predicted proteins | sample MM_PC_MetaG_FD_121122 | JGI IMG/M metagenome (GOLD analysis project Ga0180007, IMG submission 121122) | Groundwater microbial communities from the Aspo Hard Rock Laboratory (HRL) deep subsurface site, Sweden - MM_PC_MetaG | ecosystem: Environmental > Aquatic > Deep subsurface > Groundwater...
ATGTGCTTCCGTATCTCCTTGGCGCATATTTTTTTGCTCTTTTTCAAAAATATTCCTCTGATCAATTGGGTCGACAATCTCGCTCCAACCATCCGCAAGTTCTTTGCCTCCAATGTACGCTTCAAATCTTTCGGCAAGCTCCGGATTTTTTCGGTGTTGTTTTGAAAGTGGACTTATATCTCTTGGATAATCAATAATCCAGATTGGATCAATTAAATGTGGAGTGACTAAATTATCAAATAATTCAAATAAGGCTTTACCTCTAGAATATTGTGTCTTAAGCTTGAGATTATTCTTTTTTAACAATTCTTGAACTTCATCATCGCTGAGACTATTAAAATCAATATTAACAAATTTTTTCAGTGCTTCTTCCATTCTTAAGCGTTCCCACTTTATGGAAATATCAATTTCTTTTTCACCGACTTTAATTTTTAGTTCGCCATATAGTTTTTTAACCAAATGTTTAACTAAGTCTTCAGCAACATCCATCATCTTGTGATAATCAGCGTATGTTTCATACCACTCAACCATGGTGAATTCTGGTTGGTGAGTTTGATCAATACCTTCATTTCTAAAATTTCTGGCTATCTCAAAAACCTTATCGTATCCACCTACAATTAATCTCTTTAAATATAATTCTGGAGCGATTCTCAAATAGAAATCAGTGTCTAGTGCATTCATATGTGTACTAAATGGAGTTGCATTGGTGCCACCATAAAGAGGTTGTAAGATTGGGGTTTCGACCTCTACAAAATCGTGCTCATCTTGCAAAAATCTTCTCATTTCTTTTTCAATCAACCATCTTGCATCGAGAATTCTTTTTGATTCAGGATTAATCAACATATCAAGATATCTTTTTCGGAATCGAGCCTCTTTGCTTTCAGCAGTGTTCCAAGCAGTTGGTAAAGGTCTTAAGGCTTTACTTAAAAATTCAAAATCTGTAGCAAGAATAGTAGTTTCTCCTGTTTTCGTAGTGACAATTGAGCCAATAACACCTAAATAATCTCCACGATCTACCAAGGTTTTTAGCCACGAAAATTTGTTGTCATCGACTTCTGACTCTCTAACCATGACTTGAATGTTTTCTGTGGAATCTTGAAGATCCATAAAAACGACTTTGCCATGAGCCCTAATAGACATTATGCGTCCCGCAGTTTCAACTTTTTTGTCCATCATTTCTCTGGTTTGAGCAATTGTTTTCTGTTTGTTAAATGAATACGGATGTACTGGAACATTCAGCTTTTCAAGCTGAGCTCTTTTTTCTTTTTTGGCGGAAATTGTTTCATCCATTCTAGACATAACGGCGATCCTTTTGATTAGCTTTGATTTCTATTTTGTAATTATACATTATATCTCTCCTCTATTTATTTTAAAAATAACTAAAAAGCCCCGCTTTTAGCGGGGCTTAAGAATTTTTGAATTTATTTTTAGTTTATTTTCTTAATTTCATATTCAATATTTCCCGCAGGTGCTTTTACGACTATATTGTCGCCTTTCTTTTTGCCCATTAATGAGTTTCCCATTGGTGAGGCGTTTGAAACTTTGCCTTCTTTAGGATTTGCCTCGAATTCACCAACAATTTTAAGGGTTATTTCTTTTTTAGTGCCAACCTTTGAAACAATAACAACTGAGCCAATTCCAACTTTGGAGTTACTTCTGGTTTGTTTAATGACTTTGGCTTTACTGACAATGTCTTGAAGTTCATCAATTCTAGATTGGAGAAGTTGTTGATCATCTCTTGCTGAGTGATATTCAGCATTTTCAGATAAGTCACCATGCTCTCTAGCTTTGGTGACTCTTACAATAGTTGCCGGTAGTTTGTGTTCGACCAATTCAGTTAGTTCTGTTTGAAGCTCATCTAAGCCTTCTTTAGTTAGCTCTATTTGTTGTTTTATTGGTTTCATAACAATAGATAGTATAAATGTTTTTTTTGAGACGGCAAGGTGTGAATTACTAGAGGAGAATATCCTAAATTAATCTTTTTTAGGATGTCTAGCTTATGTTTGTGACTCGTCAAATCATTGATTTTTTTGATTTTTGAGCGATACGGATTTCCAGCATTGCTCTTTTTAGTGATGCCTCAGCTAACAAGAGCTCTCTTTGATCTGATGTTTTTGTCATTGTTTCTTTAGCATCTCTAACTGCCTGTTCAGCTTTTGAAACACTGATATTACGATCCAGCGTTGCACTATCAACAATGACGGTAACTTCGCTTTTAGGAGATACTGTGATAAAACCATTTGAAATGACTAGTGAATGTTCTTCTGCTTCTTCTAGATATCGCAACTCGCCAGTTTTTAATTTACTAAACAGGGCGATATGATTTGGAAGTATAGTTATTTCTCCCTCAACAGTTGGAGCTGTAATTTGGTCAACTTTAGTTTGTAGTAACTGCTTTTCTTGAGAAACAACAGTTAAGGTTATTTTTTTCATTATTAAAGAGTTTCAGCTTTTTTAATGGCGTCATCGATTGTTCCGACTAAATAGAATGCTTGTTCAGGAAGCTTATCATGTTTTCCTGCCAAAATTTCTTTAAAGCCTCTTATAGTTTCTTTAATAGAAACATATGCTCCTGGAATAGATGTAAACTGTTCAGCGACAAAGAATGGTTGAGATAAGAATTTTTGTATTCTTCTTGCTCTAGCAACGATTTTCTTGTCTTCTTCACTTAGTTCATCAATACCAAGAATTGCGATGATATCTTGTAATTCTTTATATCTTTGGAGAACTTGTTGTACTGCTCTAGCCGTATTGTAATGGTCATCTCCAACGACTACAGGCTCTAAAATTTTCGAGTATGAAGTTAATGGGTCAACTGCTGGATATATTCCTTGCTCAGATAATTTTCTATCTAATGAAATTGTTGAATCAATGTGAGCGAATGTTGTTGCAGGAGCTGGATCTGAATAGTCATCGGCTGGAACATAAATTGCTTGAATAGATGTAATAGAACCATCTTTTGTAGAGGTAATTCTTTCTTGTAATGCTGCCATTTCGGTTGCCAGAGTTGGTTGATATCCCACAGCAGACGGAATTCTTCCTAGCAGTGCTGAAACTTCTGCTCCAGCTTGTGAGAATCTAAAAATGTTATCAATAAAAAAGAGTACATCTTCATGTTTTTCATCACGAAAGTATTCAGCCATAGTTAGCGCAGTTAAAGCAACGCGCAATCTATTACCCGGTGGTTCATTCATTTGTCCAAAGCACATAACAGTACTTGCAAGAACTCCAGATTCTTTCATTTCGTAGTAAAGATCATTACCTTCTCTTGTTCTTTCACCTACACCTGCAAATACAGAGTGACCTTGATGTTCTTCTGCAATATTACGAATAAGTTCTTGGATAATAACTGTTTTTCCCACACCTGCACCACCAAAAGCGCCGACTTTTCCACCTTTTGAAAATGGGGCGATTAAATCAATGACTTTAATGCCTGTTTCTAGAATTTCTGGTTTTGTTTCAAGGTCAACAAGTTTTGGAGATGATTTATGAATTGGTGAAGTTTTGTCTGTTTTGACTTTACCTAAGTTATCAATTGGTTGGCCTAAAACATTGAAAATTCTTCCTAATGTTGCTTCTCCAACTGGAACAGTGATTGGTTTGTTTGTGCTATAAACTGTTTCACCTCTTTTTAATCCATCGGTTAGGTCCATAGCAATACAACGTACTTCAGTCTCTGAAAGCTGTTGTTCGACCTCTAGATATAAAGCATTTTTACCTTCTCTTTCAATGGTTAGTGCTGTATAAATTGCTGGCAAATCCTTTTCAAATTTAATATCAACAACTGGGCCAATGATTTGAGTGACTTTACCGGTAGTTTGTGTGTCTTTCATAATTTCCTTTTAGCTTCTTAGTTTTTTATTTTTTTGTGCAAGGACAGCTGTAGTAATATCAAGTAGCTCACTTGTGATTCCTGTTTGTCTTGATTTATTAAATTGTAATTGTAATTCACTCATCAATTCACCAGCATTGTCGCTAGCATTCTTCATGGCAACCATTCGAGCACTGTGTTCACTTGCTTTTGCTTCAAGAAAGGATTGATATATAGTGTTTTCTAGATAATAGTTTAGTAGATCATCAAGAATTGCTTTTGGGCTTGGTTCAAAAATATATTCGATTTTGCTTTTTGTGTTAACTGATACGAGACTGGAACAATTAACTTCATCATTTTTAGGTAGTGGTAACAAATTAATTGTTTTCACTCTTTGAACTAATGTACTAATAAAATCCATGTATATGATTGAGACTGATTTAAAAGATTCATTTAAATATTGGCTTGAAATAATTGAAGCTATTGGAAGAATTTCTGATGTTTTTACAATATCTGGAAGATCGGTGAATTGAGCATGAGTATTGAGACCGTACATTTTTGCAAAAGCGACAGCCTTTTTTCCCACAAGTATAAGCTTTCCATTTTTATGTTTTTTTTGCCATTCAATGGTTGATTTGAATAGATTTAGATTTAATCCTCCACAAAGGCCTTTATCTGTTGAAATAATAATGGCTACATCAATACCACCTGTGTGGCTAACCAGAAAAGGGTGAATATTCGTTTTAATTGTCGAAGCTAACGTTGATAAAGATTCTTGTAAGGCTCGAGTGTATGGACGTGTTGCCAATGCTTGACTTTGTGCACGTCTCATTTTACTTGCAGAAACCATTTCCATAGCTTTTGTGATTTTGGAGATATTTTTAGCAGTCTTGATTTTTTGTTTTATTTGGCGCGCACTAGACATAGTTTAGATCAATTATTATTCCTCAACTTCGAGAGATAGTTTTGGATTCATTGAGTTAAAAGTTTTAATAGCTTCGATTAACTCTTTTTCTGTTTCATCTAATAATTTCTTTTCAGTAACGATACTTTTTAAAATGTGTGAGTATGAGTTTTTGATAAATTCTAAATATAATGCTTCCCATTTTTGAATATCATCGACGTTAATTGAATCAAGATGTCCCTTAACAGCCGCATAGATGACAACAACTTCTTCTTCAAACTTTAGAGGAGTATCCCACCCTTGTTTTAAAATAGCGTTGACTCTTTCCCCTCTATCAAGTTGAGCTTTGGTTTTTTCGTCAAGATCTGAGCTAAATTGTGCAAAAGCTTGGAGTTCTCTAAATTGAGCTAAGTCGAGTTTCATAGTTCCAGCGACTTGTTTTGTGGCTTTGACTTGGGCAGCCCCTCCAACACGAGAAACTGATAAACCGACATTGATGGCTGGTTTCATTCCAGCATTAAAAAGGTCTGATTCCAAGTAAATCTGTCCATCTGTAATAGAAATCACATTTGTTGGAATAAATGCAGAGACGTCATTGTCTTGAGTTTCAATAATTGGCAGGGCAGTTATTGAACCACCCCCATTGGCATCATTAAGCTTGCAGGATCTTTCAAGAAGTCTTGAGTGCAGATAAAAAACATCTCCTGGATATGCTTCACGACCAGAAGGACGTTTAAGCAAGAGTGAAATTTCGCGATAGGCTTGAGCATGTTTAGTGAGATCATCAAAAATGATAAGCACGTCTTTGCCTTTTTCTAGGAAGTATTCAGCTACTGCCTGTCCTGCGTATGGAGCTAAAAACTGCTCTGCAGCAGAAACCGAAGCGGTTGCTGAAACAATAACGGTATAATCCATCGCATTATTTTTAGTTAAAATATCGATTGTTTGAGCTAAAGAAGATCTTTTTTGACCAATACAAACGTACACACAAACAACATCTTGATCTGCTTGATTTAGAATTGTTCCCAATGCAACAGCTGTTTTACCAGTTGATCTATCACCAATAATAAGTTCACGCTGTCCTCTGCCAATTGGAACTAAGGCATCAATAGCCTTTAATCCTGTATGAAGTGGCTGAGAAACTGATTGACGAGGCATAATTCCTGGAGCCTTTTTTTCAAGAAGCATTTGTTTTCCAATGGGGACATTTGCTCTACCATCAAGAACTCTACCTAAAACATCAACTGTTCTACCAAGTATGGAATCTGAAACGTTAATTGAGAGAATTTCACCAGTTTTTTTGACGGTTGCACCGGCTTTTAAGTGAAGTGCATCCCCTAAAACAACGATACCTGTTTCTTCTTTTTCTAAGTTTAAAGCTAAACCAAACTGGTTATTACCCAGGTCAATAAGTTCTCCAGCTCTAACGTCATCTAGTCCAGAAACTTTTACAACTCCGTCACCATAAGCTTTAACAATTCCAATAGTTTGTATATCGGCTGATAAATCAGAGTTATTAATAATTTCAGCAATAGAAAAATTTAGTTTTTTATTTGCAGTTTTTTTCATTTAGCTTTAGCCTTTTTTGAGTGTTTCCCTCTCTAAATATTTTCTCTAAGTTGTGTCTGAAGTTTCTCAAGTTTTGTGATCACTGTTGCATCAATTTGCTCTGAACCGATGGTAATTTTAATACCCGCAATAACTGATGGATCAACGACTTGAGAAAGCTCTATTTTAGTCCCGTGAGTATTCTTTTTTTCTACTGCGTTGACAATAATTTCAGCCTGTTTCGGTGTAAGCTCAATTGCTGAGGTAGCAGTAACTTTTAAGGTATTGATCATATATTTTTTATGATTAAGTTGATTTCTTCATCAATCAATTTTTGTTGAGTTTTTATGTCGAGAGTTTTTCCAATGACTTTTGCAGAAATAGCAATGATTGCGTCAGTCATTTCTGACTTAGCCTCTTTTATAAGTTGAATTTTTTCTTCTTTCCAGCTATCTAAAAGCTTTGATTGCTCTTCTTTTGTTTCTTTTCGAGCAGTTGAGATGATCTCTTGAGCTCTTTTCTTTGCTTCTTCTTGAGCATCATTTAAAATCTTTGCTCTCTCTGTTTTGTGTTCATTTTCGGCTTTTTTCTTTTCTCTATCTAGCTCATCTTTAATTTTAATTGCTAGTTCAGCTGCTTTTTGACCTTCCTCAATTCTCACTGCTCTTTCATCAAAGATTTTGATGACTGGCTTATAAAGAAGAAAAGTTAGAACTCCAAGTACAACTGAAAAATTGATTATTTGAAAAAGTATTTGTGTTAGTTGAATGTCCATGGTTTAATCCTTTGAAATTTAATTTTTTTTTATTAAACAAATTTCAAGATTAATGAAACAACTAATGCATAGATAGCGATAGCTTCTGCAAAGGCAATTCCTAGAATCATGTTTGTTTGTATTTTACTTGCTGCTTCTGGGTTTCTTCCAATAGCTGTAAGACCTGCTGAAACTAGTAGTCCGATTGCAATTGCTGGAGCAATTGTGCCGATTGCCATAACAAATGCGACTGCGAATTCTGTTGACATATTTTTCCTTATTTTAAGTTACTATTTATACTGTTTTAATTTAATGCTCTTCATGGTTTATAGTTGCCATGTTGAAAAATACCAGAGTTAATAGCGAAAATACCAAGGCCTGAATAAATCCAACAAATAATTCTAGGCCATAAAATGGCATTGGCAAAATGATTGGACACAGAAAGGCTATAACTACTAATAAGATTTCACCAGCAAGGATATTTCCAAATAAACGAAACGCAAAAGAAATTATCTTGGCGAATTCTGAAATTAATTCTAGGATACCGACAAAGAACATTATTGGGCTTGAAAAGTTTATAAACTTTTTGAAATATCCAAATTTCGAGTACTTAAATCCAAATATTTGCGTAACAATAATTGAAATTAATGCTAATGATATTGTGGTGTTGATGTCTGCAGTTCCTGGTCTAAAGATTGGAACAGCTACTGGACCACTATGCTCGTTAGCAGAATCTTCATGAGCCACCTCATCTGTTGTTAATATTGTTGCGTCTTCAATTATTGTTGTTTCTGAAGCCTGAACTGAATTTACGAGCACACTACTATGTTTTACAGCCTCCTCCATTTGTGCAGCTTCTTCATTTACGAGTAATCTTATCGTTCCAACTCCAGGAATTAACCCTAGCCAGTTATTTGAAATTATGACCAAAAAGAAAGTACTAATAAATGGAAAAAAAAGACGGGTTTTCTTAAAGTCACTTGTTACACCATGCACAAGTCCATGAAGTGCTTCAATGATCATTTCGGCGAAATTCTGAATACCTGTAGGCTTTGATACATTTTTAAGTTTTGATTTGGTAATTACTGCAAAGGAGATAAGGAGCATACTAACTAACACGCTTGTAAACATCGAGTTCGTTATATCAAGTCCTCCAAGAGTAAAAAGTCGTTCAGCGGAGATTGAAATATGCAATCCAGTTGCCATAGTTTTTTTTCTTTATTATTAATTTTTTCAACTAATCAAGCGCACATCAAATATATAATTGTAACTTGAATTATAATGCTTCTTCTTGCTAGGACAAGACACAGTTTTATTTTGAAAGTACTAAAACTGCGTCATAGTCATCATCAGGATCTTCAATTTCTATTCCAGAACTATATTCTAAATCTAAACTGGATGCATCTTCCAACAATTTTTCAAGTTGTGTATTTTCCTTTGTCATCAGGATATAATCAGTACCCTCGTCATATTCTCCTTCAGCATTTCCAGCAATTGCTTTGGGTATCTCAGCTTCAATTAGAAGTGTTTTTATTTTTCCTGCATAGCCTGCTTTTGATGTCGCATTAACCACTAAAATTGAAAGATCCTCTTTATTTATTTCTACTACAGGTTCTGGGGTTGCTGTAGGCTCTAGAGTTACTTCTGGATCAGTGACCACTACAGGAGTTATTTCTTGATTTGGATTTTTGTCGGACATTTTTAATAGCCCTAATCCAACCCCAATTCCAATTGCGATGGTAATGAAAAATACAGCTAAGGTTATGAAAACCATTTTTAACATATTATTTACTCCCGATGAATTTTTTATTACTTTTTTTAAATTCTTTGGTTCTGTGGTTTCACTCTTTACTTTTTCATCTTCGTTGCCATTATCTTTTCCTGCAAATTGAGCTAGATTGACTTCATTTTTATCTTCTAATTTTTCTTTTTTATTGTCAGTTGCTTCATCTTTGGTTTTTGACGTTTCTTCATTGATTTCAGCGATTTCTTGATTTAGGTCACTCTTTCTAGTTTCGCTATTCACCTTTTTTACTTTGTCTTTTGTATCGTCGCTTACTTTTACTCCAACAGTCTCAAATTCATTTTTGACCTCTTCAATTTCTTTTTCTGAAGGTTCTTCTATTAGAATATTGGTTTTTGGCATATTTATAACATCCTTTACTTTTGCCGCAGTCATTAATTCGGGAACCTTAGATGGTTCAGGAAGATCGGTTGGGGCAGTATTTTTACTATTTAATTCTTTGTCTGTTTCTACTTTATCATTTTTTTCAGTTGTTTCAGCGGAGTCTACAATTGCTTCTTCTTCTTTTGATGCTTTTCCAAGTTTAAATTTTGGTACTGGATAGTTTGGCAAAGAAAGAGTTCTCATAGAAGATTCAATAATATATTTAACGTAAGAAGGCATCTTTGAATCTTCTTCTTTATATGTTGCTAATTGTTGAATTGGTAATGTTCCGCCAAGTTCTTCTTTAAATTTTTCCTCAATCAGTGAGCTAGATGCAAGATAAATAGTTTGAATCGAAGGCTCAGCGCCCTTAAGAGTTTTAATAGTTTCAACAATTGAAGAAAGCTCGTTTACAGGAAAATTATTCGTTTGATCGATGCCAATATAGTGTTGGGAGCTATATAAATTACTACCAATTTGTAAAACTGTGATAGATGGTTCTAGAGATACGATTGATTTTATTGCCCAACTTAAAGGAGAAACCGCTTTAATAATTGTTTTTGATTTTTCTGCAGCAACTCTAACTGGCGCAAGCAATTCTTTCTCGATAGCTGAAATTTGAACTCTTGATTTTCCTTTGAAACTATTTAAGACTGTTATTTCAATTTCATGAGTTTCGTCAGTTAAATTTAATGTTGGTAATAATTTATCTTTTACGTGAGCTAATGCTCCTGCCATTGATTCATCATCAACATTCACAATGGTATCAGTAAAAAGAAAATCAGGAAGAATTAAATGATACTCTTCTTTATCTACTTTAGTAAATAATTTTTGAATGTTTGCAGAAATAAACTCGTTATCGTCTAAAAAGTTTCCATTTATTTGTTTAAAAGATTGAATTGCGTATGTATGTTCTTTTTTTCCAGGCAGTAACTCAGCTAAATAAGTCAAGTCGGGCAGTATATATAGTAGTTTTTCTGTATTTAACATAAATGTTTACTCTTACTAGTATCTAAAAAAACTCGAGCTTTGACAAGTAGTATGTTTGATTTATATTTATTTAAGACTTTGTCTATTAATAAATGTTTATTATTTGATATAATGCTTGTTTGTCGAGATGTACAATCATACTCGACTTTGTTAAAATATGTTTGTGAGGGTCCGTAGCTCAGTCGGTTAGAGCGACAGCCTTTTAAGCTGTGCGTCCCGGGTTCGAGTCCCGGCGGACCCACTTTTGTTATTGTGATATAAAGGATGCATGCGAAAATTTAAAGAGCACGAAACATGGTTAGAGCGAAAAAAAGCAAGAATCCGGTTAAGAGAGCCCGAAAGACAGTGCTCTGTTCCAGAGGAAGTATTTAATTGTGAGATTGCTCAAATGACTTTATTGGTGCTTGCTGGAGATAAATGGCCCAAGACCGCAAACTGTGAATTTAGTAATGGCCCAGCTAGAATAGATCCAGAAGGTTTTTGTTTAAATAATAAATGCATGCGAAATGAGGGAATGCGATAAATTGTAACAATGCCAGAACTACCAGAAGTAGAAACAATAGCCAAAAAACTCCACATAATATGAATATTATTGCTCATTTAAAAATGACTGGGCAGTTTGCTATCCAAACATACTAGAGTTGAGATTAATTTATTAGATGAAAATATTGAGAGAAATTCGGGCGATGGCGACTTAACTAATCCACAAAAAATCTCTTATCTTTTTAGGTATTAAATTGGGTGGTGCAACCATTAGTGACTACCGAGACGTCGATTTCCCAATAAAGTCTTGCCGATTTTGATATTTATAACAACTTTTTTAAGACTTCTGCCGCTTCTTGAAGCTTTTTCTTTTCATCCCACGACATTTTCACATTTAGGATTTTTTCTACTCCATCTCTTCCAACAATACATGGAACACTCAGAGCAATACCACTGATCTCCTTATATCCATGCAATGGAATTGAGACAGGTAAGATTGATTTGGCATCGGTTAAAACCATTCTAGAAATATGAGCAACCACTGCCCCGATTGCGTAATAAGTTGCACCTTTTGAAGCAATAATTTTGTAGGCAGCATCTCTTGCTTTTGTAAATGCTTTTTCCGCTTTTTCTTCAGAAAAACCTGGCATAGTTGTCAGAGGTTGTCCGCCAACGGAAGCACTGGAAATTACCGGGAAAGAGTGATCACCATGTTCTCCTAAAATATATGCGTGGATACTTCTTGGGTTAACTTTCAAAAATTCTGATAAGTGAAATCTAAAACGTGCAGTGTCTAGAGTAGTTCCAGATCCAAAAACTCTTCCTTTTGGTAGGCCCGCAAGTTGGTATGCTCTGTATGTTAGTATATCCACTGGATTGGAAACAATTAAAATTATACTTTCTGGTGAGTGTCGCACAATTTGAGGAATAGCTTCGTCAATTATCTTGAGATTCTTATTAGCAAGATCAAGTCTAGTATCTCCAGGTCTTTGAGCTGCACCAGCAGTAATAATTACTAGATCACTTCCTTTAATATCCGCATAGTCATCAGTCGCATCGATATGGGCATGATGAAGAAAACTAAGACCATGTTCAAGATCTAGTTGTTCACCAATTATTTTACTTTTATCTCTGCCTACAAGGAGTAAATCATTTACAACGCCATCGTGAAGAATCGAGTAAGCGGTGGTCATTCCAACTTTTCCGCAACCAATAATTGAAATTTTGTAGTTTTTATTTTCCATATTTTTTATTTTACCAAATCATAACCTATTAGTGGCATAATACTCAAGGTTAGTTTTGATTGGTTAGTTTTGACTAGAATTTGTAGGTTTTACTTTGTTTGTTGTGTAAAACTATTTTGTTAAAACTCCTCTTGAAAGATGTGCCCGAAAGAGATTAAACTTAAGTAATGCACTACGTTAGTGTTTTATTGTTGTAGTGAAAAAAGAATATGGGTAAAAGTAACAATGTTTTCATGGTTGG
>Ga0180007_10005925_pt1 | contig 12142 bp, 12 predicted proteins | sample MM_PC_MetaG_FD_121122 | JGI IMG/M metagenome (GOLD analysis project Ga0180007, IMG submission 121122) | Groundwater microbial communities from the Aspo Hard Rock Laboratory (HRL) deep subsurface site, Sweden - MM_PC_MetaG | ecosystem: Environmental > Aquatic > Deep subsurface > Groundwater...
CCACCTCTGCAGGTGAGTGCTGACACTTTATATCCTGAAAACAACAAAGACTATAATATGACTATTGAGCCACTTGCTATGCCAACAATCACAGTGAAAGCAATAGTAAAAGACCAGAATAATAATCCTGTTACCCCAGAATGGTATAAATTTGAAATTTGGGGAGATGATACAGGAACTAAAGCTTTCGATTATCCTGATACACCACCAAGTGGTTATGTTCATCCGCCTAAAATAGTTTCTCCCCAATTAACAACAGATACTTGGACAATTGACTTTAATACAGCAACTTATGGAATCTATGGCGGTCAAGCAAAAAAAATTAAGATAATTGTTAAGTATGCAGGTCAAGAGTATTCTCAAATTATTGATAGAAATTTTTATATAGTTGGTAATTCAATTGATGTAACAACAAGAAATAATTATATGGCAACAGTAACTTCAGGAGAAGTATTAAAAATGATTAAAGCTGTTGCAAGAAAAGAAACAGGCGGAACTACCGATTGTGGAACACATTATGATTATGGCACTCTTGGCAATAGCACATCACATACAAGATATCCGGTATATAGTTATTGGTCAAGCACCGGAGCACATGATTATGGCATGGTACAAATAAGCAGTACTTCTGGATTACTGAATAGAAATGTTATTTGGAGCTGGAAACAAAATATTTCAGCAGGTATTGGAAAAATCAATACAGATAAAAACACATCAACTACATATTTATGTAGTGAAGTTGGTGGTGAAACAGCTTCATATACTGAGCAACAAGTTCGACTTGAAACATATATAAAGTATAATAGAGGCGGGTCCGCAACATATCATGATTTTAAAGATAATATTTGGCCAATACCAAATGAATGGGTAATAAGTGGACGAGCTGGATGTGATTATGCAGATACTTGCTTATCTCTAGAGACGTATAACTGATGCAAATAAGGAAAAAGTCATGAAAAAAATCATTTTTTTATTAGGATTAATAATTAGTCTTTTTTCTCAAACAACTTTAAATACAGAAATAAACTCCGAAGGAGAAATTGTAATAATTAACAAAGAAAAGATAGTGAAAAAAATTCAAGCCGATAAAGGTAAAAAATTTAACAAAATTAATTTTTCTGATGATAATATTTTCTATACATATGATACTGAAAGAGGAGGTAAGGAATTTGATAGCTTGTATTTTATCGATGAAAAATCTAATGAACAAATAAAAATTTATAGTTTTCCAGAAGGCGCACAACAAGCTAATGCTATTTTTTTAAAAACTAAAAGAATAGGGATAATTTCTTTTAAATCATTCTCAAATAATATAAGTTATGACACAACCGTGATTGTTTATTTAAATGAAAAGAAAAATATGACAATAGATAACACTCTTATTTTGCCTTTGTACATAACAGACGTTCATAATCCAAAATTTTCAATAGATGAATCCTTAATGCTTTCATATGGAAAATATCAAGGTGAAAATGGAATGATTGTTTTTAATTTTAAAAATCAAAATATAGAACATTTTATTAATAAAAAAGAATTTGGCAAAATTCCTGAGAGCCCTTATCCAATAGCAATAACTGAAAAACAATTTATTATTGCGACAGTACAAGGGGCATCAATTGATAACCTTATTTATTCGTACCATATTTTTCAAAGAGAAGATGGAAGTGAGGTCAAAAAATTTGAACGGAAAGATCTATTCAAATGCATTGTAGATAAAAAAAATCAAAATAACTTATTCTGTATGAAAATTTATCCAAAAAAAATAGGTAATACATATGAATTATGGACAGGAGATAAAATAGAAAAAGTAGATATTAATACTTTTAATGTCATTGGTGAAGAAAAAATTCTACCACAAAAGTTTAAGAAATTTAAATATAATGAAAAACAGGAATTAGAAATAGATAAATCTAGGTCCATGAAAGCTTTTTAACCCATCATCTCATCGGGAAATCATCACCAGTCACCCCCCTACAGGATTGGTTTCCGCCCTACGCGAAAGTTTGACGTCCTTCATTTCGCTACCCCTTTCCTTTATTTACCCCCAGATTTTGGATTGTGTTTCGCCCTTTGGTAGAAACACGTATGCCGTCAGGGGGACACCATTCCAGAGGGGGATGTGATGACAGCTTGTAGTCTGGCGGACTACAGCCTTTGACTAATCCTCGTCTGCAGGTAACAAAAACGTCCTGTTTTCTACTGTCACCGTAAACGGCTGGTGAATATTTAAGATGAGATGATTTCCGCAAACCCCACCTCCATCCAAAGAAGAAGACTACCGCCCTTCGCTCTGCTTCGGTTGCTGACCCGATTTTTTCTTGCAGAAAAAATACGGGTTTCATTTTCTTCAAATTAACCTTGATTTTTTATTAAAAAAATCAAGGCAGCAACGAGCCAAAGGCGAGGCGGTAGGATTTAAAAAGAAAGCCCAATACCTCTTAAATCACGATGTAGATTTTTTAATTGTGATTTTGATAATGAACCTACTTTTTTACGACCTTGATAGATATTGCCATTTTCTGGATTGAAAAATTCACTATGATTGTTAGTATTATGAAAATGTAATCCTGTTATGATTTCATCGTGGGTAATCTTGTCGTGATCGTTTGACGGATAACTTCTCCATTTTCTATTTCCACCTTTCCATTGGTGTTCTAAAATGATAATAACATCTTCATTAAGAACCTGTTCAAGTAAAATGGTTTCATCAGATTTTAACTCACTAATGAATTCTCTAAATGACTTTAATGTGTCATCATCTTTAATTTTTAAATAAATTATTTTTGCCATAATTTGGCCTCCGTAATGATTTTATTATTAGTGAGAATTAAAACAATATTTATGCTCTCACTAATAATATTTATATTTTTAACTTTGCAAAATGCCCTTTTTTTTGAACTTTTTTTAAAAAAAGTGATTTTTTTTTCATTTTTCAGGGGCGGGAGTGAAACGAGGTCGGGGGAATTGGTATCATCAGTTTAATTCAGCGAACCGAAGCAAGCAAAGGAATGGTCGTCTGTTGCAGGGGCATACAGACAATGACTGTTTTTTGTCGTGAGGATTAGGCAAAAATGCGCCGGTTTTTTTGCTATGGACTGCAAAAAAACTAACGGGGTGTGAGGAGTTACTCCGGACGGACTGTCCCCATAATGAGCTGGTTGTCTCGATATACTGCACATAAGAGCAGCCGGATAACGGCTGGTATACCAAATTATGCCGCAGGGGGTGAGGCAAGGAAAGAGTTCGAGAAAACCTGCGCCGAGGGGGACAGGGAGTTCACGTCTGAATTAAAAAGGATGATATGGCGGGAAAGTTAGGTTGACATCACTTTGTCAATTCGGTATCTTTATTTTTAATAATTTTTTCCAATAATTTAATAATATTATCGACATCTTCAAAATTTAAATTTTTATCAGCAATCAAAGCATTTTCCTTCAAGTAACCATCTTTTAAGTCAAAAGCCAAGACTTTGCCAGTAACAAGGTAATGAACTGAGATATTGAATTTGTTTGAATATTTTAAAAGAGTGTCATACTGGGGTGTGGCTGTTTGTTCATATTTCATTACACTGTATTTCCATTTGAGGCCGAATGATTTCGCAAGACTATCCTGTGTGATTTCTGCCTGTGTTCTGAGTAATTTTAAATTTGCGTGCAAGTCAGCAGTAATGTTTGTTTTTTCTGTTTCCATTTGAGATGGCCCGGATTTATTTGTAATGATATTAGCAAGAGTATTTTCAATACTGTTTCTTATTGAATTTTTGGGCTCAATTTTATGAATGAGAGACATAAAACGGGTATAGTTTATATATTTATTTTTTTTGTTCCCGATGAGCAGATAGTCAATAGATACTCCAAAAAAATTGGAAATTGAAATCATATTGTCAATGCTTGGCAAAGCTTTTGATTGCTCATAGCTTTTAATATTTTGAACAGTTAATGACAACAGGTCTGCCAAATCATTAGTTGAATGATGATAGGCGTTTCTTAATTTTTTTAAGTTCTCGGGAAAATTAATCATAGGGTATTGACAAGCCTCTAAAATCATAGTAAATTTAATTTATCTTGATGGATAAATATATATTACCAACAATGATATAAAAAAAGGCGGGATAAACCGCCTTGAAAAATGGCTTGTAGTTACTCGTAATAACTACAAGCCGAGTGACTTTACTAAAAAAGCCACACGAGTTCACCCTTGCGGGTGTCTCAGACTGTATAAATATTATACTCTGAAACACGGCTTTTTAGTAGAGTTTGAAGCAAAACACAAGGAGAACTCTATGCAAAAAAGCTGTAAAACAAATTTATCAATTCAAAATTACAATTCCTTATCATCAGGTAATGTCAACATCACTTTTGCCGGGGGTGAGCTATGAAGGTCATAACCCCCAATTCACCAAAAGGCGGCCCAGGTAAAAGCACAACCAGTATTTTGTTAATCAATGCCTTAACCGCTATCGGTAAAAAAGTACTGACCATAGACAGCGATACAGTCAATCACTCCCTTAGTTCCTATTACAATGAAAAGTACAACCTTGACGATATACTGGGAAAAAATATCTTCAATGTGTTCTCCGGCAAAAGCATAAAAAACAATGTACTGCCGGTAAGAAAAAACCTTGACCTTATACACGGCGATGTCAGACTGATTGATTTTCGTACAGTTGAATATCAAAAATTAAAGCACCTTTTGCACGAAGTACAGAACGAGTACGACTACTGTATCATAGATACGAGCCCGGATTATCACAATATTATTGTCAATGCTCTGTACGCAAGTGATGTATTGCTCATTCCAGTTATACCTGACCTGTTCAATTACCAGTCAATAAAATTTCTCATAAACAAGCTGTATGATTTAGAACTTGACCAGCTGGACGTAAAAATATTTTTTAATCAGTATGAGGAACCGAGGACAGCAAATGAAAAAGCATATTCTAATCAAATACTACAGGCATTTTACACAGATAAAAAAGTCTCGCCCTTTCTGGTAAAAAAGCACTTACCGAAATCAAGCTATCTAAAAAAATACATAAGTTCTGATATGAAAATCAAAAACAATAAAGCTATGGGCAAACTCTATCAAAGTATTATTTCCTTTCTTTGTGAAATCACCGGAGAAAATTTCTCACATCTGGGGGAACTATGAAGCTAAAAGACTTTAACTCCAACCAAAACCGGGGAACCAATGACACTACGAAAAAGGAAGTCAGGGAAATACCGGTGAAAGAAATACACACCTACTCTAATGTGAGAAAGACCCTGAAAAATATTGACGGGTTAAAACAAAGTATCAGGGAGCATAATTTGATAGAGCCAATTACTATATTTAAAAATGAGAACAAGTATTTTATTTTCGTAGGCCACAGACGGCATAAAGCATTTACCGAGCTTGCACAAGAAAACCCAGATAGGTTTTACAAAATCCCTTGCATAATCAAGCACGACATAGACCTTAATGAGTTGAAAGAAGCCCAGATAGTCGAGAACATACAAAGAGAGAGTTTCACCATAGAAGAACTGCAGGAGGCCTTTGACTATTTTAAAACAGAAAAGAAAATGAGCCTTGCCCAGATTGCGGAAAAACTTGGAGTATCAGAAGGCTATGTAAAACAAATATCCTCTACTCTGAAAACAATTAATAACAATCCCATTATCGCAGAACTGGTAAAAAGTGATGCCGACATCACCATTACGGACATACACGAGGTCAAGTCCTTGCCTGATGAACATAAGGAAAAACTTATCACCTTGAAAGCAGAGGGAGAAATTAAAACGACAAAAGAGTTACGGGAAAAAGTAAATGAAATTAAAGAAACTCATAACCTTAAAACAAAGACAACTGCTCCTCGCAAAAAACACAGCTATTTGACCAAACCCATAAGCATAGGCAAAACAAAACACAAGGCAAAGTTTTTCAACCAGACTTTTGACCTGCATGAGCTTTCTAATTACGAACGTGACGACATAATCCACTATGCCAGATGTTTAATTAAATTTCTGCAGGGAAGACGTAAGGAGGTACTTGGCGGTCAGAGCTCTCGCTCTTCCCTTGTCGAACCTCCTTGTCATGAGGTTCTTAAATGATAACCACAAGTGATATATACCGCATAACCTACTTTACAATTGAAGGCCTCCAGATACTTGATACACGTACAACCACCAACGGCAGGAATGAAAAAATAGTCGAGTTTATTCTTGCCGGGGGAAATGAAAACATTGAACGAGAGATTGAAAAGAAATTTGAAACAGGCAGAGCGGTCATTAATCTCCGCGAGTATCTGGACAAGCTCTTTAACCTCCGCAGTGTGATGTATGAACTTAAAAATCATAGCAAAAAATTAGTAAAAAACGAGGCAGAATATGAAAAACATAGACATAGAAAAGCTTAAGGCCTCACTTGATATTCTGACGGTAGTAAAAAATGAGGGCTTTGACCTACAAAAAAACGGCAACGGCTGGAAACTGCTTTGTCCCTTTCACGATGACAAAAACCCAAGCCTTTCCATTGATGATAAAAAGCAGCTATTCCATTGTTTTGGCTGCGGTAAGTCCGGTGATGTTATCAAGTTTGTAGAATACCTGCATAATTACAATTTCAAGCAGGCAGTAGAGCATTTATCAAACAAATATCTGCACACACATTATTTTCAGATGAATAAACCGGCGGTATCTTCAAAGCCAACCATACAGCCGGCAGATGATATCAATCTGAATGAGCTTGCGGAAAAATATCATCAGGCATTACTGCAGAAAAAACCGGCTCTTGATTACCTGGCTAAAAGAGGGATAACAAGCCTTGACCTTATCAAGAAATTTAAAGTCGGGTATGTGAACGGTTATGTTACGTTTCCTTTTTTTGATGAAAATAATAATGTCGGAGAAATCTATTCACGGGCTATCAGTGATGATGCAAAGCTCAAACATAAATACCTGCCGGGACCACATAAGGGCATATTCAATCTTGATGCGGTAAAAAACAGTAGTGAAATATACCTTTGTGAATGTGTGATTGACGCTCTTTCCCTGTTCCAGATGGGAATTGAAAATGTAACTTGTACCTTTGGTAAAGGCAATCTGACTGACGAGATAATAAATACTCTGGCTGAATATATAAAAAGGGTATTTATTGTCTATGACAATGACGGAGATAATGACCAGTCAGCAGAAAAAACAGCAGATATACTCACCAGCAAAGGGCTTGTGGTAGAAAGGCTGATACTGCCAAAAGAAATCAAGGACGTTAATGACTATTTTGTAGAAGCTGTAAAAGCGGGACTGCCCCTGACTGAAATCAAAGAGAAATTTCTACACCTACAGTCCATTCCTTACGAGAAAACAACGGATACCCAAGACGACCGCTTGCAGCTTCAAAGCGATGAACATAATATTTTGATATTTACCATTAACGGCAAAACCTACAAAGTTAAAGGGCTTAGACGACAGGCGCTTGCAGACCTTCGAGCTCTCATCAGATGCGAATATGACAACAAAGTTACTCTACAGAATGTTGACCTTCTCTCTTCCCGTTCACGGGAAAATTTCTCCCGAATGGCAAAAGACCGGCTGGGGGTAAGTGAGTTTGAAGTACAGGCAGAACTTGAAACAATGATGATATTTTTGGAGGAACTGCAGGAGAGTGAGTACCTTAATTCTTTAGACACAACGGATGAAGAATTTATCAAACCGCCTTACGAGATAACCGAGGAGCGTATACAAAAAGCACGGGAAAGATTACAAGAAAAAGACTACCTGACAGAAACTCTTATACAGGGAATGGAAGCAATGAGCGTTGTCGGAGAGGAACACGCAAAGATACTCTATACAATAGCCATCCTTTCATCACAGCTGACCTCAAAACCTATTCATATACTGATGGTCTCTCGCTCCGGTGTTGGTAAAAGCCATATCCAGAAGTGGATAATTACTTTTTTCCCGGATGAAGATGTATTCCGTATTTCAGGCACATCGCCAAAGGTACTCTATTATCTTGAACGGGACACCCTTAAAAACAAGGCGCTTTCCATTGATGAAGATGTGGGAATGGAGAACTCAAAATATTCTATCCGCACAATGATGAGTGAAGGCAGGCTAGAACTGTGGGTAACAGAAAAAGACAGTCAGGGCAAAAACCGTGCTTCCTGTAGAAAAGTAGACGGTCCCTGCAGTATTCTTGTTTCCTCAACCTCGCTGTATTCATTTGACAGTGAGACCAGAAGCAGAATGATAAATATTTTCGGTGATGAAAGTCCGGAGCAAACAGGCAAAATACAAGACGCTCTGGCAGAGATGGCCTACACTGATGACGGCGATGACAAGGCAAAAAGAATACCTGAAATACAACAATCCCATCAGGATATGATTTATGTCCTCAGGGAAGCAGTAAATATTAAAGTCCGCTTCAAATCAAAGGAGCAGCTTAAAAAAGTACGCCTTACAGATAACAATATCCGCACTCGCAGGAACTGCACTATTTATCTGACCGTTGTTGAAGTGATTGCCAAGACCAGATTTTTACGCAAACAGATACATGAGAAAAACGGAGAGCGGATTATTTATGTTGATGATGAGGATATAAGCCTTGCCAAAAGCCTTATGGAAACGGTGTTTATGAACCAGTCAGCGGATCTCAAAGGCGCAGTGCTCCGCTTCTATGCAAAGATAATTGAATTTGTTGATAAAAACCGGGGGAATGTCCCCAGAAATGAGTATGAGTTTAAAGGCAGAGATATGCGCCTGTATGCCCAACTGTCTAAAACAGAAGCAAACGATAATTTCAAGGAACTGGTAGAGCTTGAATATATCCGCAGGGTAAGAGCTAAAAAAGGTTCAGACAATGTGTATCAGCTCTGTGATAATGAGACTATTTTTGATAAAAATAATGAGTAACCGACAACCGACCGCCTACCGACCGCTTTTTTATCCGGTCGGTTATAGTGGCAAAAACATACCGGAAAAGGCACAAAAAACAGCTAAAACTACCGGTTTTGCGATAAAAATGTGCCTTATTGGTATGGCAACTAACCGACCGACCGCTTTTTCCAAAACAATAAAGGCAGAAAAAAAGGAGAATAACAGTTGACTAACACAATACAATTAACAGCAGATTTTGAAAACTTTCTACACATCAGGAAAAAAGAAACTGATAAAAATTTAACTGTCTTTGAACAGTTCATCACATTTATTGAAAAATCTATCACCTCTTTTGATAAAATCACTCTGGAAATATTTGACAGCTTTTGTGTAAAAATCAAAAGGAACAGTAAACGGCCTTTAAAGACTTTGAAGGAATTTTTAATAGCAAATAATTACCTTTCCAATGATACAGCCTACAGATTAAACAAACATGCAAAAAAAGACCTGTCTCATTACATCACTATTTTTGTTAAATATCTGGTTCGGAATAACAAGGCTCCTGCTACAATTGACAGATACCACAAAGAGGTACTTATGCTTGAAAATTATCTAGCCAGCCACAACATAACAAAAATGTATCAGGTAGATATTCACGTTTTGAATAATTTTATAACAAAGCTTTTTCACCAAACATTAGAAAGAAAAAACGGATTAACTAAAAAACGGTACTGCACTTCAAGTATGTCGCATATTATTACATCTGTTAAAGTACTCTTTAACTGCCTTATGAGAGAGGAAATTATTGCCTACAATCCTGCTGCACTACTCAGACATCCAAAAGAAGAACTAAAAATCAATCTTAATTACATTACCCTTGATGAAACAAAAACCTTCTTCAACCTTTTTCCTTTGGACAATCTGGTGGAAGTGAGAGACAAAGTACTGTTTTTTTGTTTTTATACTCTTGGCCTGCGTGTCAGTGAGCTTATTAAACTAAAGATAAAGAATTTTAATTTTGAAGACCTGCTGGTTAAGATTGAAAACAGCAAGGGAGAGAAAGACAGGATTATTCCCATTCCGAAAAAGTGCGCTGATGCTGTAAAGCATTATATTAAAAATATCCGCCCAAAACTGAAAACTTCAAAATCCGGTAACTATTTATTTGTATCAAGTAAAGACGGAAGCGCTATGAAACGCTCTAATATCCGCCTGCAGCATTACCGGTATCTCAAAATAGCAGGCATTGAAAAACAACTCACAATACATTCATTCAGAAACTCAATAGCCACACATTTGAATGAATACGGGCTTGATATCAGATACATTCAGGATTTTCTCGGTCACGAAAAACCTAATACTACAGCAAGATACGCAAAGGTTGATATGAGACAGCTTAAAAATATTATTAGCAAATACCACCCCAAAGAGATTAGTTATGGAGAAAATAAAAGCACTGAATGAATTCACTAGACAGCTTGAAGTCTGGAATTATTCCGCAAAAAATATTTATGCAAAAAAAAATACTATACTTCGTTTCCTGAACTACTACAAGGATATCATTTTAGTTACTGATTTTGAAAAAAAACATATGGAGCAGTACCTTGAATATTTGAAAGATTACACAATCAACAAATATGACTTCAAGCTGAAAAAATTTGTATCTTTACACTACACCAAAGCAACAGTAAACAAGCATTTATCAGCCTTGCGGGTGTTTTTCAAATACCTTTGTGATGTGAAAATCCTGCATAAAAATATTATGGACTATTTTGATAATTATAAAAAACGTATTGCCTTGAATAGAGAAGGATTAAAGGAAAGTGAAGTTGAACTTTTATTCAAAGTGGTTAATGAAAATACAACCAAAGGCTACAGGGACAAATGCATTCTTGAAACCTTTTACGGAACAGGAATGAGATTGTCGGAATTAACCGGGCTTGATGTTGATGATATATATTTTAATACTGATGTTATTCATATCAGGCTGGGAAAAGGAAGGAAAGATAGAATGCTGCCTCTGCCGAAGTTTTTACGAGAAACAATGCTGTATTACCTGGAACATATCAGGCCGTCACTGCTTAATTTTAACTATGATGAGAAAGCTATCTTTTTAACTGAACAGGGACTGCGGATTACATCAAGAACCGTATACGATTTACTGAAAAAATATGTTATTAAATCAGAAATCAAACGGCATGTTACACCGCATATTTTCAGGCATACCTTTGCTATTCATCTGCTTAAAAACGGAGCGCCTTTGCGGTACATTCAGGAATTACTTGGCCATTCAAGGATTGATACTACTATGGTGTATACAAAGATTGTGCCTGTTGCTTTACAGGAAAAGATTAATGAGTATCACCCTATATGTCAAGATGATTTTCCAGAAATTACCTTGTGTATACCCAAAAATCTTAAACGGATGATGCGGTGGGAAAGTAAAAAGCAGGAGAAAAACGATGTTTGACAATAATCCGTTAACAGAATATACTATTAGTGTAAGATTGTCTTACAAAGGAGTTTTTATGAGCACAGTAGAAGTCACCAGCCTTTCATCAAAAGGACAAGTTGTTATTCCCGGTACTATCAGAAATGAAATGCACCTTGAAACAGGGGCAAAGCTTGTGGTTATTTCCGACGGTGATAATATTTTGCTTAAACCGATACACGCTCCATCAGTTGAAGAATTTAAACGGCTCAGACTGGAAACCGATAGATTTGTCAAAGAAAATAATCTTAAACAGGAAGACCTTCCAAAGATAATAAAAAAGGTTCGTAGACAAGCAAAAAAGAAATAACTTATGAAAGTAGTTATTGATACTAATATTTTTATCTCTGGTATCTTTTGGAAAGGTGCTCCTCGTAAATTGATTGATTTTTTTGTGGAGGGCAAATTTGAGGTTTTTGCCACGACTGAAATAATTCAAGAGTATTTTCGTATTATTGATGAAATTGGAGTTAAACGTGCGCCACATTTAATAGATATTTGGAAAAGTATTATCAGTCACAAAATTATAATTATTGAAAATTTAACATCTTTGGCACTTTGCCGTGACCATGACGATGACAAGTTTATTAATTGCGCTCTTTCCTGTAAAGTTGATTATTTAATCTCTGGTGATAAGGATTTGATAGATGATTTTACAACTATTGAGGGAGTTAAGGTAACGACAGTCAGTAAATTTTTAGATTTGATTAAAGGGTAAAGAAAACAGAAAAAAATTGAAAATGGAAAACACGGTCTTATTAGTTTCATATTTTTCAAAAACGCTATTGCGGATTCC
>Ga0180007_10005926_pt1 | contig 12141 bp, 12 predicted proteins | sample MM_PC_MetaG_FD_121122 | JGI IMG/M metagenome (GOLD analysis project Ga0180007, IMG submission 121122) | Groundwater microbial communities from the Aspo Hard Rock Laboratory (HRL) deep subsurface site, Sweden - MM_PC_MetaG | ecosystem: Environmental > Aquatic > Deep subsurface > Groundwater...
ACAGAACAATGTCTCAGTTAATTTTAAAAACAAGGCGCATCTTTCAATTAAGACCAAGAGACTCCAATCATAGCAGGGTGGAGCAGATCTATTAAGTTCTTCGGAATTTAATGGAGTTCAATCTGGAGTGCTCGTCGGGCCCATAAGTAAATCCGTAGGATTTTCATTCCTACGCTTTCGCATAGGAAACCCGGAGGTCGCGTGGTTCAAATCCCGCCCCTGCTATATTTTATTCTTGAAAATGTAAACGTTTCTCCATATCCAAATCTGAAAAACGCCGTCGCCCGGATTCGAACCGGGGAGCCCCGAAGGGCCCAGATTAGCAATCTGGTGCAATAACCGCTATGCGACGACGGCTTAGAATAAAGATTATTCAAGGAGTTTTAAAGATTTTGTTTGCTGATTTTCCACAAACATTTATAAAATCTAGATGATTCAATAATTTACAAAAAGGTGATAAAATGAATTACTGGGATAATTTTCATGATATGACATCAGGACTTGCAGATGCGACGATTATGCCAATAATAATTGCATTAGGAATTTTAGTCTTTCTTTTGCTTGCTACTGCGCTTTACATTTATTTTGCACTTGCGTGGAGCACTATTGCGAAAAAGTTGAAATATAAAAGACCGTGGATTGCATGGATTCCTTTTGCAAACGGTGCAATGATATTACAAATTGGGGGATTTCACTGGGCATGGATTTTCCTTTTACTTATTCCAATTTTAGGGTGGATTGCTCTGCTTATTCTTTTGGTGATTGCACATTGGAGAATTTTTGAAAAAAGAAAATACCCTGGCTGGTTTGGTTTGTCTTTGGTAATTCCACAGATTGGAGGAATAATTTACCTTATTGTAATAGGATTTGTTGCGTGGAAAGACAAAGGAAGAATTGCTAAAGTCAAGAGAGCTGTAAGAAAAGCAGTGAGGAAGAAAGTTTCTCGAAGAAAGAGGTAGATTAATTAATCTTTATCTCAACCCAAACCAAATAATGGTCAGAGATTTCTGTTGTAATGTCTTTTGTATAAATTCCGTCGGATTTATATTCTGCGTGTGAATCTTTGTTCAGGATAATTCTATCATAAGCACAGTTGGAATTTCCAGATGTTGTGTCCTCGTCGTCGGAAATGAGCCAGTTCCACGCGTCGAACTCTGTTTGCTTTTCGTTGTTATAATAAGTGCAGTCGGCGTTGAGGTCTCCGAGGACAATTACATTCCCCGACGATACTACAACATCCTCCAAGTAATCTAATTCTTTTTGAACATCTTCTGGCTTTGTGTGAATATTGTAAATTATTAATTGATAACCATTTATATTGAAGTCGGTTCTTATCGGCGGGCGCTCCCATCGGTCTTCGTCGTCGGGGTTGTAATCATAAAAGTTTGTTAGATTAATTCCGTTCCGGTAAATTATTCCGTATTGTTCTTTGCTGTCAGAACGACCTGCACGGCTTGAAGTTTCGCAGGTGTAATTAATTAACATTGAACAAAGTTTAGGAAATGCTGTTTCTGATTTGTCGCGGATTTCCTGCACGAAAATTATGTCATAGTCGTCGATAACAAAAGCGTAGAAATTCATTAATTCAGTGTCTGATGCTTTTGCCTGCCCGAAAATCTGCAGGTTCCAGTTTGCAATTTTTATTGTATCAGCGTCGTAAGAATAATTTTCATAAGTTGCATAACCACCTGTTAATATAACTAAGAGAATAATTATTTTTATAAAGAGGTTCAAAGTTTTTTGTTTCATTTCCCAATATCACCTGTTTTTTTATACTGAATATAATTATCATCAAGGATTTTTAAAATTTGTTCTCGCGAGTCTGCATTGCCCAAACCTTTCCAGTCCAGCAGGACAAAATCAACTTCTTCTTCGGTTTTTTCAATTGCTTCTTTAATCATTTCTTCTGTAAGAGGCAAGACATATTGGGGAATTATGTGAGAGAGCGCGATGTTTGAATTAAGCTGAATTTTGTTAAAGTTCGGGCAGTAGTGCGGACCACCAATTCCAACTGCAACCTCATTGTAAGGATTTTCTTTAAAATCCCTGATTATTTGACTTATTGTTTTCGCGACGATGAACCCTGCTTTTCTGTCGCTCCATTCGGTTTCTGTTGAACCAATTTCAATAAAAATGCACGGCTTGTTAATTAAAGGTCCGTGATGTGTGCATTCAAGAGTGATCTGATAATCTTTTAATTCGTGCTCTTTTGCAACTGAACTTAATTTCTCAAAAAGTTGTTTTTGGAAAAGTGCAGAAGTTTTGCACATTTTTTGTGGAACACCTCCAACATCAGCATTTCTCGGATTGCCTGGTGCGTGAACAGATAAAGACTTCTGTTTTTTTTCTGATTCATGCCTTGAAGCAAAAATTATAAAATCATACTTGTTAATTTTTTCCTGGTCTATTCCTGCGTCGTCGATAATTTCTGTATCAATCAGATAAAAATCAAAATTTGGTTTTTCTCCAAAAGAAGACATCAGAGGATTTTCCCTGAACTGCGAAAGGTTTGTCGTGATGTTCACTCCTGCTCTATCGTTTTTGCTCGCAACAATTAAATATTTTTTGTACATGGTTAATTATAAAAACTATGTTTCTTAAATATTTTTATGAATGAGTTTATTAATCTTTTAATAGGAATTCTTATTTTAATCTTGGGAATTCCCCTCGGAAGTTTTTTAGCACAGGTTACAAGAGAAGAACTGAAACAAGGCAGAAAATGGTTCAAGTTGATAATAATTTTAAGTTTAATCGGGGGTATCGCGGGATTGATTTTAGGCGACGATGTTTTAATGTTTAGTTGTTTTTTTATTGCAATTGTTACAAGTCAGAGCTTACCAAAAAAATAAGAACCCAAAAAGTAATAAACTGATTTTTTCTTTAATTTCCATGTTATACATAATAGGGCTCGGGTTGAATCCAGATGGAATTTCGAAATTCGGATTGCATGTTGTGAAAAAGTGCAAGAAGATTTATTTGGAAAACTATACAATTGATTTCCCATATTCTAAAAATGAGATTGAGGAAATGCTCGGGAAAAAAGTTGTTCCTGCCGGCAGAGAATTTGTCGAGAGTTTAAAAATCGTCGACGAAGCGAAAAAAAAAGACATTGCGCTCTTAGTTTATGGAAGCCCTCTGACTGCGACGACGCATATTTCTTTGATTCAAGAAGCAAAAAATTCCGGCGTTAAGTATAAAGTTATTTATGCTGCTTCAATTTTTGATGCAGTTGCAGAAACAGGTTTGCAGATTTACAAATTCGGGAAAATTGCATCAATGCCAAAATGGAAGAAAAGCTTTACTCCAGATAGTTTTATGAAAATTATTCAGGAAAATCAGTCGATGAACGCGCACAGTTTGATTTTGATTGATATTGGCCTTGAATTTAAGGACGCTCTGAAACAGTTGAAAGTATCTGCAAAGAAATATGGAATAGATTTGAAAAAAATTCTTCTGTGCCAAAGACTTGGGACAAAAGGCAAAAAAATTTCTTACAGAGAAGTTGAAGAGTTTGAAAAATACGACGACGTGAAAAAACCTTATTGTATAATTATTCCAGGTAAACTACATTTTGTTGAGAAAGAATTTTTGGGATAAGTAAATTTAAAAACTCTTTTTCTTTAAACAATTTATGAAAATAGCAAATGATTTGAGGATTAAAAAAATCATAGCTATTGCTTCTATTATTATTTAAACGGCGTTTCTTAAACGCCGGAGGAGTTTTAATGAGTTTACAAACTAATGTGCGACAGGGAAATCCTTTTGAGGAAGGAGATTTACTAAAAAGAGGTGTCTTATGGACGTGGTTAAACGAAAAACAAAAACAAGAAGAGATTTTTGAGAACCCCTTACTTTGCAAAGCAATTAATCAGTTCAGGTGGTTTCATTCTACTCAACAAGAAGTTCTTTATAGTGATTTGGATGTTGAAAAAATAAGAGGTCTAACTAAATATTTAAAAGAACAGGGGTATAATAAAAGATAAAATGGATGCTGCGGAAAGGGAAGAGAAAACTCTGAAGTTCTGGAAAAAGAATAAAATATTTGAAAAGTCAGTTGAAAAAAAATCTTCGAAGGGAAATTATATTTTTTACGACGGACCGCCGTTCATCACAGGACTTCCGCATTATGGAACAATTTTAGTAAGCATTGCAAAGGACGCTGTTCCAAGATATTGGACGATGAAAGGTTTTCGCGTTGAGAGAAGATGGGGATGGGACTGCCACGGACTGCCTGCGGAAAATAAAGTTGAAGAAGAACTCGGACTGAAAACTAAAAAAGATATTGAAAAAATCGGCGTCAAAAAATTTGTGGATTCGTGCAAGACATATGTTAACACTGTTTCAGGACAGTGGCAGTGGTATATTGACAGAATTGCACGCTGGGTTGATATGAAAAATTCCTACCGAACAATGAATATCGATTTTATGGAAAGTGTGATTTGGGGATTCAAAGAACTTTATGACAAGGGTTTAATTTACGAAGGATTTCGTTCTTCACTTCATTGCCCTCGGTGCGCGACGCCAATTTCAAAATTTGAAGTTACAATGGACGCTGGTTCTTATCAGGATGTTACAGAACTATCAGTTGTTTTGAAATTTAAGTTGAAAGAAGAATTTCACGATAAAAAAAACGTCAGCGTTTTAGCGTGGACAACGACACCATGGACCTTGCCGGGAAATCTTGCTCTTGCAATAAACAAAAAGATAGATTATGTTCTTGCTGAAATGAAAGGAGAATATTTTATTTTGGCGAAAGAGAGGGCAAAAGAAATCTTCAAAGAAGAATATAAGATAGTTAAAGAGTTTAAAGGAAAAGAATTAGCTGGGCAAGAGTATGAAAGATTATTTGACTTGAAAAATAAAGAGATTTCTGAAAATGAAAACACTTACAAGATTATTGCAGGAGATTTTGTCAATGTTGCCGACGGAACAGGGGTTGTTCATATTGCTCCGAATTTTGGAGAGGATGATTTTGATGTCGGTAAAAAAGAGGGTTTGCCGATTGTTGAACTTATGGATGAAACAGGAACTTATACTGAACAGGCGGGGGAGTGGAAGGGACTTTATTTTAAGGACGCTGGAAAAAAGGTTTTGGAGAAATTAGGGAGCAAACTTTTTTCAAAATTTAATTACACACACTCTTATCCTTTTTGCCATCGATGCCAAACTCCTTTAATTTACCGAACACAAAAAGCGTGGTATCTTAATATTGACAAAATTCGCGAAAAGATGATTAAAACAAACAGGAAAATTAATTGGGTTCCTGATTATTTTAAAGATGGTAGGTTCAAGTATAATTTGGAGAATGCTCCTCACTGGTGTTTATCGAGGTCGAGATATTGGGGAACGCCGATTCCAATTTGGAAATGCGAAAAATGCGAAGAGTTGAAAATTGTCGGTTCAATAAAAGAAATTGAAAAACTGAGCGGGAAGAAAGTTACAGATTTGCACAGACCAAAAATTGACGAATATACTTTCAAATGCAAATGTGGGGGAAAAATGAAACGAATTCCAGAAATTTTGGATTGTTGGTTTGAATCAGGGACTATGCCTTTTGCACAATCGCATTATCCTTTTGAGAGGGAAAAAGATTTTGACAAGATTTTTCCCGCGGATTTTATACTTGAATATACCGGACAACTCAGAGGATGGTTTTATTATCTGCATGTTTTGTCGAACGCGTTGTTTGGTTCAGAGTGTTTCAAAAATGTCGTGTGCCATGGTGTTCTCGCAGGAACCGACGGAAGAAAGATGAGCAAGTTGTATGGAAACTATCCTGACCCTAAACTAACTCTTGAAAAATACGGCGGGGATGCAATTCGAATGTATTTTCTCACGAGCCCACTTTTCGTCGGGGATGATATGAATTTGAATGAAAAAGGAATTCAGGATTCGCTCAGGAAAAATGTTATGATGCTTTCGAATGTCTGTAAATTTTACGAATTGTCAGAAGGAATAAAAAAATCAAATTCTTCAAGCAAGAATATTCTTGATAGATGGATTATTTCAATGTTGCATGAACTAATCAAGAATGTTACAGAGAGTATGGAAAAGTATGAACTGCCTTCTGCTTCGCGACCGATTACAAAATTTATTGAAGATTTGTCGACAGGCTATCTTAAACAAAGCAGGGAAAGAATCAATGAAGGAAATTACGAAGCTCTCGCGACGCTGAAATATGTTCTTGAAGCAGTTTCAAAAGTTGCTGCGCCGTTTATGCCATTTATTGCAGAAGATATCTGGCAAAAAATCACAGAAAATAATTTTAAAGAAAAAGATAAATCAGTACATCTTGAATTCTGGCCGAAATTTGACGAGAAATTAATTAATAGAAAATTATTGAATGAAATGAGTATTGCAAAAGAAATTATTTCCGCTGGGTTGAAAATAAGGGACAAAAAACAGATAAGTTTAAAGTGGCCCTTGGCAAAAGCAGCGATTTATTCTAAAAAAATGAGTAGAGAAATGGAGGAAATTATAAAGTCTCAATTGAATGTGAAGGAAATTTTTTGGAAATCTGATTTAGATAAGATACCTGTGATAGAACTTTATACAGAATTAACTTCTGAACTTGAAGCAGAAGGTTATGCGAGGGAAATTTCAAGACAGGTTCAGGCGTTCAGGAAAGAACTGGGGCTTGTGAAAACCGACAAAATTGAACTTTTTATCGTCGGTGATGAAAGTTTTCAAAAAATTTTGAAAGAGCAAAAAGATTTTTTAAAGGACAGGACTAATTCTAAAAAAATCGAGTTTGTCACAACTGGCAAGGAAAGATTTAAAAACATTATTGAATTTAAAATAAAAGATAAAAGAGGGAAAATAGCAATTATAACTACCGATAAGTAATTCATTGAATTCGCTCTTTTGCAATAACAATCTTTAAAAAGAAAAAAGAGGATATTATAAAATGATAGTTAAAGAAGAATTTTTAAGCAGATTAAGAAAAATTTTTGATTTGAATCTTTATGAGGTTAAGGTTTGGACTGCGTTGCTTTCAAGAGGGACTTCAACTGCCGGAGAATTAAGCAGTATTTCAGATGTTCCGCGTTCAAGAACTTATGATATTCTGGAAAGTTTGGAGAAGAAAGGATTCATAATAATGAAACTTGGCAAGCCGATAAAATTTGTTGCGTTGAAGCCAGAAGAAGTTGTTGAGAGGGTGAAAAAAAATTTAATGAAAGATGCGCAGGAAAGGTCCAAACGGCTTGAAAATTTAAAAGGCGACGAAGTTTTGGAAGAACTCAGCACATTATTCACAAAAGGGATAAAATTTGTTGAGCCGTCGGATTTGTCAGGAAGTTTGAGAGGCAGACAAAATCTTTACAATCATCTTGATATGATGGTTGGCGACGCTGAAAAGACGGTTACAATTGTAACAACTGCAGAGGGCATTAGCAGAAAACTTGAAGTATTGATGATGAGTCTTGAAAAATGCAAAAAGAGAGGTGTGAAAGTGCGAATAGCCGCCCCGATTAACAGCAATAATATAAAAGTCGCGAGAGAATTAAAAAAAGTTGCAGAAGTGAAAAATCTTGAAAATATAAAAGCGAGATTTATTATTATTGATTCAAATCAACTGATGTTTATGCTTCTTGACGACGAGAAATTCCATCCGAATTATGATATTGGAATCTGGATAAACACGCAGTTTTTTGCACAAGCATTGGAACAAATGTTTGAACTAGCGTGGAAAGAAATGAAAGCGGTGAAGTGAAATGAGTTGGAAAGGTTGGAGTTATGTTAAGAAGGGAGTTGTTAGGGAAATTCTTCCAACTTTATTCTTTGGATTTTAGGCAATATTTCTTTGTGATTGGAAAGCAACTGGAATGGAAAAGATGTGTGTTTCAATAACAATAATAGAAGGCATTATATCTGCAGTAATTTTAGGTTCAATAGGAGCCTTAATAGGTTTTCTCGTCGGTAAATTTAGAAATAAAAATAAGTGATTAATTCTAAAAATAAAATACAGAAAAAGTTATAAAAATAAAAAGTAAAATAAAATGGAAGTTATTTATTGACTATTGCCAATATAGCGCCCAATAGAGTTGTTAAGACTACAATCCAACCTACAACAATTGTTATTACATCTGGAATCCATTTGATAGCCAACACGCCATCAATCATTCCGAAACCTACTGCCAATGCCACAACAACTCCAGTAAACCATGCAACAAAATTAAGCACAGTTGAATTTTGTTTCTTTGCCATTTTCACCTCCCTTTTTTTAATTATATAATTTTATCAGGAAAACCCTCTTTAAATAAGTTTTGATTACATCTTATCGAGAGTTTCGATCCCTAAAAGAGTTAAAGAATTTTTTAACACCTGTTTAAATGATTTTACAAGCGCCAATCTGAAAGATTCGTTTTCTGAATTTATAACAGGGCACAGATGATAAAACTCGTTGAAGACTTTTGCAAGTTCAAAAGAATAATTAGCAATCAGCGACGGGTTAAAATTTTTATATGCATTTGAAACAGATTCTGAAAATTGCGAGAGTTTTTTTACAAGTTCTATTTCTTTTTGTTCAAGGTTTTTTATTTTAAATTTTTTATCCCTTGAACGCGCTTTTTCGAGGATGGAATTTGCGCGTGCGTAGGAGTAAAGAAGATAAGGTCCGGTGTCACCTTCAAAATTTATCGATTCTTTTGGATTAAACAACATATTCTTTTTTGAATCCACTTTGAGTAAAAAATATTTTATCGCTGATAATGCAATTATTAAACTTCTTGCGCCCAATTCTGATTTAGAAAGTTTACTCCTTGATTCTAAATTTTCTTTAACCAATTTTTGAACTTCTAAAATTAAATCATCAGCGTCGACAACTTTCCCTTCTCTAGATTTCATTTTTCCTTTAGGAAGATTAACCATCCCGTAAGAAAGATGATGCAAATTTTTTGAGAATTTGAAACCTAATTTTTTTAAGATTGAAAACAGAACTTTAAAGTGATATTCCTGTTCATTCCCCACGACGTAAATTGAACCATTTAATTTAAATTCATCATCTTTTAATTTTGCGAGATATAAATCTTGAGTAATATACACAGAAGTTCCGTCTGAACGTAAAAGTATCTTTTCGCCCAATCCTTCTTTTTCCAAGTTAATTCTTATTTCGCCTCCTTCTCCCTTTTTGAAAATCTTTTTTTTCAATCCTTCACTAATAATCTCTTTCCCTTTTTTGTAAAGTTTGCTTTCATAATATTCCTTATCGTGTTTAATTCCAAAAAGTTTGCAAGTTTCTTTCATTCCATCAACAGCCCACTTGTTCATTTTTTTCCACAAGGCAATTGTCTCTTTATCTTCTGCTTCCCACTGCCTTAAACATTCCTGAGATGCCTCTTCGAATTTCTTATTTGTTGAAGATTCTTGATTGAATTTTACATAAAAATCCCCTACAAAATGATCTGATTTTTTATCTGGATTTTTTCCTTTTCCAAACTTTTGATAGGCAACCATTGATTTGCAAATGTGAATTCCCCGATCATTATACAAATTTGCTCTGATTATTTTATTCCCAAAAAATTCCAAAATCCTCGACACAGATTCGCCAATAGACATGTTTCTTAAATGCCCTATATGCAGAGGTTTATTTGTATTTGGAGAAGGAAACTCAATCATTGTTTTCTTTCCTCTTCCCAAATCAGAACTTCCAAATTTTTCTTTTTCTTTCAAAACTTCCCTGATTAAATTTTCTGCGAACTTTTTTCTATCAACGAAAAAATTAAGATACGATCCAGTTACTTTAATTTTTTCAATCTCTTTTGGGAGTTTAATTTTTTTCTTTAAATCTTCTGCAATCAAGTTCGAACTTTTTTTTAGAACTTTGGAAAGTGAAAAACAAGGGAAGGCGAAATCACCCATTTCAATTGATGGAGGAATTTCGATTAATTTTTCTATTTCAGATTTTTCTAACTTAACCTCTTTTTTTAACAAATTGACTATCTTGTTTTTCATAAAATATAAAAAGCAACCCTGGTTATAAATTTTATGAAATGGGATTTAATTATTATCGGAGCAGGACCTGCTGGACTGACTGCTGGGCTGTATGCTGCGAGATATAAAATAAAAACTTTGGTCATCGGAATGCTGCCCGGAGGAACAGTAACAGAAGCACACAAAGTTTGCAATTTTCCATCTTATGAGAACATTGGTGGAGTTGAATTAATGCTAAAAATGATAAAACAAATTAAAGATATTGGTGTTGAAATTAAATCAGAGGAAGTTATCAGCGTCGGAAAAAAAGATTTTTTCAGGGTTGCCACAAATAAAGGAGAGTATTCTGCGAAAAAAATAATCATTGCGACAGGCTCAAAAAGAATGAAACTTGGTGTTGAACGCGAAGAAGAAATGATGGGTCAGGGAATTAGTTATTGCGCAACCTGCGACGCGAATTTTTACAAAGACAAAATTGTCGGTGTTGTCGGGGGAGGAAATTCTGCACTGACTTCTGCACTGCTTTTATCAAGAGTTGCAAAAAAAGTTTATATTATTTACAGACAAGAAAAATTTTCAAAGGCAGAGCCAATGTGGATTGACGACGTGGAAAAAGAAAAAAAGATAACCCCTATTTTTAACTCAGTTGTATTGAAATTAATCGGAAAGAAAAAACTTGAAGAAATTGAAATAGAAAAGGACGGTAAAAAAAAGAAGGTAAAACTTGACTGTCTGTTTATTGAAATTGGGGGAATCTCAAATATCAAACTTGCGAAGTTGCTGGGAATACGATTAGAGAAAAATTTTATTGATGTGGATAAAGAACAAAAGACAAATGTCGAGGGAGTTTTCGCTGCAGGGGATGTTACAAATAATCCGCTGAAACAAATTGTGACTGCGTGCGGGGAAGGTGCTGTTGCTGCTTTTTCTGTTTTTAAGGAGTTGAGGAAATAGATTTTTGATGTGAGGGACAGGACTGCTCGAGCCCACACTCGTCGTTAATACTAAATTATTTTTGCTCCTCGTGTAAACTCTCGTCGAACCAAATGCTCGGCACTGAAATATCTTATAATTTAAGCGACTTTGCAATAAGAATCCTTTGGATTAATTTGCTTTCAGCAAAATATGCGAGGGACAGGACTCGTGGGTCGCTTCGCTCTCCGTCGTCCGAAATTTCAGTTTCGAACGAAACCAGCACAGACACAAAATATTTTAGAATTTAAGCGACTTTGCAATAAGAATCCTTTGGATTAATTTGCTTTCAGCAAAATATGCGAGGGACAGGACTCGAACCTGCGCAGGCACTAAGCCACAGCCTCTTAAGGGCTGCCCATTTGACCAACTCTGGCACCCTCGCAAAGATAAATTTAAAATAGTTGCTTAATATAAAAATCTTTAGGAAGAGGAAATTTTTTTCTTTTTTTAAACGATTTGGCACCACTCAAACATACTCCGTTAACTTTATATAGGTAAAAATATTGTTTAAATTGTAGGAGGCATAGCTTCGGTTGTGTTGAATGCTTCGGTATTCTTCTCCTACACTATTTTTAAATAAAAATTTTATTATGGTTTTTATGAAAGGGTGTATTCAGGCGATACTTTATTTTTGAAAAATGCCGAGGAGAAATTGGCGTTATGAAGTAGTTATTAAAATTTCAGCAGGGTTCATTTAAGTATTTTATAATTCAACATCTTTAATTTATTTAATAATGATTTTTTACTAAAAGAAATCGTTTCTTCTAAGGCACAATTATAAATTTTTATAATAGGGTCTATTCTATCTTCTTTCTTTTTTTGATAACCCTCCTCTATTTTGTGATAATACATTCTTTGTAAAAAAGATAAATTTCTATATCTATCTAAAAGATACCTTAAATTATCTACATCCAATTGTATATTTTCAGTTAATCTTTTTTTAAATCCCATTTTTAGTTCCTCCATTATTAAATAAAAAAATTATTTTTAAATTTAACTATACCTGATTCATTGAGTTTGAGTAATGACAAAAAATATCTTTTTTAAGACGAGAATACTTAAATATGAAAAATTCGTGAAAGATTATGCAGAAAAAAGAGTCTAATAATTATCCTTTCTTAAATTCATTTTCTCCTTGTGATTGTGCAAAAGGCACTTCTGAAAGTGTGAATCAAAATATTAATTCATTTTCTTCCTGTATCGCAGGATATTTTTATACAGATGAAAGGAGGT
>Ga0180007_10005927_pt1 | contig 12140 bp, 17 predicted proteins | sample MM_PC_MetaG_FD_121122 | JGI IMG/M metagenome (GOLD analysis project Ga0180007, IMG submission 121122) | Groundwater microbial communities from the Aspo Hard Rock Laboratory (HRL) deep subsurface site, Sweden - MM_PC_MetaG | ecosystem: Environmental > Aquatic > Deep subsurface > Groundwater...
AAAAAAAATTCGCTTGCTTTTTTCGTAAATATGTACTATCTTATTATTGCAAGATTAAACATACCAAAGGAGTTGAATATTTCTAAGCTCCGTTTACATAAATTCTAATTTACGCCATAGGGATTTTATCTCTATGGCTTTTTTTATTGCCTATGGATAGTTTGGTTGATAGAAGAACGTTGATGTTCGAGCGCAATAAAGGGGAATTTTCATTTTTCGCTGATTTATCATTTAATAACCACTTAAAAGAAATTTACGATTTTATGCAAAGACATAACAATAAATCATCTCATCAGCGATACAATACAGTATATTCTCAACATAGATTCTGGTACGGATCATATATTAATTTTAAGGACATAGAAAAGCAATAAGAGATTTCTTTGATAAAATAGAGGCTTTGGGCATAGGTTTCCCCTTTTGTAAATATGTAATAAGTCCATTTTTTGGTTTCTTATTAGCTTATTTTGTTCTTATGTCAAACTTCGAGCGTCAGCAGGCATATGGGAGAATTTATATTTTACACGGCCTCTTTACTGGTAAGTATAAAGCAACAATTTGGCATGGCGCAGGAGTAGCAATTACAGACCCTGAATCTGGCATTGAGGTCTTTCATATATATAATAAAGACAGATATTTCCGTGGTGGGTATTAATTTTAAACGAAAGGACTCAAAAATGTTAAAAAACAATCGAGGGCTTTTGCCACAACAAATCGCAGCTTTGGCAATTATCATCACATCGACTACAGCTGGATTGATTCAGACAGCCAACAATGGTGTACTCAAAAAAAATGGCCAGACAATCTGGTGCAAGATGCAGAACAAAGGCAATGACTACTGCGATGCTAAATATCAATCCGATGCTGTAATTAATGTTCATGAGTAAAACAACTATGAAACCACCTAAAAATCAATTTCAGTATTTATAAACTATTAATACACAATAATTTGTAAATTTTAAAAATGGCCGGAAACAAAAATTCAGGTAGAAGAAGCCGATATCAAGAGCTTAGAGTTAATATTTTGGGTGATCTTTCTATCAACTGGGCTATTGATAACTGGGACAAACTCAAAAAAAGTGAACGGCTTAAAATTCTTTTGGTTCTTGCGCCGAAGTATATAAAACAGGAACATCAACATGGTGGCGAGATTAACTTTAATTTAAAATCATTGATAAATTATGTCGCTAGAACTGACATCAACAGAGCTAAAGCAAGCGAAGAAAGTACTGCAGATATGGCAAGATTCTCCGATACGTAGGCATTATTCGTTCTCTGACAAGCGATTGTGGAGCAAGCAAGAGGAAGTTCTTTGGTCACTTAGAAACAATGCAAGGACAGCGGTTAAGTCTGGCAATACGGTAGGTAAGTCATTTATAGCAGCAGACGCAGTAATGGACTTCTTGACTGTTAATTATCCATCGAAAGTATTAACGACAGCTCCGACTTGGACGCAGATCGAAGAAATCCTATGGAAAGAGATTGCATCTTATTATAATTCATCAAAGATACCGATAGGTGGCGATTTACTTAACACAGAGATTAAATTCGACGATGAATGGTTTGCGTTAGGGTTAAGTACGAATGAAGTCAATCGTTTCCAGGGCTTCCACAGCCCAAATCTTTTGGTTGTAATTGATGAAGCGCTTGGCGTTAATCCTATGATTTGGGAAGCTATTAATGGATTGCATCCGAAACGAATACTTGCTATTGGGAATCCGCTAGAGGCATATGGTGATTTCTTTAATTGTTTTTCAAGTCCATTATGGCACAAGATAACAATTAGCTGTGAGGAATGTGTCAAGTGGCAAAACGAACACGGAAAGATTCCTGGATTGGTTACACAGCAATGGATAAATGAGCGAGAAGAAGAATATGGCGGAAGATCAAGCGGATTGTTTCAGGCTAGAGTATTAGGTGAGTTTCCGGAAGAATCAGAGGATGTGTTAATAAGCAGGGCATGGGTTGAGAAAGCCAGGCATAAAGCAAACGATGGTTCAGATGGCGGAGAAATTGATATAGAAGAGGATTCAGTAAGAATATGTGGTGCAGACGTAGCAACGAAACACGGAGCTTGCGAGACAGTTGTTGGATACCGGTACGGTCATACATTAAAAGAGATGAAAGGATATTTAAACATTCCAACAACGCAAACAGTAAGTTTACTGCAAAGAGCATACACAGCACACAAAACTGTAAGTCCGGTAGTAGACTCCGATGGCGTTGGCGAAGGCGTAGCCGATATGTTGATAGCACAGCGAGTTGGCGTAATAGAGTTCCATGGCGGATATGGGCAGAAGGCCTTTGATACACAGCATTTTAAGAATCTCAGGTCACAATTCTATTGGGTAGCTTCCAAGAAGTTTGAGAAAGGGCTTTATAGCTTAAAAGACTTACCCGAGAAAGAATATCAGTTATTAAAGAATCAGCTATGTTCAATTAAACGAAAGCCGGTGGATCCGTTGGGGAGAATACAAGTAGAGACGAAAGAAGATATGATAGCAAGGGGGCTTAAGAGTCCTGATTACGCAGACACATTTATGATGTTAGAGTTCGGCTGGTGGATGGCGAGAAACGCAGATATTAAACCATACAAATATCGATAATTAAGGGGGTCATTATGGCAAAAGCATACGGAGGCCGAGGTCGAGGTGGTAGAGGTTCTTGCGGGAAGAAAAGGAAATATGACGGGAAAGGGCCAAGGAGGAAAAGATAAATATGTCAAGGCACGTTGGAATAGTAACAGATGCAAGTTTTGCTTATCCGATACATAGCTGGGTAGAGCGTAGGATATTTACTTTTGTAGCCGGATATGAAACAGAACGAAGAATATATGCAGACGAAGTGCCGTTAATGACAGATATTGACAGAAGCACTTATTTAGCAAGAAAGTTAAAAATCAAATAGAAAGGGTGAGAAATGCCAAAAGTCATTCCCTTTGGAGACAGAATGCTTGTGAAGCGAAGAAAAGTAGGTGAGAAGGCGGGAAGTATTTTCTTGCCGGATGAAGCAAAGGAAAGGCCAACAGATTTAGCTGATGTAATATTTATTCCAGAACATTCGTTTGCAGATATAAAACTTATTGAGAATTCTGAGCAAATCATTGGGTCATTGGTTAAAAAGGCGGCGAATGGAAATTCAGATGCATTGGTTGCGTTATTAACATTTAACTCATTTTTAAAGATAAAGTCGATTAAAGTTGGTGATGCTGTAATGATAAGCAAATATGTGGGAACGACATTTCATGAGACAGGAAGTAATGAAGAATTAACCTTAGTTAAGGGCGAGGATATAATCGGATTGATAACCAAAGATGAATAAACAAAGGAAGTGAATATAATGAGTGGAGATAATGGAAAAGTGATACCTGAGATCGAGCTTGTTAAGGTTATTCTTAAAGAGGGACACATGGCAGTAACGTTTGGTAAAGTTAATATAACATTGTTAAGCCATGCATTAAGACTTGCCAACTTACAACTTGATAATATTATTATTGGTTCACAGACACAAAAAGACCAGTCAGGCATAAAGATCGTTCCTGGCATTAATCAAATGCCATTAGGACAGAAGATAATCGACAAAATAAGGAGAGGTTATTAATGGCAGATACATTTCAAGACATTCTTCAGAATCCTGAGAAAGGCATTCCGCCAACGGATGAACAAATAGTTAAAGAGATCGAAGCGGAAAATGAAAAGGATTATTATAAACAATTAAAGAAGAAGAATAAGAATTATCTTATTAAGCTGGATGTTATTGAAAGAGAGCGTATTGCCGCACATATTTGCAAGCTATACTCCGAGAATAAGACATATCACCAAGAAATCTGCGATAGAATAGACGAATATGATGAAGTGTATAAAATGAAACGAAAAGAAATGCTTGGCGATAAAGATAATGATATGCCGAATTATAGGACACCTCTTTCTGCGGTAACGCTAGAAGTCATTCATGCCAATATAATGAATGTATTTTTCACGCCTAAAGATATATTACGAGTTATCCCAACCGAAGAGAATGATATTCCAAAAGTAAAGAAACTCGATATATTCGGAAACTGGTCAGTAGACAATGAGTTAAATATATTTGAAGGTGCGGATCGTTTATTTCACAGCTCAGGAAAGAATGGCGAATGCCCTTATATGGTGCATTGGGTTAAAGAATACGGAACAGAAATCGTTCGGGAGATATTAAAAAATCCAGCAAATCCAACAGAGCCGTTATATGATCCTGATACACAAGAGCCGTTATACCAGGAGATCGAAAAGCAAAAGTTGCTTTATAATGCACCGAAGTTAGAGATCTTATCAAGAAAGGACTATATTCAGCCCAAGAATTCAATAATGGATCAATTGCCGGATTGGGAAATGATAGTTACAAGAAAGTCATATGATGTGTTTCTTGAAGAAGAATTGCAGGGATTAATGTATGCGGGATCAATAAAGGATATTTCGGGATGGCCGACAGAAGAAAAAGAAGGAATGGATAAACTGGATTTTGAGAGCAATAGAATACCTGTTGGCGAATGGAATAATATGTTTCTAACGTTCTTTGGTAAATTAAGAATAAATATTTTAAAGGAAGGAAAGGAAAACGAAGCCGAAGAGACTCAAGAGCTTGCCGATGAGTTTATAGCCGTTGTACATTATAATTCACAGACATTATGTTCATTACGGAAAAACAAGTTTCCATTAAAGATGCGGCCTGTTGACATGGATTATCTTGTGCCAGATGACGAAGGAAGGCGGGAAGGTAGAGGAATTGTTGAGATAATGGACGGCCCGCAGAAATGTTATGATGCATTATTTAATCAGTATGTATTTGGAACAATTCAATCAAACAATCCAATCGTATTCTTTTCTCCGATGGGAAACACAAAGAATGAGCCGATAAAACTTAAGAGTGGATATGCCTATCCTAGTGCAGACCCAAATGGTGTAAAAGCAGTCCAGCTTCCTCCTCCGAATCAACATTTACAGCAGATGCTTGAATTAGTAAGCTATTGGGCACAGATGTTATTTGGAATCAGCGATTATTCTGCCGGAATGGAAAGTAAAATTGATCCATCTGCTCCGGCCAAGAAAGCTGAGATCGTTGTTGCTCAAGGAAGTGTAAGATTAAATCTTATTATCAAACGGAAGAATAATACATTACAGAATATATTCAAGCGATGGTTTTTGCTTTACCAAGAGAATATTCCGCCGAATAAGTTTATGAGAATAGCCGGAGATGATAAAGATAACCCGTGGAAATTTGAGGCAGTAAAGCTCGAAGATTTTGCATTGAAGGCAATTCCTGATTTTGAGCTTACCGGCAATATTCTCAACGTAAACAAGACACTTGAGGCAAATAAGAAACTAGCTATTTATAATATACTAAGTCAAAACGCATTGTTTAATCCATCAACGAGGCCAGGGCTAATGGCATATCATGCATTGACGAAGTGGATTATAGATGGGTTAGAAGAAACCGGATTATCAAGAATGATCCCCTCTGCCCCTGGAGAGATGGTACATACACCAGAAGAAGAAAATGCAAGATTTTTACAAGGAGATTATGGCCATCCAGTACAAGGCGAAGATCATATAAATCATATTAAAATTCACAGGGAAATGCTAATGGATTCAACAATCCCTGAAAAGATAAGAAATAATATTATTGCCCATATTCAAGAAACAATCAAGATAATGCAACAAGAAGTAACACAACAACTTGTAATGCAACAGATCGGAGTACAGCCTGGGCAACAGATTCAACCACAACAAGGAGGTAATCGTGTCGTCACAGGAAGAAATTTACCAAGCACGGCAGGAACGGTTAATCCAATGGTTCAGCAACAACCAGCAGGCGTGGGATGATTTAAAGCAAGAAATGTCAGTAATGATTAATAATGCGGATATAATAATTAAGACGCCAACAACAAGAAACAGAGAATTCTATGCGGGAAAATGTGCAGGAATTCAAGAGGTGATATCACTTGAGAACCACTATAAATATGCCAATACAGGAAGTACAAGAATACCGAGATAAATTACTTCGAGAAGCTAAAATAAAAAATGATGACTCGGTATATATAATTGCATATGCAGATGGGATATTAGATATGTATAATTTTTTAATCAAGGAGCCAGCAAATGCCATGGACAGTTGATAAAGTAGATGAGCATAGAAAAGGGCTAAGTGACTCACAAAAAAAGAAATGGGTCAGAATAGCAAACGGAGTATATAAGACTTGTTTAGCGGAAGGCGGAGACGATAAGAAGTGTGCTCCTCGGGCAATTAAAATAGCAAATTCATCTTTTGAGAAGAAAGCTAAACGACAGGTATGACTGATCTAATAATTCAGAAATATCTTGATTATATTAAAAAGGAACTCGAATATTTAAAAGAGAGTAAATTTACGGGACATATGGACTTCAGTGTAAATCTTAAACTTGGTGGAATAGCCAATATGAATATAGGCGTTAATCAATCAATTAAAATGAACGGAGGTAATTAAAATGGTGTGTAGAGCAAGGAAAGGGGAAATGAAGAAGAAATCTAAACCATTAAAAGAGATAAAGTGAGGATGATATGAAAACAAAGAAATCAAAAAGAATAATTAAGGAGCAATCACAAGGAACGGACGTAAAGGAAAAGGGTGCAAAAAGTGCGGTGGAGTCTCGGTATGTTGCACAGAGAAATATTGAAAGATTTAAAAAATGTGGGTGGAAAGTGATAAAAGAGAATGAGTATAAAATCGGTGGAGTCAGAGTTCATCAGAACGATTTAGTTTTAATGGAAAAAGAATAAGGAGAATAAAATGCTAACGGAAAACCCAACTATGGTTACGGACGAGCAAAATGATGCTCGGTATAAAGAGCTTCTTGATAAACCGGAGAGAACAGAGGATGAGAACAAGGAGCTTGATCAGTTAAAGACTAAATATAGTAAGCGAGTGCAGGAGCGAATTGATAAACTCACTTGGGAAAAGAATCGAGAGCGGGAAGAGCGAGAAAAAATCGAAAAAGAAAAGGCTGAGCTTGAGGAAAGATTAAAGAAGATAGAATCCTCAATCCCGCCGCCTGAACCAATTGTTAAGAAAGAAACAGTTGAAATCGCAGGTAAGAAGTTTTATACCGATGAGATGCTTAGTTCTTTAGTTAAGGCAGGGAAAATGACGGAGAATGAAGCATATCAACATCAACAGGAGCGAATCGAGGAGTCTGCTGCCGAGAGAGCATATCAACGAATGAAAAATGAGCAGAAGCAGGAAGAAGAAAAGAATGTTCGTAAAGAAGACGCTCAGACTGTATTAAAAGAATACCCACATTTCAGCAAAGACCATAAAGACTTTAATCCTGATGACCCGCTTTATAAAGAGGCGATAAGAATATATAACACAGGATATTTTGCTAATCCAAGAGGTCTTTCATTTGCTATTCAGGAGGCCAAAAAGGTATTAGGGAAAGTTGATGCAAGGGTAGATATTTCAGATGAGCACCATGTTAATTTTCGAGGAACACCGCCAGAAAAAGAAATGAAGAAAGAAATACCACTAACCGAACAAGAGAAAGAATGGGCAATCAGTCAATTTGTTTCTGCCGGAGAAATTAATCCTGATACTAAAAGAAGATATACAGAAGCAGAGGCATGTGCAAAGGCGCAGAGAGCTAAAAATGAGCGTCTTGCAAGCAGGAGGGTTAAATAATGGATGAACCTAAATCAAAGGTTATTGCAGATAATGAAGACAAGCTGATGGAGAAAACATTCGGTGGCGTATCAGTTCCGCCGTTAGATAAGAAAGAAAAATTAGGCATTAAGGAAGAACTTGTTGATGATGGTGAATATAAGGTAAACATAATCAAAGACTATGATCAAAATATAGACCCAACGTATTTATCTAGTAAAGACCCTAATTATGAATATCGGTGGTTACTTGACAAAAGAGAAAACATGTCATTAAAGACGGGCAATCTGTTATTCCAGAAAGGGGGATGGCAGGTTTGCGCGAAAGAGTTTTTAATTAAACATTTGAAGCTAAGGGAAGTCGAGTTAGCTGCAGATGGACATTTACGACGTGGCGAGCTTATTCTTGCATTCATGCCTAAAAAGTTATATTTAGAAAAGGAAGAATTCAAGATCAAGAAAGCCAACGCACCCATGGATGCCATTCAAAGATTAATAAAGAAAGGCGATCCTGACAATCCGGAGCTTGCTGGATTGGGCGGAAGTGAAAAACAGAAAGGACTTCAGACCGATAAGGATTTAGGTATGGGGTGATTTTCTGCTAGAAAAAGGAAAGTCTTAAAAACAGACTCCTAGATTAGAAGTTTTAGTCTAGGGGTTTTTTTATGAGGAGGATAAAATGGCAAATCGTGATAACCCGTGTGGTTTCCGACCTGCCCAAGGAATAGGTAGTCAGCATGTGTTGAAGTATTTTCGTGTGGATGCAACAGGAAACGGAAGTTATCCTTTACATGTCGGCGATGTTGTTGACTTGGATGGATATGGCGTTTGTGTTGCTGCAGCTGATGCCGGAGTGTCTGTCGCTGGTATTTGCGTTGCTGTATATGATTCTAATGGTGTTCCTTGCGGAGCGCCAGGATCATCTATATCAACAAAATATCTTTCAGCAGCTACGGACGGCTGGGCATTAGTTGCCTTAGCGATTCCTGGTGCTGTGTTTATTGCACAGGATGATGCTACTGCTGAGTTGGATGAAGATTCTGTTGGTTTAACAACAGATCATGTGGCAGGCACAGGAAGTACGGTAACAGGAGTCAGTGCACACGAATTAAATGCAACTACAGGTGGATTACAGTTTAGAATCATTGGGTTGGTTAATGAACCAGGAAATGCTTGGGGTGGCAATGCAGATTTATATGTTACGTTTAACGAATCGGCATTTGGCGTCTCAGGTGCTGCAAGCGTCTAAGAGCTTGAAACTTGAAAGGAGATAAACCATGGCAGTTATAACTACAAGTCAGATGGTTGATGCTCTTGACGCTAATCTTAATGAGTTATATCAAGATGGTGTTAAGAGTTGGGGTAATGAATACGAAAAAATATTCAATGTGAAGGATTCAAAGAAAGCCGTTGAGTCAGACAGCTATGAATCTGGATTCGGCGCAACCCCAGCCAAACCTGAAGGCGTCGCTGCAACATACGATGTCATCAGGCCAGGTATCAAGAAAAACTATGTCAATGCAACGTATGCATTGGGATATGAAATTACTGAGGAAGCTATTGAAGATAATCTAAGAGAACCGGATACATTCAATAAACTTCCACAGGCATTACAACGTAGCGGTGAGGAAACAGTTGAAATTTCTGCTGCTAACGTATTCAACAACGCATTTAGCTCAACTGGATACGATGGCCAGTATCTATTTTCAGAATCTCATCCGACGTTGGATGGTAGTACATGGTCAAATAGACCATCAACACACGCAGACTTATCTGTGACTTCTTTAACAGCAGGGCTAACAGCAATCGAGAAATATACCGATGAACGTGGGCTTAAAAGACCTACAAAAGCTGTTATGTTGGTTATTCCTGTTGATTTATGGAATATCGCAGAAGAGTTGCTGAAATCGGAGTATAAACCGTACGTAGCCAACAACGAAGTAAACGCTTTACAAGCAAAAGACCTGCGATATTTTGTGTGGCATTATCTCGTAGACACAGATGCGTGGTTCTTACTTGCTGAAAAAGCGGATCATAAACTCAAGTTTTTCTGGAGAGTTAGGCCAGGGGCATTGCGGAGAGGAACTGACTTTGATTCTACTAACTTGAAGCATCTTCAACGATTCAGATTTTCAGTTGGTTATTCTCACGCAATGGGAACTTATGGAACAGCAGGTGCATAACCAGAGAGGAGAAAACATGAAGAGAGTCATAGTGGGTGGTTCGATTCTATTACTTGTGACGACTCTCTGTTATGCTCAAATTGCTCGTTTTCCGGCTTCCACAGCAGAGATCAAGACTACAACGACAAACCTTAGTGTTACAGGGCTAGATGTTGCAGGTAATCCTGGATTCATTGAGCTAGTCGGCGCAAACGATGGGACAACACCGATCGTTTATTATTTGTGGGTAGACACTGACGGTGATCTTCGGATTGCTTCTCGAGTAGCCATTGAGGCATATACAAGTTTTCCTAATGGAGAATGGAAAACTTACGATATGGAACATGGCACTACTGTTGTTGGAAACCAGAGTTAGCACAAGTAAAGAAAAGGGGGAAGATAAAACTTCCCCCTTTAAATAATGAAAAAATACTTCATCTTAACGCTCATTGCAATTTTTTCGATACCTCTTGCCGCAGTAATAAAAATACCGGCAACTGATGTTTGGTACTCGCAGTATTTAATGTTGTTTATAATTTCATGTATTGCTGCTTCACTTGTTCTTTGGCAATTCAATAAGACAATATCTTTGCTGTCATTATATTGTTTATTCTCAACAATCGCAGTCGCACAGCAAAGCCCAAGAGCAATGCTCTGTTTAATACATCTGTATTTAGGATTATTTGCTATTTATATGATAAGCAAGTTCGATAGAAGACAACGAAAGATAATCTTAAATGCAATGATAGCGTTATTTGTAATTCAATCGGCTTGGATTATTTTGCAGAAACTCGGGTTAGATATGATTTTTAATGATGTCGACTTCCCGAGAAGAGATGCGACAGTAGCATTATCCGGCAGCTATAATCAAGTCGGTTTGTATTTTGCTGTGATGTGCCCGCTTATAATAGCGAATGCTCCATATTTAGGCATATTAAACGGATTAGGATTATATTTATCGCAGACGACAACAGCAGTTCTTGCGACGGTTTTAGGAATCGCAGTATATTTCTTTATTACAAATAAAAGGATATTCTTAATATTTCTTATCATCGGTGCAATATTATCAGCTTTATATTGGACGAAAGTGGATCAGCCATCAATGGAAAAGTTTGCAGATAGAGTTAATATAGCGAAATATTCTATTTTATCAGTAAATAGAGGATATGTTGAGCTTGCAGATAAACCCGTAATTAATTCAGAGACAAACGAAGCGTATCTTAAGTGGTGGCATGATAAACATAAAGAAAGACAAAAAATACAATGCAATCCGTTATTTGGATTCGGGTTAGGGAACTTTATGAGGATTGCGCCATTATGGCAGGCGAAATTTTTAAAAATGGAAAAGATATATTCTCACGCACATAATGATTTTATTGAGGCATATTTTGAGTTAGGGCAAGTAGGATTTCTATTCGTTCTTTTTATCGTAGCGGATTTCTTTTATAAATTCTTTAAAGTACACAAGACAAAAATTCTGACGATAAGTTTCTGTGCCATTGTTACGCATATGTTATGCGCCTTAGGAATATTCACAATTCATACAGCAGTATCAGCTATGATGTTAATTCTATTCTTAGGAATATTTTACGGAGAGGTTAGAGATGGGTGTATTGCCTAGACAAGCAAAAGGAAGAATGAGGGAATGTGTTACGTGTGGATGGTGGTTTCCTGAAAGAGATTTTAGGATGTCTCGGCAAGATGGCAAATGGAAATGTAAATGGTGTATTGATGAAGTTGTAGATGAAAAGCATAAGTATGCGGGAATTGATGCATCATCGAATATTACAAGAACCACTGTTCCTTCTCCCTTTCTTCATTTTAAATTTAACGATGATGCTGAATCAACTATCGTGACAGATGATGGTACAGGCGGTCTTAATGGAGTAGCTTCGACAAATACAGAAGATTTAAGTGTATCCGGAAAAATAAATGATGCGTTTGAATTTGTAGCGGCAAATTCAGAATATATAAATATTGATTCCTGTATTGCTGAAATCGGCACTGATACAAAAGGTTCTTTTCTGTTTTGGATATATCCGACAATTGCAGGAGACCAAGGAATACTCTGTTTTGGAGATGAAGGGGGAACAAACTCAGATGCTTTACTTATTTATTATTCAGGGACATATCTTATTTCCATTATGGGAACAGGTGGAATAACGAAATGGTCATATCGGATTCCTATATCTAGGAATAAATGGACTCATGTTGCATTAGTGCAAGATGGAACTTCACCAGAAATGTATAAGAACGGTATTCTTACGGCATATGGAACTACAATAGGCGAAAATGGGAATGTAACTCCAC
>Ga0180007_10005928_pt1 | contig 12139 bp, 20 predicted proteins | sample MM_PC_MetaG_FD_121122 | JGI IMG/M metagenome (GOLD analysis project Ga0180007, IMG submission 121122) | Groundwater microbial communities from the Aspo Hard Rock Laboratory (HRL) deep subsurface site, Sweden - MM_PC_MetaG | ecosystem: Environmental > Aquatic > Deep subsurface > Groundwater...
CGTTCTTACTTTTTCTAATTTAAGGGGTGGAAAAATAAGCTTGTAAAAACATTTAAATAGTTATATTTATATAACTTATTATGGAAATTGAAACAAAAACAAAAAAATGGGGAAGTTCTATAGGTGTAATTATACCAAAAAAGATTGTTAAAGAAGAGCGAATACAGGAAGGCCAAGAAATTAGAATAGATATTCTAACAAAGAGAAAAACAACAGGTGTAGATATATTTGGAAAATTAAAATTTAAGAAGCCTATTCAAGTTTTACTTGATGAAACAGATAAAGACTTTGAGACAGAAGAATAATGGATTTTTTCTATGATACATATGCAATCATGTCTTTGATAGAAGGAAACGAAAATTATGGGAAATACAAAAGCAACATAATTACCACAAGCATTCTTAATCTTGCAGAATTATATAATGTTCTTTTAAGGAGCCATGGAAAACAAACAGCTGATTATTGGGCAAAAAAATTAAATTTTAACTTTATTGGGATAGATAAAGATTCCATGATTAAAGCTGTGGAATTTAGGTTTGAGAAAAGAAAAGAAAGATTATCTCTAACAGATTGTGTTGGATATGTTTTGGCGCTTAAAAACAAGATAAAATTTCTGACTGGAGATTTGAAATTTAAAGATATAGATGGTGTTGAATTTGAAAGATAGCAGAGTTAGGAAATTAAAGGAAAATTAACAGTCAGATAGAATTGAGATGGTGCTGGCGGTTGGTATATTCAAAGCCTCTGATGAAACCAACCCCATTTAGTTCATTTTTTAGGGGATTAAAGTGTTACAATTTATGGGAATCGTTTAAATAACTTTTAGGAAAAATTTTACAAGTGGCTTTGCTACTTATTTTAAAATACCCCAACACCACAACCATTCTTACTGCCACCAAGGTAGTCGCAATCCAGGTCAAGCCTGTAGTTGCCGTAACTAGCCAGGAAAGGAACTCTTTTTTCAGGTGTTTTAATACTATTAACATCAAATCTACAAAGATATTTTTTACTTCTTTTAGAATCTTTAGCTATTTTTTCTAGCATTTCTGCTCCTTCTACACCACCGCATAAAGCAATTACTGCTCCATTCTTTGCATTCCATTGCTCTTGATACCATTTGTCATATGGCAAAAACATTCTTCCATTTTTAACAAGTATCCCGCTTTCTAAAACTGTCCAATCAGAAAAATCCTTAGGAACTTCTGTTTGTTTTTCTATTCCTTGTCCTTCTAAATCAGAATCAACAAGTATTCCACCCTCTAAATCTCCAAACTCTTTTCTTCTAGGAATAATTGTCAATACTGCAGGGAATCTTAGGTAATTTTGAGAAGGAAATTTTATATTTTCTTGATTTGCCCACTCATTTCCTCTATAAACAAGAGCTCCATGAACATAACCAATAAGCTCCTTTCCTTGCGCAGTCTTAACTTTCTGATCAGAAGCAAGGCTTTGGAACACTTCTCTATGAGTTCCTATTTTAGGAGGAATACTATACCTTTTAGTATTTCCATCTATAATTAATTCTGCAAAATCTCTAATTTGGTAACTTATTTCCATACTTTCTATAGAAAAAACGGATTTATAAATCTTCCCATCTTGTTATTACTTATAAGTTATAATAAATAAGCCTCCACTGGGACTTGAACCCAGAACTTCCACCTTACGAAGGTGGCACTCTGCCATTGAGTTATAGAGGCATGGTTTTTAATCTAACATTCTGAACCAAACTATTCCAAAAACAATTCCTGGAATAAAGAAATAAAGCCAGGTATTTGAGTTTTGTGGTGTAAAAAGTATTGCTAAAAAAGCAAAAACAGAAAGTGCTTTTAATACCTCTATTTTATCCATTAATTTTCAAGGTTTCTTAAGATTTTAAGAATTATTATTCTCTAGTTCATACTAAGCAAAGCTCTTTAGGTTATAAAAAATAAACTAAATTTTACCCAAAGAGCGCTGAGAGCCCTTCTGCAGCAGCTGCTTTTTTCTCTTCCTTTGGCTTTTCTTCTTTCTTAGCCTCAGCAGCAGGAGCAGCGCTAACTAGCTTAGCATTTTCTAATTCTTTTGCTATGTCTACTCCTTTTAAGCTTGCAATCAAGGACTTGATTTTTGATTCATCTACATCTGCGCCAGCAGCAATTACTACTTTTTTTATGTTTGCTTCATTAACTTCTTTGCCGAGTTTGTGTAGCAAAAGTGCTGCATATGTATATTCCATTATTTATTTTCCTCCTGAATATTTTTTTGAGTATTTTTGGGATATGCTCTTTTAAATATTTGTAAATTTTTACTGGGTCATCTGTCCACGAGTTCAAGACTTCACAACTTTTATCCAATTCTTTTTCCAATTTAGAAAGATACTCTTTAAATAGCTCTGAGGCAGGTCCATTATGGTACTCTTGAGAAACTCCTTCTATAGCCCTATATACTTTTTTAAGATATTGATCTTGATTAAATAATAACTCACGAAAGTCCTCAATTAATAATCTCTCTGCTTCTTCTCTGTTTCCAATTGTGAGTGCTTCTTTCATAAAAGTCCTAATTCTATATATTTCTTCATCAAATCCTGGAAATTTTAAAAGGTTTTTGTGAATCATTTTTCCTCCTCACCTTTTTCACTTACTTGTTTATCATCTTCTGCATTAGCAGCATTTTTTTCTTCTCCTATTAAATTATCTAAAGCCTTTTCATGCATTGATGCCTTGCTTATTAAAAGACTTATTGTGTCATCGCTAATATATTCTATTTCAATAGCTAGTGCAAGAGCTTTATTGAAACACTCTTTCATTTCTTTCAATGTTTCATCTCTATCTACTTTTATTTCAAGATATAATTTGCTTTCTTTTGTGTCAAAGGCGCACAAAGGCTCAAAGCCTATTGTGAATGGCTTAATATCAAGTTTATTCATTACATCAGCAGCCCCATGGCTTATTTTTTCTCCTTTTTTAACAATTACTTTTGAGTCTTTTATGTGAATCTTGCCTTTTTCTATCTGAATCTGAATTCCCAAGGCCCCTAGTTCACTAATTGCAGGGCCAGGAACTAAGTCAGTGAGCCCTTCTTGTACTTCAATATCCTCAGGAGCTTCTTGCCCAGGTTTTGCTTTAGCAGGACTCTTGTTTTTTACAAGCTCTGCAGCAAGATCAAATGTATCTAAATCAGAAAATAAAATAGCCACGCTTTCTGTGATTTTTTCTTTAATTTTTTTTACTGTTTCATTGCTTGAGCTATCAATTGCTCGGAATATAAGGCTCTTTTTAGGAACTTTGATTATTGCCTTGCCTCTAAGTTTTTTTCCAATTTCCTGAAATTGTGAGGAAGGAATGTTTTTTATTGAAGCTATCAGTATTGTTTTTTTCTCTTTTATAAGCTCCGCTAGTTTTTCTACTTCTTTTAATTTCTTTTTTGGAATTTCTTTGCCTTTTTGAGGTGTCATTTGAGGTTGAGTTTTATAGGTTTAGTCATAGTGAATTTTATTGCAATGTTTTTTATGTTTTCATTTTGTTTGGGCAATGTTTTTAGCATTGTATTATACACAGCTATAGTATTTTCAATAATCTCTTCATCTTTCATGCTTTGCTTTCCAATAGCCATTTTAATGCTTGCTTCTTTTGTCCTGATTTTTATACTCTTACTGATTTTTTCTTTTAAAACAGCTATTTCTTTATCACCCACATTCATAAGAATTCCCAATTGAGGAGAAGGCATTTTTCCAGCAGGACCCAGAACTCTTCCAAAAGTTGTAGCAACTTTTGGCATTAAACTTGCTTGTGCAATAAAGAAATCATGGCTTTTCACTAAGTTTTTTAACTTATTTTTGTCAGTATAATTCTTAAATTCTGCCAGAGTTATTGTTTCAACATTAGAATTTTTTGTTTCTAAAAATCCAGCTATTTTCTTCTCTTTTACTTTATGTGGAAGATTTATAAAAGTGTTTACAGAATCCTTTTTTACATTAAATTTTTGAAGATTTATAATTAAGTCTACTGTTTGGTCAAATTTTCTTTCTTTATCTTTTCTTAATTCAGCCAAAGCTTTCTTTAATTCTTCTTTTAATTCCATATTAAATACTGTTCTACAGTATGCGCCAAGAGCCTAGAACTTTTTAGGTATCTCTTAACGATGTAGTTTAACCAGTAAGATTTTGAGATAAAATGAGTTTATAAAGGTTATTATTACTTATAACAATACTTAAAAATTATGTTTTTTTGATTTAGATATGGGGGATCAATATTATATAATTAAAGAGAATACATCTTTAAATCAGAGAGGAACTCTTGTAAAAGTTGAGGGTGGGAAGAGAACAATTGAAGTGCTTTGTGGAGATTTACCAATTTCTGACAACATTCTTTGTGTTGATAACGAAAATTTCTTAACAGTTAGTCAAGGATATTTATTAAAAAGTGTAAGTAAGAAACAGTCAGAGAATACTATAGAGATTTATCAAATAGCACAAAAATTAGAATTTTTATCACTAATAGCTCAATGTGGGGCTGTGGGGCTTGGCGGCGGAATGCAAAATAAACTTTAAATTAAAATGGAACTCTTAGCTTTATTATCTTCTGGAAAAGGAACCTGGGCGCAGGTTTCTGGATTAATGAAATACGGAGAATGGGATAAAATAATTCTTCTTGGAGATGATTTTTCAAAGCAATTCACTCATGAAAAACCGTTTGAATTCATTGAAGTAGATTTAAGCCAGAGGATCACAGAATTAAGAGATGATTTTATAAAAAAACTTCAAGGCAAGATTAATGGCACTGAAGTTGCCTTAAGTATTGCCTCTGGCGACGGCAAAGAGCACATGGCATTGGTTTCTGCCTTATTGAATTTGCCAGTTGGAGTGAGGTTTGCAGCTTTAACAAAAGAGGGAGTTATTGATTTGTAAGATGGGATTTGAATCAGAGTTTAATTGGTTTATTGTTGATAAAAGAGAGCCCAAAGAATTAGTGGATTTAGAAGTGGGAGGTAATTACTCTTTTGATAAAAAGGGATATAGGCAATATCCAATAAACATCCCCCTATTTTTATTAGATAGAGATTGGAATGTTTTGGGGTTCGCAAAAGTGACCTACTCTAAATTAGGAAATAATGTAACAGTCGTAAATTATCAAGTCACAAAGTTATTTACTTCAGATGAAAGATCATTCTTAACAAGAATTATTAAAGAATCTAGGAACTAAACTCTCTTTATCCTCAAATCCTTTTTGTTCTTTCCCAGCACAGCCACACGGCTTCTTTCATGACTATCTAGGATTTTTAAGCCAGTCGCTTTTGCCAGCTTCTTTGAAAAATCCATAATCTCTTTGTGTGTCGGCATTTTTTCATAACCTAGTCTTTGTCTTGCATGGCCTACTGCCATGTAGCCTTTAATTTCAACAAATAAAGGCGAGGCTTTTTTAACAAGCTCAGCAAATTCCTTAATATATTCATTATCTAAATTAATGTCTCTTACTAGATTTATTCTAAAAATAGTTCTTGTTTTGTTTTTTAATCTAGCTATGATATTAAGACTTTTCATTAATTTTTCCCAGGCATCTGGCTTTATAGATCTGTGAAAATTCTGATACATTTCTTTATTTGGAACATTAACTGAGATATAAAGTTGAGTTGGTAATTGGCCTTTTTTTGCCAATTCCTCTAGCTTTTCAGGATAAAGCCCATTTGTAACTAAAAAACTTGTTTTGCCTCTTTTTCTTAATTCAGAAATAAGCTCTCCAATTAAAGGATATATTGTTGGCTCTCCTGAAAGAGAAATTGCAAACTGCATTGGCTCTTGAGCCTCTTTGTATTTTTCCATATTTGCCTTGCTTAATTGTTTTTTCTTGCTTTTTTTGTCAATCTTAAATCCCTGCAATAATTTTCTTTGTGCTTTAATGCATCCATCAATTATTTTTTTTGGAGAATCAGCTTTTCCAGGAATTTTATCCCCTGTTGTAAATTCAATGGCTCTCCAGCAGTGAATGCATTTATTAGGGCACCATAGACAAGGAGTCATCTGGCAACATTTGTGACTTTCTATTCCGTAGAATTTCTGTTTGTAACAAACTCCTTCATCTCTTAATGAATTCTTTGTCCATCTGCATATCTGTACTGCACTGTGATTTCCAACTAATGCATAGTGTTGCCTTTTTAAAATTTCTTTAACTTTTTTTGGAATCATAGAATTAAATAATGAAAGAAGATTTTAAAGATTTGTCTTATCTTCAATAAGAAAAACATCATATTCTTTCTATGATAAAAATACTTAAAAAGGGAAATTTATTTTTGATACAATGAGAGTTTCAAAGCTTGTTAAAACAATAGCCTTTGTTTTAGGATTATCTTTTCTTGGAGGATGTACCTATTATGGTGCAAAGGAATGTGTGATGGTTGGTGACAGAGAAATTTGTAAAAAGGAAGTTATAAGCGGAAGAAAAAGTTCTGGAAGTGATTGTGATTCTCTTATGCAGATTCGATATTTAGGAGATGAAGATTTTGGATTTATTCAGCAATCAGATTCATTAGTTACTTATAAAATGGATTTTTCAGGAAGAGCCTTTGAAAAAAGAGTCAGAAAATATACAAATCCAGAAGAGACAAAAATTTATTCTGGAGATTTTACCTCGCAATGGAACGAGAATAGTTCTAAAGCAGATAGCACAAAAAGGAACAAATAGGCTAGTTTGCAAAAGAGAGTTGAGAAATATGTTCCACCCAACGTTCCAACCGAACCAGATACTTATTGTCCTTGCCCAAAAAATAATTTTAAATCTTTAGAAATAGATTTTTTTAATTATAGATATTAATTTACTCTCATTTTACCTTTTTTATATTGGTCTAAAAGCATTGAAGAACCACTATCTATTCTAGTATAATACTTTAAGGGTTTTCCATCAACTATTCTTTTTGCATCAACAATACTAGTGTAATACAAAAGTGCAGCTCCTACAACAATACAACCTTCTATGATCTTCGCTAAATCCATTAAACTAAATACACATTTAATTATTTAAATCTTTAGAAAATCAAAGCATAAGCCCAAAATATCATTATTAGTAAAAGGAGAAACAAGAAAAAATATGTGAGCCACTTAAAGCTCTTTTTGGCTGTTTTTTCACTTTTAGTTATTGCCAAAACAGTAAGATAAAAGAATCTTCCCCCATCAACAATTCCCATTGGAAGCATGTTTACAAGAGCCACACTAATGCTAATAAGAATTAGCCACCATAAAAGATAATAAATAAACCACCCAAACTCTCCTATTTCAGATTCATAATAAACATTTGGTTTTTTAAAAGAAGCTAGTGCTGCAAATATTTTTCCCATCAAACCGCTTGACTCTTTATTTTTAAACCCAATGCCAAGCCAAGCTTTTTCAGGATCTTCTGGATTTTCTCCAAGAACAATTTCATACTCTTGAGTTTTTTCTTTTCCTTTAGTTTTTATTATGATAATCCCTCCTGGAGAATATTTATCTAGTTCTTCTCCTAATTCTTCAACACTTGTAATTTTTTGATTATTAATCTCCATTATTGGTCCATTAATACCTGTTTTTATTGCAGGGAGGTCATGATAAAGGAGTACATGTTCTTTTCCAACAAAACCAGCAATAGCTATAAACTTTTGTTCTCCAGCTGTAATATTATTAAAAGCAGCATCTTTTGCTAATTCTGCAAGTTGTTCTTGAGAAGGATTAAAAACTGCCAAGCCATTTATCATTGTTATTGTAGAGATATTCACCGCCGTGTAAGCATAATCATCAAATGCCACTCCTGTAGGAGCAAAAGAGGCACTAAAAAAACCCCAGAGCACAACAAAAAACAATATTGCTGTTATAACATTTGCAAAAGTTCCTGCTCCAAGAACTGCTCTTTGCTCAAAATTTTTAGATTTTACCATGCTTTTTTCATCTTGCTCTACAAAGGCTGCTAAAAATATTGGCAAAAAGAATGGAAAAAATCCAAAGCCAGTGGATTTTATTTTTATATTATATCTTCTCATAAAAATCCCATGGCTAAATTCGTGACTTATTGCTATTATTGCTAAAATAACTATCCAGTATGTGAAATAAAATGGAGGTAAAAAAGGAACAACCTTGTCAATATAGGGAATAAGAGGCATTATTGGAGGAACTTTAATCTGAGCAACAACATCTGGCCTAAGAAGATATATTTTAACTATAGTGTAAAAAAGCCATAATATGCCAACCATAAGAAGATATCCTAAGCCAACAGAAATATAGCTTAAGACCCTAAGTGTTTTTTTGTATTTTTTACCAACATGGTTAATGAATTTTATCCCCCAGTGTGTCTTGTATAAAAGAAGCCCACTCTCTTTTTTGATATTTTTTCTTTTTTTGTATAAAAATGCTGCTATTAGAATTAAAAATATTCCTAAAAATACTAAATCATAAACAATAAAACTCATTTCATATCACTTCTTTTTTATGCAACCTTTATTTTTTTCTCAATGGTCTAAAAGTAGACTTCTTACATTTTCTACATCTTACCTTTCCTTTTAAGATTTTTTGAGGGTCTGCTTTAATTTTGCTGTGGCAATTTTTGCAAACAAAAACATTCTTAAAGAGCCTATTTTGTGCCTCAGGTATTTTTGCCATTGTGTTTCAATTTATCTCTGTTTTTATAATTTCCTCTCGTTTGGATTTATACAAACGAATGAAAACTTATAGTTTTCTTTTGATTATTGTCTGTCCATTTATTTCCCAATATTCAACATTAGAAGATTCAGATAATTCTGCTTTTATTTCTTCTTGGCAAGGAATCTCAAGGGTTTCAAAACTCTCTAAATCCATAACACTGACATTTTCTCCTATTGAAAGAACTTGAGCTTTTCTTTTGTTTACTATTGGAACTTCAAGTTTATCGTGACCAGGGATAACAAACACTTTCTTTTTTCCATTAATAATCCCCACAGCCTCTGCTCTAACTTTTGCATGTCCGTGTTTCCCAGTTGAACTCACATCCATTTTTTTAATTGTGTAGGACTCTCCTTCAAGAAGGATATTCGTGCCAACCTTTGCCTCTGTAGCATTAATAAATTTCAATGTCATGAAGTAAGGAGAAAAGGTAGATTTATAAAGATTTTTAATTCAGTCTTTTTATGCCTCTTAAAAAAGGAGACTTTATTGAGATAGAATTTACTGGAAAACTCAAAGATGGAGACATTTTTGACTCAAATATAAAAGAGGATTTAGCAAAATTAAATCCTAAAGCAGAGACAAAACCTTTTGTTTTTTCCTTAGGTAGTGATATGTTTCTTAAGAGTATTGAGGATTTTTTAATTGGAAAGGAGACTGGCCCTTATAATATAGAACTAACCGCAGATAAGGCTTTTGGAAAAAGAAATCCGCAATTAATTCAGAAAATGCCTATTAAAATCTTCCATGAGCAAAAACTCAATCCTGTGCTAGGAGCAGCTTTTAATTTTGATGGTAAAATAGGAAAAGTGTTAACTGTTTCTGGAGGAAGAGTTATGGTTGACTTTAACAGCCCTTTGGCAGGTAGAGACGTTGTCTATAAAGTAATTGTTAAGAAAAAAGTGACTAATTTAGCAGAACAAGTTAAGGCTTTGAATGAATTTTTATTCAGAAAAGACCTTAAATTTGAAATTAAGGATAAAAATCTTGTTTTGCATATTGAAAAAGCCATAAAGCCTTTTGCAGAAGCCTTTAAGCTAAAATACAAGGAAATACTTGACTTGGATTTAAAAGTTGAAGAGATTGAGGGTGAAAAAAAGTCTCTAGCTACTTTGCCTAAAAGTCAAAGTAAAGAAGAAGTCCCTAAGAAAACCCCCAAAACATCACAATAATCCTTATAAACAATTCTCCCTTATTGAGAACATGGAAGAGGTTTATGGAATAGAAAGAGAATCTCCATTATCTGAGCTTTCTAGTCAAGTAAAAGAGATTGATAGAGAATTAGCTGAACTTTTAAAAAAACAAACAGCTAAGATTAAAGTAGTGGGGGTGGGTGGAGGAGGAAATAATTCTTTAAGCAGAATGAGAGAAATTGGAATTAAAGGAGGAGAATTAATTGCTGTTAACACTGATGCTCAAGATCTTCTTTATGCAAATGCAGATCAAAAAATCCTAATTGGCAGGGAACTAACTCAAGGGTTAGGGGCAGGAAGCAATCCAAAAACAGGAGAAGAAGCTGCTAAAGAATCAGAATCTGAAATTAAAAAAAAGCTCGCTAACTCAGATATGATTTTTATAACCTGTGGATTAGGAGGAGGAACAGGAACAGGAGCAGCTCCAGTAATTGCAAGTATAGCTAAAAAGCAAGGAGCTTTGGCTATTGGAATTGTTACTCTGCCTTTTACAATAGAAGGAAAAAAAAGAATTGAAAATGCAATGGATGGTCTTGAAAGACTCGAAGCAGTTGTTGATACTTTAATTGTGATTCCAAATGATAAACTTTTAGAATTAGCTCCAGAGTTGCCCTTACATACTGCATTTAAGATTGCTGATGAAATACTCACAAATGCTGTTAAAGGAATCACAGAGCTTGTTACAACTTCTGGACTTGTTAATCTTGATTTTGCAGATATTAAAGCAGTAATGGTTGATGGAGGTGTTTCTTTGATTGGTATGGGGGAGTCTGATAGTGCGAACAGAGCAATAGAAGCAGTAGAAAAAGCAATACAAAATCCTTTGCTTGATGTTGACATTTCAAATGCAACAGGCTCTTTAGTTAATATTATTGGAGGTCCTGACATGAGCCTTGAGGAGTGTAAGTCGATTATAGAAACAGTTGGTAATCAATTAAGTCCTGATGCCAAGCTTATTTGGGGGGCTCAGATCTCAGCAGATATGGAAAAATCTATCAGAGTTTTATTAATAGTTACAGGAGTTAAAAGCGCACAAATTCTAGGTCATGGAGAAAGTATAGATAGTATAAAACACAAAGAAATCGAGGAAGAATTAGGGATTGAATTTTTTGAATAAAAAATGGGAACTATTGAGGTTTTACTTGATTCTGAAAATACTTTAATAAATGTAGGTAAAAAAAGCTTTAAGATTGGAGAACCTGAAGAAGTGAAGTTTGAAATAAGTGGGAGACATTTGTTTATCTTATATAATCAACCAACAATTCCTGAGCCTATCCAAAAACAACTATTAAGATTCTCAGAAACAATCAGAGTTATTACTACAAGAGATCGTGAATTTCCCCCTTATAAATGCAATGTGTATGATGCATGGATTCCACTGGAATATAATCTTATTATTAAAAGCAAATCTTTAGATAAAACTTAAAAACCCGTTTTTTCTTATTTTGATATGGAAAATTTTATGTTAAAGACAAAGTCATTCTTAATAAAATGTAGAAGAGTTTGGCATGTTCTTAAAAAACCCACTAGGCAAGAGTATGAGCAAATCGCAAAAGTTTCTGCAATAGGAATTATTATACTTGGCCTTCTTGGTTTTATTATATCTTTTATAATGAATTCTTTTGCGTAAGAAATAAAAACCAAAGAACTTATAAACCCTAAATTTTAAGTAATATTATTATTCTTTAATAATTAACACATTAAAGGATAGGTGGAGCTAGAATAGGTTTTGTCCAGACTTTCATCAGAGGCCGAGAGTTTGCATGAGATAATCCAAAAGCGAATGCTGGCTCGAGCAAAAAGAGAAAGTCGCTTGAGGGTGAACTTTTCAAAAAGGTTCCCAAAAACAGGCAGGTTTTAAGATGATATTTATTATTAAAGTTACAACAAACAAAGAAGAAAGAGCAGCAGATATGATTGCTGAAAGAGCTGAAAAAAAAGATCTTAGTGTTTACTCTGTTCTTAGGCCTCACGGTCTTAGAGGATATGTTCTTCTCGAGGCTGAAGATAGAGATTCTGCAGAAGAGGCCGTTTTTAATCTTCCTTATGTAAAAGGAATTATTGGCAAAACCATAGGTTATGAAGAAATAAAAAATATGGTAGAACCAACTGTAGCAGATATCTCAATTAAAGAAGGAGATATTGTGGAAATTGTTGCAGAACCTTTTAAGAAAGAAAAAGCGAAAGTTATAAGAATCGACAAACAAAAAGAAGAAGTAGTAGTGAGTTTGTTAGGAGCAGTTGTTCCACTACCCGTCACAATTAAATTAGATAATGTTAAGGTTGTAAGAAGAGAAGAAGGAGAAGAAGA
>Ga0180007_10005931_pt1 | contig 12134 bp, 11 predicted proteins | sample MM_PC_MetaG_FD_121122 | JGI IMG/M metagenome (GOLD analysis project Ga0180007, IMG submission 121122) | Groundwater microbial communities from the Aspo Hard Rock Laboratory (HRL) deep subsurface site, Sweden - MM_PC_MetaG | ecosystem: Environmental > Aquatic > Deep subsurface > Groundwater...
AGGGTGCAGTTGAATTCGCAATATCCCAGGCGGGGCACAAGGCCCGGCGTGAACATGGCCTCTATCCCCCTTTCAATTCCAACAGGCTGGAGGCCATTGGTGATACAGACCTTCATGCACTCTCCGCACCGGACACAGACCGCCAGAAAGTCCGGTTCATCCAGGGCCCCCGGGGGCCGGATCAGACCATTGTCCGGCAGCTTTGAGAGGGCATGGGTACGGCCGAGCACCGGCAGGCAGACACCGGCAAGGCATGCGGCCAAAAGCTTTCTGCGGCTGATGTCCACGGGTTTGGGCATTTCCGGCAGCCCGAATTTGAATGTTGCAATCCCCCGGGGACAATAGCCCACACAGTCCATGCAAAGGGTGCACGCTTCACGGACAAGCCGGCCCCGGGCTTCACCCTCGCCTGTTTCAAAGGCATTCATGGGGCACTTTGTTTCACACAGAGAACACTTTTTGCAGGCCTCTACCGGGTGCCGTTTCAGAAGGGAAAATTTTGAGACAAGTCCGTAAAGCCCCCCCAGGGGACAAAGATTTTTGCACCAGAACCGTTTACCGAAAATTTCCAGGGTCAGAATGCCTGCCACCAGGAAAAAAGAGAGAAAAGAAAGATAATAAAACCCCTGCTTATGGGGCAGGACAAAGGATTTTAAGATTTCATACACCGGTTCTGTCAGGCCTGACAGCCATGCGGGCCCTGACAGATACATTTTATCAAAAACCCCTGTTATCAGCGAGTAGAACAAAGGATCCGCCCCAAAGGCCATGCCCCGGACCAGGAGGGCAAAGGGGTCGAAAAATCCCAGAAACTGCACCGAAAACAAAGAAGAGACCAGCAAAAAAACAAGAAGGGCGTATTTCATGAACCCAAGGGCGGCCTTGGGTGCCTTCCCTGTATTTTTACCTGGGCCCATCCCCTTTCCGGCCAGGTCGATCAGGGTTCCCATGGGGCAGATCCAGCCGCAGAAAAACCGGCCCAGCACAAGGGTGAGTCCCACCATCAACAGACAGGGCCAGAGCAATGGGATAAAACTTTGGGTGGCCAGGGTCACACAGGCTCCCACCAGGGGGTCTATCCGAAACAAAATGTTCACGGCATAGGGGATGGTGTCGGCTCCGGAATAATCGGTGAGGCGGAAAAGCACCAGGAAGATGAAAAAACACAGGATCTGGGTGGCCTGTCGAAGCCGTTTCCAAAAATTTTGTCCCATGGCAGGAATCACACCATCCGGATCTGACAGCGGTCCAGATCCATCTGGCCAAGCCCCCGGTTGAACCCCTCCACCGTGGACCCGATATCTGCGGGTTTGAGCCCGAACAAAGTGGTGGTATAGGCGTCAACGGCAATGGGATCAACGCCTGCGATCAGGGTATCCAATCGTTTGACATCGTCAAGACTGCCCCCCGAAGGACCGTTCCGTATGATCACCCGGGTGGCATCCACCAGGGTCAACGCCGGCCGGATCACCAGGTTCAGATCGGCAATTTTGGCGCTCAGATCATAATGAAGTTTTCCCCGCCATCCCCCGATTACGCCCATGGCATTCTTGAGCCCCATGCTCAGCCCGGAGCTGCTGTGGTGCTTGGCCACGGGCACATTGATATAGCAGTCGGCTTCAAGGGCATCCTTGTAAAACTCCCATTCTTTCAGGGAGTGTCCCTGTTTGATGGTGACAGGGACAAATTTGCGGTCATCCACATAAGTGCAACGCACCCGCTTGTCGTTCATGGCCTCAAGGGCCGGCTTGATCCCGCTGTTCTGGTAGCACCGCCGCTCCTCGTTGCAGGTCCGGTCAAAAACCATCACCTGGGATGCACCTGCTTCAAGGGCCAGGGCGGCAAGGGTTGTGACAATCACAGGATGGGTATTGGCGCCCTGGTCCACGTTCCGGTCCCAGCCGATATTGGGTTTGATGACCACCCTGTTTCCCGGGGAGACAAAGGCACCCATGCCGCCGGCTGCTTCCACAAGGGTCCGGGTCATGGCCGGATAGTCTGTTCCTTTGGCTACCAGAATCTGGGGGCTTGCCATGGAGGCAGCCACAAGACCTGGGGCAACATCAAACACCGGCGGTACCATCAGCATGCCGGCCGACCACAGGGATACCTGTTTTAAAAACTGCCGCCTGCCCATCTGCATCTCTTTTTGTCTGGATTTTTGCATATCCAATCGTTTTTCCATGGGGGACCTCCTTGGTGTGGTGGATCATTTTTACAAAGTTTACGAAATCCCCCCTGTTTGTCAAGAATAATTCAAAAGGCTTTGACTCTGGGCGCTGCCTATATTATAAATGGATAATATCATTATCTGCACACTTCAATCTGAACACTTCCAATCGCTTTACCTTGATTTCAGGCTCCATTTTACGATTGATCGCCTGGGTTTTAACCGGCATGCTGAAGGGATTACGGATATCCCGCCGATATGCCGCCCCCTATACTTCAAACCAAGGAGGCAAAAATGGACGATCACACCATGTATTATGACACCATCATCAAGCTCACCACCGCCATTTCCCAGTGCAAGGACCCGGAAGAGGTCGCACTGATCACGGCAGAGAGTGTCAAAACCGCGTTTAAGGCCAAGGGATGCTCCGTCTTTCTTGTGGACAGGGAGACCCGGGAATTGGGACTTGTGGCCTCTTCGGGCCTGAGCCAGGAATACCTGAAAAAAGGCCCCATCCACTTCATGCAGACCATCAGGGAAGCCAAGGATGCTGTTCCAATTGCCATCTATGATGTCATGGACGACCCCAGGATCGAATACCCGGAGCAGGCCAGGAAAGAAGGCATTGCCTCCCTGCTAGGGGTTCCCATCATCAGCCATGACAAAATCATGGGGGCCCTGCGCATCTACTCGGCAAAGCCCTGGGAATTTTCCTTCAACGACATTAACCTGGTCCAGGCAGTGGCCCTGATCTGCGGGATGGCCATGGACATGTGCCGGATGTACAAAGGGTATAAAACCAGCATTGAAATCCTTAAAAACATGCGGGGGAAAGACTCTTACAGCACCAACAAATGGACGCCCTATGAAGGGGTTCCCTCCAGTGTCGACCCGTCCATCTGCGACTATTAACCCGAAACAGGGCCGAACCGAATCGGCCCGGGAATCCTTTCAATGACAACACCACAAACAGCAAGGGCCGGAATCATCTGACATGATCCCGGCCCCGTCCTTCTTTTGCGCCTGGCAGTGAGCTCATCCGCCCAGAATCGCCTGGCGGATAGTGTCAAGCCCCAGGCGGTCCACCATCCGGCCCATGCGTTCCCGCTTTGAATTTTCACGGTAAAAGGCCACCACCCGGGCCACCATCTCTTCTGCGGCATCAAAATCAAGGTCTTCGACCAATACATCCGAAAGCCGGGGCCTTGCCGACCCGTTCCCGCCGATCTGCACGGTCCAGCCTTTCTGGGTACCGTAGAGGGCAATATCCTTGATGCAGTTTTCCGCACACTGGATCTTGCAGCCGGAAACCCCCATTTTCATCTTGCTGGGCAAAACCATGCCGTGGTAGGTCCGGTCCAGGTGCAATCCCATTTCCATGCTGTCCTGCTGGGCCAGCCGGCAATATTGGATTCCCGGGCACACCTTGACGCTCCGCACACAAAGTCCTGTGGCAAATCCCGGGTCCATCTCCAGATCCTTCCACACCCCGTCCACCTGGTCTTCGGAAATCCCGATCACGGCAATCCTGGCGGCACTGGTAATCTTAAGCTCCGCCACTGCATATTTTTCCGCCACATCTGCAAGGCACCTGAGCTGTGAGGGTTTCACCACCCCGCAGGGCAGATGGGGGGCAATTGCGTAGGTGGCCTCACCCCGCTGGCGAATCACGCCTTTTTCACCGTCCTTGAGCATTTCTAACTCCTGTTTTGTTGTCATGCGATAGTGCTTGTTCATCCATACCGCCCCAGTTCTAATATCCTGGCCCGGGGATGTCAATCCTGATTTTACAATCGGCCAAGGATCCCGTTCTCCCCCCTGGAACCCTTGCCATGGCAGACCATATGGTGTATAAACCACCCCATGGAAACAAACAAGACCTATCAGCTCCAGGCCCAAATGCTGGCCAACAAAGTCAAAAAAAGATACAAGCATTTGCACAAGCGCTATGCCCGGCAAAACCTGGAGGTTTTCCGGCTCTACGACTGGGATATTCCCGAAATCCGGGCCGTGGTGGACTGGTATGGCGGCCACCTGGTCATTGGCGAATACAGCCGCAAACAATCCGAACCCGACTGGCTGCCCCTCATGGGAACCGCCGTGGCAGAGGCCCTGGATGTCCCCAAAGAAAACCTGCACCTGAAAATCCGCAAAGCCGGCATCACGGAAGGCACCCGGTACGAACGGATCAACCATACCAACCAGAAGATTGCCATGAAAGAGCGGGATCTGCAATTTTATATCAACCTTGACGACTATGTGGACACCGGCCTTTTCTCCGACCATCGGAATACGAGGAAACGGGTGGGACAAATGGCAAAGGACAGGGATTTTCTCAACCTCTATTGCTACACCGGCGCCTTCACCTGTTATGCCGCAAAAGGAGGCGCCCGCTCCACCCTGTCCGTGGACCGGTCGGAAACCGCCATCACCTGGGTAAAAGAAAACCTGGACCTGAACCATTTGTCGGCCCCCCGGCACACCATGGCCCAGGAAGACACCCTTGATTTTCTGGCAAAAGCCAAATGGAAAAACCTTTCCTTTGACCTGGCCGTGGTGGACCCGCCCTCCTACTCAACCACAAAATTGACGGAAAAGCATTTTGACATTGCCAGGGACTATCCGTCCATGCTCAACCAGGTTTTTGAGCTCATGCGGCCCGGGGCGACCGTCTTTTTTTCCACCAACCACCAGAACTTTGAGATGGATACGGCCCGCTTAAATGCCGCGGACATCCAAGAAATCACCCAGGCCACCATTCCCGAAGACTATGTCACCAAACGCAAGCAGATCCACCGGTGCTGGGAAATAAAATTGGACTAGTGTTTTCTTTCTGGCAGAAAGCTCACGATTCAATTGACAAGGGGCCATGGAAAATATACTGATGTAAAAAAATCATGCGCTTTTCCCCCTGAATGCTTGGACATAAAGACCAGTGAAACCATGAACCCTCGAATAGGCAATTCCCTTACCGGTAAACTCCTGATTTTAATTTTTTTTTCACTGGTAATCACCATTGTTCCCCTGTTTTTAATCGTCCAAGGCGCCTTTCAGCGATTCGGGGACTATGCCGATACCACAAATTCACAGCAGATCAAGCATATCTCTATTGTCGCTTTATCTGCCCTTGTCACGGAACAGGCTCAAAAATACGACCAAGCCTTCACCCGGATCAAAATCGCAGCAACACTCATGGCCCAGACCGCAACCGATATTTATGCCAACCTGGAGTTATACGCGGCATCTCCCATTGGAAAAATTTCCCTTGAACAGCAAACGTCCAATCACATTTTTTTCACCCCCCCCTCCCATCCCATCATAACCGCCTTTTGGGGGGAGCAAAAAATATCATCGGATATCCAAAAGGAGATTCAGGCCTTGTCCCACCTGGACGTCTTCCTGAAAAAAACCCGGGAATTGATTCCCGAAAGCATTGCCACCCATATCATCACCACTTCCGGTATCGGAAGATACTATACCCAAAACCCCATAACAAAAAAACAATGTTTTAATCTGCCCCCCCCGGGAGAATTTGATTTGAGAAACGGAGAGCCGGTTCAGATGTTTTCCAAACCTGGCCCCCGAAATTACCAGGCGCAATGGACAAATCCCTATAAAGATGACGTCATCGACGGATTCATGATGACGGCTGCGGCGCCCATTGTGGACACTGCCGGGAACTTCCTCGGCATCGCCGGCATTGATATTCCCATGGCATCCATGGTCAAGGATCTGGTCTCCGAACAGACCGAAGAAAACCCAGGCCCCAAAACCATCCTGTTTGGATTTCTCATGGATAAAAACGGCAGGCTCATTGCATTTCCGGAACAATACTTTACTCTTTTCGACATTGAGATTGATACCCACCAATTTAGCTATTCACGGGATATTCTGAACTGCAATCTGTCCGCGTCTAAGAACCCGGACCTAAAGAAAGCCATCAACCAGATTCTTGACAGCAAGACCCATTTGCTGCACCTAAACCTCTTGAACGAAACCTATGTTTTAGCCAGCAGCCGATTGTCGGAAACCGGATGGCATCTGGTTCTTGTTTCCAGGGAAAAAAACCTGCTGTCTTCTGTTCATGAAACCCGGACCGCTTTAAAAAAAAACCTGTCCCGGATTTCAGGATATTATCTCTTATATTCGGCCATCGTTCTTTTAATGGCGATCCTCTTTATTTATTTGGCTGTCAGACTCATTATCCAGCCCATAAAAGAATTAACAGCATTAACCCGGAGGGTGTCCGAAGGCGACTTATCAATGAGTTCCCAGATCCGCAGAAAAGATGAAATCGGCATACTGGCAGACGCTTACAACCAAATGATCGCAAAAATTATCCAATCTGAAAAAAGTGAAACCGCCCACGTCCGGGCCCTTGAAAAACAAGCCAACCAGCTCAAAAACCTCAATGAACACCTGGTCTTCTCAGAAGAACTAGAACGAAAAAACATTGCCTCAGATCTCCACGACAGCATCGCCCAGACGCTGGCCATCGGTATTTCAAAATTAAAAACCATAACCGAATCAGAGAACAGCATCCATCAAAATGAATTACTGGAACTCCAGGGATTTCTGGAGCAAGCCATCAGAGAAATCCGATCCCTGATCTATAACCTGAGTCCCCCGATTCTGGACGATTTTGATATTGATATTGCCATCGGATTTCTAATAGAGGAATCCAATGAAAAGCATCATACCGACTTTAGGTATATCAACAACCTGGAAGAAATGGTTGACCTGAAAAATGCCCTCAAGGTAACATTATACCGGGGCATAGGAGAATTGATCGCCAACATTTTAAAACATGCCCAAACCCAGACAGCAGAGTTTGAAATATCCGCCACCGCTGATCACCTCCTTATCCGGGTTGAAGATAAGGGATGCGGTATGGATCTCAAGCGAGTGGAAGAAATGAAAGGGTGCGGATTCGGGCTGTATAGCATCTCAGAACGGATGGAAAATTTTGGCGGACGGATGGAAATTTTTTCAGCACCAGGCCAGGGGACAAAAATCCTGCTGACCGCCCCTATCTGACCCCACCCGGACCTGACCCGGAATATATTTCCCTTTTCCGCCATTGTCTAAGGTTCAATTTTTCCCCCCGGTCCCCATAACCGATTGATATTTAAGCATCCCCCTAGGCCGCTTTTCCTGGCATGCATCCTGCTTTAACCCATCCTATGAATGTTAACACCCCAAGCCAAGGAGATGCACAATGATCCAAAAAATTCTACCGGTATTTGGAATTTTTATTTTTGTACTTTTGTCCGGAACCGTGTCAGAACTTTCTTCCATTTCCGTCAATATAAAAAGCAACCTGATTGTCCTTACCGGAACCCTTGTGTGCTGCTGCATCTCCTATCCGCCCAAACTGTTCTCCGAGCTTTTCGCAAGCATCCGCCAGGCCTTTTCAACGGACAAAAAAGACTTTAACGGGATCATCAATGAAATAGAAGCCCTTTCCGTGATCCGACGGTCCCAGGGCATTGTTGAGCTGGACAAAAAAACCAATCAGATTGAAAACGAATTTTTAAGAATGGGCATTGAAATGGTGGTGGACGGCTATGACCGGTATACGATTTTTAAAACCCTGGAACGGCGGTATGATAACTTCCTGGGCACCCGGCGCTCCCAGGCCGATCTGATCAACACCATGATCAAGCTTTTGCCTGTTTTCGGATTTGTGGGAACCATCATCGGCCTGATCAATGTCCTCAACAACATGGGAACGCCTGCGCTGATCGGAAAAGGCGTGGCGACCGCTCTTTTGACAACCTTCTACGGATTGCTCTACGCCAATTTGCTATGCCTTCCCCTGGGCAAAAAACTGACGGAAAAAACCAAACAGGATTCCATTGAACTGGCCCTGATCATTGAAGGGGTGCTGGACATTGCCGACAAGGTCAATTCCAAACTGATCGGCTACCGTCTGCGGTATTGCATTGGCGAACTCTACCAGGAGGATCCGTCTTTTGAAACAAAACTCAATGGATCACAGGAAGGCCTGCCCGCACTGAAACTGGCATTGAAAAAGCAATTTAGCAGGGGATAAAAATGAGGGATGTCCTTGTTGAAAACCTAAAAGCAGAACTGGAGATGTCCGAGCGAAAACTGCTTCGCCTCCAGCGGCGCAAATTTTTAGAAGGGTTCGAAGCCGAAGACTTAAGTCTTTGGACCATGCTGGACCTGATGACCCTTATCCTTGTTTTTTTTATCGTTCTTTACGCGGATTCCATGCCCCTTGCCCCCCAGAAACTGTTTGAAAAAAGCACAGCGTCTCTGGTGGGCCAGGTCCAGAAGATAGTCCTGCCGTCAAAAAAAATTCCCGTCTTCCGGGATGATACCGCCTTTTTGACCATGGAAGACAACCTGCACCAGGCCATGGCAGGCACCAACATCGATGACTATTCCATTGTGATGACCCACGACAGAATCGTGGTCACCATTGGTGAAAAAATCAGTTTCCCCGTGGGCCAGGCAGAATTGCTGGATCACATCAAAGCTCCTTTGAAAAAAATGGCCGGATTCCTTTACCAGGAGCAGGAGTACAAAATCATTGTGTCCGGCCACACAGACGATACGCCCATTCATACCAGCCGGTTCCCCTCCAACTGGGAATTGTCCGTTGCCAGGGCCCTGAGCGTGGCAAACTTTCTCATGACCCAAAACCTGGATCCCCGCCGCATCTCCGTGGAAGGGTTCGGCCAGTACCGGCCCGTTGCCGACAACCGGGATGCTGCCAGCCGCCAGGCCAATAGACGGGTTGAAATCTCTTTGATCAAAGAATAGGGGTTTTCACCTATTGTATTTCCCCTGAACATATGGTTTATCCGTGGTATAATGGGAAGAAAATCTGCGCCATCTGCGCTCATCTGCGTCCTGTTTTGGAAGGCTTTATTTGTCCTAAAAAGATGCGCCGCCGCCTTTACTTTCCATGGACTTATTGCTAAAAAACCATCAGAGGCTGATTTTCCGATTACATATGAATTTTTCCAGGGGCAGGGTCACAATGATTCACAACGAAAAAGGGTTTTCTTTCATCGAGTTGATGGTGGTTGTCATAATTCTGGGCATCCTGGCCGGCATGATCGTTCCCAGATACATGGGAAGAACCGATGAAGCCAAAACAATAAAGGCAAAAATAGATATTGTCGCCATTGAAACCAGCCTGAAAATGTACAAACTGGACAACGGGACCTATCCGTCAACAGAACAAGGGCTTGCCGCATTGATTGAAAAGCCCTCCACAGAACCGATGGCAACCAACTGGAGTGAAAACGGCTATCTTGACAAAAAAAAGATTCCCAAAGACCCCTGGGGAAGGGAATATCTCTATTTATGCCCCGGGGTGAACGGGGATTATGATATTTTGTCCTATGGGGCAGACGGTGCGCCGGGCGGCGATGGGAAAAACCAGGATATCAAAAGCTGGGAGATTGAATAATCCCCGAAATATAAGCGGCTTTACCCTGGTTGAGCTGGTCGTGGTCATGGCGATCATCTCTACCCTGCTTTTCTTCTCCATGCCCCTGTTCAAGGATGCCGGAATTTTCCAGAACCAAAAAAAAGAAATAGGGAAACTGATCCAATTGATCCAGTCTCTGAAGCGCAGATCCATCCAGGAAAACATGGATTTTTCCCTCCATATTTCCCTGGAGTCCACTGCTGTCTGGATAACGGATTCAACAATGGATGAAGCGGCATTGCAACAGGCCCGGGATGACGGAACTCTCCTGTTTCACGACCTGAAAATCACCGGTATTGAATTTCCCGGCAGATCGGATACACCCCAGGAGGCCCCTGTCATTTTTTTCAGCAAAAAGGGATATTCAGACATGGCCATTTTGCATATGGACGATGGAGACGGCCCTGTATCACTGAAAATAGAACCCTTTTTAATGGAAATAACACCCATGCCGGGACAGATCTCATTTCATGACTGCATTTAAATCCCATAGGCACGCATTGGATGCGAACGGCTTCACCCTGCTGGAAATCATGGTCAGTATTGCGATTCTTGCCCTGGTCCTGGTCACCCTTTTCAGGCTCCAGTCTAGCACCCTGAAACTTGCCGGCCATGGAAAATTCAATGGCCTGGCACCCTTTCTGGCCAGACAGCAATTGGCCGTCCTGGAAATGGATCTTAAAAACCCAGGCAATCTTTCCGGTGATTTCGGTCAGACGTTGAAAGGATATGAATGGTCCTGCACCATAGAGGATGCTGCCTTTGAAGAACCTTCCATTCTTTCGGAACAACAACTTGCAAACCTTAAACGAATAAACCTTAAAATTACGGGTCCCGGCAAAGACAGGTCCTATACCCTCACCACCTGGAGATATCTGATTGAAAAACAAGATGATTCAGATTGATGGTCAAGGATTTACCTTGATGGAAATCCTAGTGGCCATGGTGATCTTTTCCGTGGCTCTGATCACCCTGTTTTCGGCGTTTACGGCATTTTTATCTTCCGGACGCCATGTAAAAAATGAGGTTCTCCGGAACGAATGTTTCCGTCTGGGGATGAAAACCATTTTTTTTGACCTGGAGCAGCTTTTCATTTTACAGCATCCAAGATACCGCAAACCGGAATTTAATGATGAACCGGATGCATACCGATTTGAGGGAACCCTGTCCGATGGGGGGGGAGAACCATTTTCACATCTTTCCTTTACCAGCCTGAACCACGTAAAAACAGGAACCAACCCTGGAAATGGAGTGGCAAGGATTAAATACTATGTCCATTCCCGTGAAGACCGCTTTGATCTGCTTCGGTCAGACAACCTTGCACCCTACCCCAAAGAGGGGGACCCTTGTTCTGACCCGGTTCTTTTCAAGGATATTCTGGGTTTCAAGCTGACCTTCACAGATGTCAACGGCGATGAACACGATACCTGGGACTCGGACTCAAAGGAATTTAACTTTATGTTACCGGCCATGGTGCGCATTCAGCTTGACCTGAAACAAAACGGCATCACCCGATCCCTTGTGACGGCAATATCCTTGCCGGCCAACCGGGAGGTGCTCAAATGACAGCGCGCCTTTGCATCCACAAAAAAATTTTAACCAATAACAGCGGCATCGCCCTTATGGTCACCCTTGCCGTGATATCCGTTCTGCTGACCGCAGCCTTGTATCTTGCCAGGATCACAGGGGAATCGGTCATGGCCACGGGCAAGGAAACCGATGACTTTATCGCCCGGGAGATGGCCCTGTCCGGCATCCACCTTGCCATGGCCCTACTGGCCGAGGATGCTGCCAAAAATGAGATTGATTCTGTTCAGGAGGACTGGGCCAATCCCAAAAAAATAATAGATGCCGTCAACCAGCTGGGCTTTGCCCAGGGCACTCTTTTGCTGACCATCACAGACGAATTGGGAAAATTGCAGGTGAACGCTCTGTTAAAAGCCTTTCCCGGAAATGAGCTCAACCAGGACCAAATAATGCTGTGGGAAAATTTTCTAAGCCTCAGGATCGCACCGGACAAATCAGAAGATTCCCAGGATGTGTCCGAGATCATCAACTCTCTCAAGGACTGGCTGGACTCCGGGGATGATGATGCCATCACCGGCCTGTCCGGTGCCGAATCAGAGTATTACCTGGGACTTGAATATCCCTATGCCTGCAGCAACGGTCCCTTTAACCGGGTATCAGAGCTGTTAAGCGTCAAAGGGATCACACCCGAACTTCTCCACACCGGAACAGCAGAAGAAGCGCCTGGGGATACACCGCCCGAAAAGGCGCTTGAATTTACGGATGTATTCACGGTATATGGCATGGAAAAGGCATCCCCTGGCCCCAAAACCTATGGGTTCCCTGGAAAAATAAATATCAATACGGCCGGGATTGAGGTTATTGCCGCACTCCTTCCCAGGGGGATGGAAGATCTGGCCCGGGATCTGATCGATTTCCGGGAAGAAACCGCCGAAGATGAAGAGACTTTTATAAACTTACTTGACAAAG
>Ga0180007_10005932_pt1 | contig 12131 bp, 13 predicted proteins | sample MM_PC_MetaG_FD_121122 | JGI IMG/M metagenome (GOLD analysis project Ga0180007, IMG submission 121122) | Groundwater microbial communities from the Aspo Hard Rock Laboratory (HRL) deep subsurface site, Sweden - MM_PC_MetaG | ecosystem: Environmental > Aquatic > Deep subsurface > Groundwater...
CCTGCGCCGACGGCATCCTAAACCCATGCTCAATCAGCGTATTCTTTCGAGACAAATTCCCGTTATACATCCCACCAATCTGCGGCACGGTCATATGCGACTCATCAATAAACAACACAAAATCATCCGGCAAATAATCCATAAGAGTCGAAGGCCGCCTCTCCACACCCGCCGCATTCAGATACCTCACATAATTCTCAATCCCACTGCAATATCCCGTCTCCAACAAAATTTCAATATCATACTCCGTTCTGGTTTTAATTCGCTCCGCCTCAATCATCTTCCCCATCTTCTTCAACTGCTCATAACGAATCTCCAAATCCGCCCGAATCATCCCAACCGCATTCTTCACCTTCTCCTCCGTAGTCACATCATGCTTAGCCGGAAAAATCGTCACCTCATCCATCGCCTGCACAAGCTCGCCCGTAAAAGTCTCCACCTCACTTATTGCCTCAATCTCATCTCCAAAAAACTCAATCCGATAAACATTATCCCGATCCCGCGGAAACACCTCAACAGTATCCCCCAGCACATGGAACATTCCATTCTTAAAATCCATCGCACTGCGCGTATACTGCATATCGCTAAGCTGTCGCAAAAATTTCTCCCGATTCAGCATCTCGCCCACTTTCACCGTCTGGGCCAAAGCATCATAATCTCCCGGATTTCCAAGCCCATAAATACAAGATACCGAAGCCACAATAAGCACATCCTTTCGTGTGAGCAAATTTGTTGTAGCCATGTGTCGAAACTTCTCAATCTCCTCATTGATCGAAGAATCCTTCTCGATATAAGTATCCGTCGCCGGCATATAGGCCTCCGGCTGATAATAATCGTAATAAGAAACGAAATAACTCACCGCATTGTCCGGAAAAAACTCCTGAAACTCCGAGCAAAGCTGAGCCGCCAAAGTTTTATTATGCGCAAGCACAAGGGTAGGTTTTTGGATTTTCTCAACCACCTTCGCCATCAAAAAAGTTTTTCCAGATCCGGTTACCCCCAGCACAGTCTGATGTTGAGTCCCTTTCTCAAGCCCCTTAACAATCTGAGAAATAGCCTTAGGTTGATCCCCCTTGGGCTCAAAGTCCGATTTTAATACAAATTTGTCCATAGCTAAGATAGCCTAGCGCAAAATTATGTTATAATCAAGGCATGACACTCCTAGAATTTACAATCGCCACAGCCAGGAAAGCCGGCAAGATGATCGAAAAAGCCGGACGAAAAACCATAAAAATTGAGGAAAAATCCGCCAACGATTTCGTAACTGAGACCGATCGCAAAGTGGAAGACCTAATTATCAAAGAGATTAAGAAAAATTTCCCCGACCACGCCATCCTCGGAGAAGAAACCGGAGAAAGCGCAGACCTTAAAGATGCTGAGTACATTTGGATAATCGATCCCATCGACGGCACCAACAATTTCATCCGAAACCTCCCCTTCCACGCCGTCTCCATCGCAGTTTTCCAGCGAAAAATCAGCAAATCTTCCAAGAATTTTGAATACATCGAAGGAGAAATAGTTGTAGGAGTTGTACATAGCCCGGCATTAGGCAAAATATACAGTGCCCAAAAAGGAAAAGGCGCAAAACTAAACGGCAAACCCATTACGGTTTCCCCACGCAACAAAGTCTATCGCAGTATCCTCTCAACCGGCTTCCACGGAGACTACAAAGCCTTCAACCTTCCTTACTTCGAAGCAATCATCCACAAATCCCAAGGCATCCGTCGCTTCGGCTCCGCCGCCTTAGATCTCTGCCATGTGGCCGAGGGAAAGATAGAAGGATACTGGGAATTTGGCCTAAAACCCTGGGACATAGCCGCAGGAGCCCTGATAGTGGAAGAAGCCGGAGGCCGCGTAACCGACACAAACGGCAACACTCTGGATCTCTTTGGCAAAGACCTCCTCGCCACAAACAAGCGCATCCACAAAGAAACAGTTGAAATTTTCGGTAAAATCCAATAATCTTGGACAACAACGCGCACCCGTAGCTCAGTTGGATAGAGCATCAGCTTGCGGAGCTGGGGGTCACAGGTTCAAATCCTGTCGGGTGCACCAAACAAATTTCGCTTTGCGAAATTTGCCGCGAGCCCATAGAAGCTCGGGCGAGCGCAACATGAGCGAATGCGAATTCCATCTCCCAAAAGCTTTTTCAGCATTTCCCTACTCGGGTACAGTAATTTCGCTTTGCGAAATTTGCCGCGAGCAAAGGGAAACTCCACATCAACACGACATAACTATAGAAATCTGAAAACCCTTAGCTTTTTATCCCAAACGGATGCAAAAGAGCATCCTCCTCTGCCTTCTGTATCAATACAGCGCGGCCCCATTCAATAAGCTCCTCAATAACCTTACTAGCCTCTTTTTTTTCTTCATCAGAAATATTAGGAGACTTTTGCACCCTCTTCAAACAATCTTCAAGTTCCCTAAGGCAACCATCCACTTCACTCAATTCTAATCCTCCATCCTTATTCTCCATTATAGTTTGATTAATTACTAATGAGAAAATTGTAACCCTCATATTCATGATTTGTCAAATTAGGATATAATCCTTTTCCGCCTCCAACATGTTTTATCACTAGCAAATCCCAGCTCAGCCCGAGCCATTGTACAAAATTGCCCATTTGATATAATCTCAACCGATGCAACAATAGAACCAACTTAAGCCCTATGGGAAAATTCTTCAAAGACACAAACAAAAAAGAATCTATCTCCTGGGCTTTTTACGATTTTGCTAATTCCGCATATTGCCTTCTCATCTTGAGTTTTGTCTTTCCAATATTTTTCAGAGATGTAATCGCAGGAGGAGTAAACGGAGATTTTTGGTGGGGTTTAGCAATAAGTGTTTCCATTTTACTTGGGGGAATCGCCAGCCCCATCATTGGTGCAATTGCCGATCACGACACAAGAAGAAAAAGAAAATTTATAATCTTTAGTTCACTATCAATGATTGGAACTGCTGCATTGTACTTTACCGGCCCCAATATGCTCCTTTTTGCGCTCATTCTTTTCATCATCACAAATTTATGTTTTGAAATTGCCCAAACCTTGTACGACTCTTTCCTCCTTCATGTTTCAACAGAAGAAAATGTTGGCAGAATATCCGGCTTGGGCTGGGGACTTGGCTATCTTGGCGGAATAGTTGCAATGCTGGCATTAAAACCACTTTACGAAGCAGGATACGCAAATGAGGCGCTATACAAATTAACACTTCCCCTTACAGCTTTATTTTTCTTCATCTTTGCTCTACCAGGTTTCCTATTCATAAAAGAACATAAACAAGTGACTCAAAAAGAAAAATTCTTATCACTCGTAAAAATCGGCATATCAAATACGCTCCGTACAATTAAAGATATCAAACAACATAAGAGAGTTGCATGGTTTTTGGTTGGATTTTATATTCTCAACGATGCTCTTGTAACAATTTTTGCATTCATCCCAATTTATGCAAAAGTTACTTTAAAAATGACCTTTTCTGAGATAACCATAATCTTATTGGTTGTTCAATTAATTGGTTTTCCGGCAGCAATATTCTTTGGATGGCTAAGTGATAAAAAGGGCTCAAAGAAAATCTTACTGGTAACGATTATTTTATGGGCTTTGATTGTGTTGGGAATCTCTTTTGCAACTTCAAAACCCTTCTTTTACGCCATGGCTATACTTACAGGATTAGTTATTGGCTCAAGCCAGGCAATTGCCCGTTCCTGGTTTAGCAAAATCATCCCAAAAGAAAAAATGTGTGAATTTTTCGGCTTCAACGGCTTCGCAAGCAAAGTCGCCGCCACAACAGGCCCACTCCTTTTTGGAATTATTTCTTCTATTACTGCCAATCAGCGCATAGCAATGGGAACACTAATAATTTATTTTGTAATCTCATTTATAATTTTTGCCAGAATTAAAGAGGGATCGGAAAAGATTTGCACTTAGCCAAAATTTTGTGATATAAAAATCTCCGATCATTAAATAATTACAAGATGCCAAAAAGTGTATTCGATATAACCAGATGCAAAGAGGAAGGCTATCCCTATATTGAAACCGTACCAGAAATTAAACAATTTCTAGATACAGAACTATTCGATTCAATCACTCTGGTAAAAGAGAATGTATCTGCAAGGTTAGCCCTGCTTGAATTTGAAGTTATAGCACCAAAAATAATGCCTTCTCCAGATACTCATCTTCTAAATAGCAATATGGTTCAACCATACAATCTACTTTATAGTCAGAAGAGTGAAGATGGCATAAAACAATCAATAGGATTCTACAATCATTCCCTGCAAATAATTCTTAACTTTAAAAAACCGGATACATCACCGGAAAAAGAACAAAGCACTTTTTCAACATAAACTAGACAGTAGATTAGCTGATGCAGATTCTGCGCACATAGCAATACAACGGGCAAATGCCAGACCACATCCAACCGCCTTAAAAGAAGATATCAATCAAGAGGACAAAAAAATAATTGATTCAGCCAAATATCTTTTTCGAGATTTTTTAGAATCAATCCTTATTGAAAGATTTTACACCCCCACACCTTCAGCTTATCCAATTGAAAAACTTAAAGAAGCCTACGAAAAATCGGACTTCGATTGGAAAAACAAAGATCAATTTGATGAATTCAATAGGTGGTTCTAAGTCTCAGCTTTTATCTCCTCCATCACAGCATCCACCCTCAACCTTATTTCACCTTTCAAAACATCTGCAAGTTCCCCGATCATATCATCAGCCGAAACTTGATATTCAACATTGTAAATTCTCCTGATCGCATCCCTAACCAAACAATGAGCAAGTCGCCCAAACAACCCATTCAAATAACTATCACGAGCCGGATCATCCAGCCAGGAATTTCTAAAAATCCTCTCGGCCTCATTCAGAACTTTCTCACGCTCATTTGGCTCATCAAGCTTATCCCAAAGCGGATCAAGATTATCAATATGCCTCGTCTCCAGATTTTCAGCCATAGACAAAATTTAATTTTCTCGTCCATTATAAGAAAATCCCGCCCTTCTACAAGCCCATTCTACTTGAAATCTTTGTATTCTTCTGGTCTAAGGTAATCTTTCAGAAGATCCAAATTAAATTCCAGCTCCTCCTCAAGTTTTGCCGCCTCAATAGCCCGCCGCTCCTCCAATCGCTCAATTTTGTCTTCCAGCTTCAAAATCTCCGCTTCAAATTTATCAACCTTTTTAATCTGCTGTTTAAACCATTGCTCATTGGCAAGCTCCTTAACCTCCCGCAAATAAGACCGATATTCCGCATACACAGTCAAATAATCCTCCGCCCGATTAGCTACTTTTGTCGGATTTATACCTCTCGCCCGCCTGATTAAAGATCGATGAACTCGCATATCCAAATTATAGAGAATAAAAATAAAAAAACACTTGCAAAAAATACAAAAATACAGCATAATATCCTCCTTTAAAATACCCGATGTTAAGTATTGAAGATGGTGTCAACATGCCACCCAAAAAAAATCATCGTAAAGCAGAAGACGCCCGCTTAAAACTGGACTACTACAGCATGTTCCAGGAAAGATACCCCCTAAATAATGACATAGAAAATTGCAGTAGTGAAGCAAGCGCATATTTACTTGAAGAGGAAATCAGGCGACTTTCTCTTCAATATGACCAGGATCTTACTTACCCGCAAATCGAAAAAATTATCCCGGAAGAACACAAGCAAAGGCTGCAAGACATCTGGGACAAAGTTGTCGAAACCGGAAATATTCTAAAAAAGACCACCAAACAGCTAAAAGAGCACTGGGCAGACCCACCACTACTCATTCGTGTAAGAGATAGGGAATCTTCAAAATACCTCAAAGAATGCCAGGCATATATCCAGCCTGAATATAAAAACTCTGCAATCTCCATAATTTCAAACTCGACAAACAACGCTATCGAAAGATGGCAGGCTTTTGACAAAGGCCTAAGAAGAAGCCTATTTGATCAGCAAAAAACCTACATCGTAGCCTTACGATGGTATCTTGAAGCCTTGCTCGAAAGATCCCAGCAAGAAAAAAACGAAAAAACAGAGTGGATAATCCCCGAAGACAATCCTATTCGAACCAAAATAGCCATTCATGTCAGATACCTTCGCCTAATCGATTCTGTCCACCAAAGTATCGCGGTTGCAAAAGCGGCTCATCACCAGCAGGAAAAAGGACGAACCAGAAAAGAGGAACAAATGGCATATGTAACACACACAACACGGGTAACATATCAGGCAATTATGGATGTAATTCCTTATGTTCTCGAAGAGCCAAAACTCAATTTTACACCGGAATACATAGCAGTTGCCGGCCCCCTGCATGATGTTATTGAAGATGCCGCACTTTCATTCAAAGATCTTTCGGACTTCATTGAAAGAATAGCCGATGTCTACGACAGCAGCCTTTTACAGGTTATCAAAAGTGGATTTAGCGCAACTAAAGAGGACATTCAAAGAAAAATCCTGGATCTTGTTAAAAAAAGAGAAGGTGAACTTATTAAGATAATCCGAATCCTCTCTGATAAAACAGAAGCCCACAATCAAAAAAAAGAAACTGAATTAAATAATAGAGAAAAAATTATCGCTCTAAAAAAGAATCTAGCCGGCATAAAAAACACTCAGGAAATCCTAGGAATCACCGAAGAAGAACTCAATTCCTGGAAAAGTAACGAAGAAATAAAAGAATTGCTTGAGAATCCCTCAAATGAAGCACCCCAATCAAAAACATTTCAGCAATTCCCCGAAGAATACGACAGAGGAAAACTAAGCCGATTTCTAATGCGCCTAACCTCTCTATCAGGCAGAAAAAAACAAATCCAGCAAGTCGCATTAACCTTAAAACTTGAAGACAGAGCAGACAATATCCAACGAATGAAATCTTTCAAACCCAATAAACAAAGAGCAATCCTGCGAGCTTCCGTAAACAGATTAATTGCCTGGGCAATGCTTGATTACCAGGAACGACACCCAGATCTTCCTCTCTTTAATGCACTGCCCACGGCCATCGACACAATAGCCAAAGTTTATGACCAATTTGCAGAAACTCACCCTGAACTCATTGAAAACATCGACAACCAGCTCATTGACCAATTGGAAAAATGGCAGATAGAAGTAAAACGATACGAAATTCCGGAGCACATTCAAAAAATCAAAAACACATTTAAAGCAAAACCCCAACCAACCACAATCATACAAAAAATAAAAACTAAGCTCTCAAAAGCCTAATAGCCTCCGCCCGATCTTCCGCCCCAAAAATAAAACTTCCGGCCACAAGCACATTGGCCCCAGCCTCTTTGACGATAGGCGCAGTCTTATCACTCACTCCCCCATCCACCTCAATATCCATCTCCGGCTTCCTCGCGCGTAAATCCCGCACCTTTGGCATCATATCCTCCATAAAACTCTGCCCACCAAACCCCGGCTCCACAGTCATCACCAACACCATATCCAACAAATCCAAATATTCATAAATAGTCGAAACATCCGTCTTCGGCTTGATAGAAACGCTAGCTTTCATCCCAAGCTCCTTAATCCTCCCAAGCACCCCCCGCAAATCATCCACCGCCTCACTATGAACAGTCAAAATATCCGCACCCGCCTTGGCAAAGTCCTCCAAATATTTTTCCGGCTGAGCAATCATCAAATGCACATCCAAAGGCCGCGAACTTTTAATACACCTCACCACCGGCGCACCAATAGTAATATTCGGCACAAAATGCCCATCCATCACATCCACATGGATCAAATCCACAGCCTCCTCAACACTGGCAATATCCTCATTAAGCCTTCCAAAATCGGCAGACAATATCGATGGTGCAATTTTAATTTCCATAATTATTTTAAATCAATTTTCTCAACCCTTCTTTTGTGGCGCTCGAAGCCCTCCATATCCCCCTCAAAACTCGTCGTAAAAAACTTCAGCGCACAATCCCTATGCATCTGCTCAGACATTGTCCGCGCTCCCATCGTTAACACATTGGCATTATTATGTTTCCTGGCCATCTCCGCATCCTCCACATCCTTGCACTGCGCGGCACGAATCCCCCTAAGCTTATTCACAGCCATATTCATCCCCAAACCAGTCCCACAAATCAAAACTCCAAAACTTCCCTCATTATCCAAAACCTTCTCCCCAACCTCCCTGGCCACATCCGGATAATCCACACTCGCCTCACTAAAAGTCCCCAAATCCGTCACCCCATACCCCTCTCCCTTCAAAAACTCCACGAGCTTACCCTTCGCCTCATAAGCCGCATGATCCGCCCCAATATAAATATGTACAGGATCTTTTTCAAATAACGACATATAAAAAAATGTTAATTTATTACCTTTGTTACCGACTTTGCTTCATGCACACTGCGGCTTGTATCCGCCAACAATTTCGCCACAGAAAGCATCTTCAAACCCTTAAACTTTTTCACCACCGGAATAGAATTTGTTACCACAACCTCTTTAAACCCGGCCTTTTCCAATCTCTCAACAGCAGGCCCGGAAAAAACCGCATGAGTCGCCGCCAAATAAATATCCTTATTCGCACCCATCGCCCGCAAAGCATCCACGCCAGCACTCACACTCCCCGCCGTATCCACCATATCGTCATACAAAATACAATGTTTGCCCTCAACCTCCCCCACAACATGCGTCACTTCGGATTTATTATGAGCAGGCCTGGATTTATGAATAATCGCCAAGTTCGCCCCAATCAAATCCGCAAACTTCTTAGCATCCTTAGCTCCACCGGCATCTGGCGAAACCACCACCACATCCTTCAATTTCTTTTTCTTAAAATAATCCGCAAAAAGTTTATTAGTATTCAAATTATCCACCGAGAAGTTAAAAAAGCCCTGCCCCTGATCGCTATGCAGTTTCATAGTGATTAGATGATCAGCTCCGGCGGTAGAAATAAGATCCGCCATCAGCTTGGCCGAAATCGGCTCCCGCGGCGTAGCCACCCTATCCTGCCGCGCATAACCATAATGCGGCATAATCACATGAATTCGCTCCGCAAAAGACCTCTTGAGCGAATCAAGGATGATAAAAAGCTCCATCAAATCTTCATTCACATTTGCAGTTGCCGTCTGCACAACAAAAACATCACAGCCACGCACAGTGTCTTTTGGCTTGGCATAAATTTCTCCGCAAGCAAAACGCGAAATCTCCATTTCATTCAAAGGCACTTTCAAATACTTGGCAATTTCCTTTGCAAGTTCCGGATGAGACGATCCTGAAAAAATTTTTAGAGGTAAGTTGCGAACCATAATTCATTGGTTTAGGTTGCGCAAATTATAACACAGACAATTTTATGTAAAAAGGCCCAAATTCATCAAAAGCCTTCTGCACAGCCTCAAGAGCCTCATCGTAAGTTTTTGGCTCAATCACAGTTAAATTCTTGCACTTCGGACAATCCTCAACTCCAAAAATCTTCACATTTAAATTATTCTTACAAACCATTCCCGAAATAACCGGAAAAGCCTTCACCGCAAGATCCGGAGCACCAAAACAAAAAGGCACCTTCCCCCGCACCGCAAAACCACAAGCTGCCGTAACCATATTGTTTTCCTGAAGCCCAAAATTAAAACAGCGATCATCAAAAGCCAGCGAAATCTGATCCATCAGCGGAACATCCCTACTGAAGTCAGTATTCAAAAGCACCAAATTCTTATGTTTTTTGGCGATCTTAATGACCGCATCAGAGAAAGCTTTAAGCATTATATAAAGATTTAAGTTCCGCATCACTCAGCACCGCATCATGATAAGACTCCTTGCCTTCCGCAAAAGGCACTCCTTTTCCCTTAACAGTATGACACCATATCAAAGTGGGCATCCGGTTTGTGGTAAACGCCTTCGCCAAAGCATCCAGGATCTGATCAAAATCATGCCCATCCCGCACCTGAATCACCTTCCAGCCAAAGGCCTCAAATTTATCCTGAATCGGCTGCACATCCATCACAGCCTTGTTCGGCCCGTCCAGCTGCAGCCCATCGTTATCCACAAAAACAATTAAGTTATCGAGATTGTAATGAGAAGCACTCATCGCCGCCTCCCAAGTCTGGCCACAAGCCAGCTCTCCATCACCCAAAACAGCAAAAACCCGATTCGGCTTCCGATCCATCTTCAAGCTCATCGCCAAACCGCAGGCAAAACTAAGCCCCTGCCCATAATTTTGCACCGGAGCCTTAACTCCCGGGATTTTAAGATTCGGCCACAAACTCAAGAAGCTATTCTCCTTCTGATAATGATCCAACTCCGATTTCTCAAAATATCCAATATCCGCCAAGGCCGCATACCAACTAATCGCCGCGTGCCCCTTCCCCAAAACAAAATAATCCAACTCATCACTCCCCGGCATTTTGGGATCCACATTCATCACCCCCCCATAATAAAGCGCCACCAAAATCTCCACATAGCTCATCGCACTGCCACTAAACCCGCGACCAGCCTTATTGATAGCAAACAGCGCATCCTTGCGAATCGCCGCCGCCTTTTCTTTTAAAAATTTTAAATCCATAAATCGATTGTATTACTCCAATTCATCCGCCGCATATACATGCATGTATTCGGATTTGTCATAAGCATGAAGTTCATCAGGATTGAAAAATCTCTTCACCTCAACTTCTGCATTTTCCACACTATCCGAAGCGTGAATCACATTACAAGAAACACTCATTGCAAAATCCCCACGGATTGAACCGGACTCAGCTTCGCGAGCCTTGGTAATACCGGTAATATTTCGTACAGCATCCACAACCTCAAGACCCTCCCAACACATCGCAATCACGGGAGTACTCTGCATAAATTTGGCCAAACCGGGAAAAAACGGTTTATCGGCAATGTGCGCATAGTGCTCACGCAAAATCGCTTCATCCAAAGCCATCATTTTGCAGCCCACAAGCTTTAGCCCCTTCTTTTCAAAACGGGAAGTAATATCCCCAAAAAGCCCGCGCTGAATAGCATCCGGCTTAACAAGTATCAAAGTTTTTTCAGCAACACCATTAGACATAACAAATAGATTAAAAAATAGCACCGGCATTCTAGCACGGCACCAACGAAAGTAAAGAGCTCAAAGCCTACACCTCCAAACTCAACTTAACCCCTTCCCCAAATTTTGTACCTTTCGGCAACTCAAACAAATCCGCACCCGGATTAACATCCACATAATAAACTCCCGGACTTGATAAAGTTTTAACAACCGCCGAATCAACAGAATTTCCATCCGCATCCAAAACCCTTTCCCCTTTCAAATTTAGTCCAAAATCAACCACACCTTTCCCCTCAGGAACAACAATTTTCAATTTTCCATATTTCATATAATCCCCGGAAAAACTCATTCCATTCACCAACTCAACCCCTCCCCCGGAAACAACATATTCTTCCCCATTCTCCGCCTCAATTCCTTTAACAAAATTTTCAAGTGACTTCCCCATCTCAGCTTCACCACTAAGCACTTCCACAAACTTAGAAGTCATCTTTTTCATAGATTCAGTAAACGATTTTACAGCCTTACCAGCCTTACCCGGCAAAACAGCCCCAAGTTTATCAACAGCTCCAAGACCAACACCCTCAACTCCGGCAAAACCCATCACAAGCATCCAAAAACCTGCCCCCTTATTAGTGCCATCAACAATTGAACGAACATAAGATTTAGGATCGGGCAAACCAACAATACTAAATAGAGCCCCAAACAAAGGGTGCTTCAAAACCGCCTCAACCTTTTTCTCATTCCCCTCCTTCTTCAATTTTTCTGCTCTTTCCAAATTCTCCTTATTATCATAAGCCTCATAATCCTTTTTAAACTCATCCGTCTCCACAAATTTCAAATCAACAATTTTGCCATCCTTAATAGAAAAACTATAATCAACACCATAATTTTTAGTCTGATCCTCCAGCATCGCAACCAAACTCGGCCACTTCGCATCAAACTTTTTTTCAATACTGCTAATCAAATGCTGAGCATAAAATGCCGGAGCCACATCAAGCGCCGCAACTTTAAATTCCTCAGCATCATCACCAAACACCTTCAACTCCTCATCCAACACCCCGGAGAAAACCTCAGTCAACTCAAATTGTCCTTTCAGAGCCTCTCCCAATTTTTCCCAAATATCTTTGGTACCAAAACTAAAACCTTTTTTTAGAACCAACTCAGACTCAAC
>Ga0180007_10005933_pt1 | contig 12128 bp, 9 predicted proteins | sample MM_PC_MetaG_FD_121122 | JGI IMG/M metagenome (GOLD analysis project Ga0180007, IMG submission 121122) | Groundwater microbial communities from the Aspo Hard Rock Laboratory (HRL) deep subsurface site, Sweden - MM_PC_MetaG | ecosystem: Environmental > Aquatic > Deep subsurface > Groundwater...
AGCGAGCACAATCACTAAGGCAGCATTTAGTGTGTAACTATACAATATGAACATAAACATGGAGGTGAAGAAAATGAAAAACAGACTGTTTTCCGCAATGCTCATCGTGATCGTTTTTACGAGCATTTTCGTGACCCGGACAATGGTTGGAGCATCTGATTTCAAGCTGGGTATCGTCGTTACTGCTATGTCATCAGAGACTCATGCCCGGACAGCACACGCCGCTGAAAAAGCTGCAAAGGATTTAGGCTGGAAGGTGACCCTTCTCGATAGTCAGGCAAACGTTCAAACAATGGTTAGCAATTTGGAAAACCTGGCTCAGGCAAAGGTGAATGCCATTTTAGTCTGCATGGGTAAACCCGTTGAGACCGATTCTGCATTAGAGTCCGTGGCAAATGCGAAGATACCGATGATCAGTGTCATGAGTGGAACTAGTCCGCATATTATGTGCGATATTACAGTGAATGAATATCAAGTCGGGTCTGAGGCTGCACTCTATCTTCTTGGACAACTAAATTACCAAGGGAATATCCTTACCCAGCGTTACGAGTCCCATGTCGGCACAAGAATAAGGGGAAAAGTTCTTGATGCGGTGCTGTCAGAGAACCTCGCGGTTAAAGTAATCGCCAGCCATACAATGGCAAAGACAAAGTCCTGGCGCGATGACGTGCGTAAAGGCATGGAGGCAATACTTCTTCAACAACAGGGGAAATTTCAAGGTGTTTGGGCTTCATTTGACGCTCAAGCGTTTATTATCGATGACCTCCTAAATTCACAGGGATACAAAAAAGGTGATATCGCCATGGTCAGTATCGACGGTGGGCAAGAGACTTTTAGGCGCATCCGGGATCCAAAATCCTTGCTGGCTGCATCGGTATTTATTCCTTTTGAAGAGATGGGTAGAAAATCAATCGAAGTTCTGGAAAAAATTATCAACCAGGGTGTAAAGAAAGAAGAGTTGGTTACCGGGCCCTATTTATTTCTAGATGCACTTTTAATAGACAAATACAATGTGCCCGCGGAGGGTGAGTGGCCTAATTGATAGAAGATAAAAAAATAGCAATTCGCTTAGATATCACTCTTCTTAATACTGTTTGGGTAAATTTATGAGCAATCTGTTAGATTTAAAATTGATCTGTAAAAGCTATGGCGCCGTACAAGTTCTCAGGGGCGTGGATCTGAGTGTAGATGCAGGCGATGTACTGGCAATTTGTGGTGACAATGGAGCTGGCAAATCAACTTTGATTAAAATCATATCAGGTGCAGAACCGGCAACCTCGGGCCAAGTTTTTTTGTTTGGTGAAAAAGTTCATTTCACTTCGCCAGCAGATGCCTTGGCTCGAGGAGTGGCCACAATCTATCAGGATCTCGCTCTAGCACCAAGGCTTAAAATCTATCAAAATGTGTTCATGGGGTCAGAACTTACTCGACCCACTTTTATTCCGTTTATTCGCGTCCTTGACAAAAAACTGATGTTACAGGCCGCCAAAAAATATCTATCTCGATTAAAAGTTGAAATTAATGACATAAGCACCCCGGTAAGCAGCTTATCAGGAGGCCAACGACAGGCTGTGGCAATCAGTCGGGCATTGCGATGGCAAGCAAAGCTTGTCATCATGGATGAACCGACGGCTGCTCTGGGAGTTAAAGAAACTGCACAAGTTCTGGAGCTTATTCGTGAACTTCATGATCAAGGTGTGACTATTATCATTATAAGCCACAATATGTCAGATGTTCTGGCTGTTGCCAGTCGGGTTGCGATACTTAAAAATGGAATTAAAATCGGTGAATGCCTATCGAAAAAACTGACATCAGAAGAACTATCTCATATGATCGCAACAGGTAATCTGGGTAATCACAACCTGATTATGCGACAGTCAATTTGATAGGATGTGATATTAATAAGTAAGATAACACCGTATTGATCTCAAACTTTGGATGTGGGAGATAATAATGTTTAACACAGAGTTTTTAATTACATCATTGGTCGTAGTCCTGATACCAGGAACAGGAGTGATTTATACAGTATCGACAGGTCTTTTTCTTGGGTGGCGGGCAAGTATTGCTGCAGCTTGCGGTTGCACAGCAGGTATTGTTCCTCATTTGTCTGCAAGCATACTTGGATTATCTGCCATTCTTCATATGAGTGCTGTTGCTTTCCAGGCTGTTAAATATGCTGGTGCTGCCTATTTACTATACCTTGCATGGTCAATGTGGCGGGACACAGGGGCACTTAAATTTAGTTCACCTTCACACAAAAGTGGCTTAATGAAAATTGCAATAAAAGGTTTTTTGATTAATATCCTTAATCCTAAACTATCAATATTCTTTTTGGCTTTCCTGCCCCTTTTTATTTCGGCAAATACTTCATCCCCACTATTTGAGATGTTTCTTCTGGGTGTTGTGTTCATGGCTATGACGTTAATTATCTTTATTCTGTATGGTACCTCGGCAAATGGAGTTAGAAGGCACGTTATCAACTCACCAAGCATAATTGTCTGGTCACAGCGATCATTTGCAGCCACATTTGCTGTTCTTGGTGTTAAGCTTGCAATGACCGAGCAATAGTTCATTACTATGAATTGGATAGGGCTTGTTTTTTGTCAACAGAAGTATCAAAAAATATTAAAAAATGAAATATGCACACCCCCCAGCAACACCCACAAAATCTTGTGGATGCTGCTGGTTAGGCTAAATGATATGATTCAGCTTAAAAACTTTCGAAATCATCATCAAATGGAATCACCTGGTCCGGTCGTACCTCTTTGGCTCCTTTGGGTCTGGCTACCAGTCTGGTTTGTTTTTTGCCTTCCGAGTATAAAATTTTCATACTCTGTGTCGTCTTCTGAACATTTGCCTGGTCACTTTTTTCACCCTCTACAATTTCCAGCATGATCCCCACCTTGTTACTTAATTCTTCTGCTTGAGAAGACAATTCTTCTGAACCTGCGGCATTCTGCTGGACAACACTGTCCATTTCAGATACCGCCTTAGTGACCTGTGCGATACCCTCTGCCTGTTCCTTGGATGCCGAGCTGATCTCGGCGACCAGTGATCCAACTTCTGCCGAACTTTGGGTTACCTGTTTGAAGGCCTCATTGGCCCTCTCAACAAGATTGGCGCCATCATTAACCTTTTTAACGGTTGCTTCGATGAGTTCCGAAGTATCCCTTGCAGCATCTGCGGCACGCATGGCAAGATTTCTCACTTCATCCGCCACAACCGCGAACCCGGCACCGGCTTCGCCAGCTCGTGCCGCCTCAACTGCTGCGTTCAGTGCAAGCAGATTTGTCTGAAAAGCGATTTCATCAATGGTTTTTACAATTTTAGATGTCTCTTTGCTGGCATTGGAAATTTCTTCCATGGATTGGGTCAGCGCTACCATGGATTTGTTGGCATCGGTAACCACACGATTGGTGTCCTGCATCAGCTTGTTTGCCTGGTTTGCATTTGCAGCGTTATTGTTCGTCATGCTTGAAATTTCTTCCAATGTTGATGAGGTCTCTTCAAGGCTGGCAGCCTGTTGAGAACTGCCTGAAGCAATTTGACTGCTGGCCTGGGATACCTGCCTGACCCCTGTGGTCACGCTTTCAATAACTTCCTGAAATCTGACCTTTACGCTATCAAGCTCTTCTGAGCTAAAGGTTTTAAGTCCTTGAAAAATGGCCCTAAAGGGTCTTGCAACAGAACCGGCAAGGAACAAGGATAGAGCAAAGGCAAGAACAATGGCAAGAATAACACCGCCAACGATCATGTACAAAGAATTACGGGAAGTTTCTAATGCGCTGGCTTTTCGTTCATCCATAAGTTTTTGTTCTCTATCTGTGAAGGTACCCACCTGATCACGGAACTTGTCAAAATATTTTTTTCCCCTTGCCTCGGCAACAAGGTCTGCCATGTCATCCATTGTCTTGGCATCCCCGATTTCCCTCCTTAATGCAATTTGAACTTCGGCTACATCTTTCTGCCAGGCATTGATATTGGATTTAACCTCAGACAAGAGCTTAACCTGCGCCGGATTGTCTTTCACAGCCTGTGACAGGCCGGACACAAGTTCTTCAAACTTCTTACGACCGGCCTTATAAGGATCAAGAAAGCCTTCCTTACCTGCAAGAAGATACCCTCTCATACCGGTTTCCATGTCCACTGCTGCAGCAATGATTTCATTGGCTGTTTGAATCACATTTCCGGCTTGAGCGATCCATTTGGTGTTATTGGCGACGAGTTCCCGGTTTTCTGCTGCAGCTTTGGCCGCATTGATTACCTCTGCCTGGTGCTCAACCATAAGCTTTTCTTCCCTGTCGATAAGGGTGGCCACTTGACCACGAAACTTGTCAAAAAAGGCTTTTCCTTTTCCTTTTTCCACTTCCAGGATCACAATTGAAATATCGGCAAAACCTCTAACAACCTGTCGTCTTAAACGGATCGCGGGTTCAGTCACGTATTTTAGCCAATCATCAATATTTGTCTTGATTTCAGACAATAGCTCTAACTGGGCTGGACGGTCATTCACTATTTGAGACAAGAAGGCAACCAGTTCTTCAAATTTTTTCTGGCTCTTTTCATACGGATCCAGAAATTCATCTTTCCCGGCTAAAAGATACCCGCGCATGCTGGTCTCTATATCCACACCAACGGCAATGATATCTTTTGCTCCTGCAATGACTTTTTTAGCATGATCGACCTTATTGTTGGCATCTGTAATTTTCTGAGCAAATCCATCATTCTTTTTCATGGCCTCATCAGCTGCTGCCTGCAGTTCACTCATCAATTTTGCTTCCCTGCTGATAAATTCTGCCACCTGACTGTGGAACTTGTCAAAATAGAGTGTACCCTTAGCCTGCTTTACTAAATCAGCCATATCGTTCATGGTTTTAGCATCTCCGATTTCTCTTCGGAGTGCTATTTGGACTTCAGTCACATCTTTTTTCCAGGCATCAATATTGGCTTTTACTTCAGATAATAATTTGACCTGAGCCGGATTATTTTCCACTGTCTCGGACAGAGAAACTATTAATTCATAAAGCTTTTTTTGCCCGCCTTTATAAGGCTCAAGGAACTCTTCCTTCCCTGCAAGAAGGTACCCTCTCATACCGGTTTCCATGTCTACACCGGCAGCAACGATTTGATTGGCGGCAGCGATGACGGTATGGGCGTGGTCCACCCACTTGTTAGACTGGATAAGCTCCTTATTGGCATAGATACTGACAAGGCCTAATACCACTATCAAAACAAGTGTCACGCTGCTGCCAAGTAGAATTTTCAATTTTAATCCCACATTTCTAAACATAATTTTCCCCGATAATTTAATAAAATTTTATTGGCTATTCATTATACAGGTTCAGACTGTTGTATTTGTATCAGGTCAAACCAAGTTAAGACAAGAAATAAATGCAACTTTGTAATTTGATTAAAACTGTATAGAACAAAATCATCCTGCCTTTACCGGTTTCTTGCTTGTATATTGAGGCAAATGTGCTAATATAGGATAGTTTTTAAAGGATGCTCAACCCTTTTACTGGTTTCTTGCCCAGAATGACAAGATAAAACCGTACATGGATCAATTTTAATAATGCCCTTCACCCTGAACTTCATGAGCGATTTAAGCTTTGGAAAATCAATTGTTTTTTGCTGATAGTCATATACTGATCACAGGCCTTGTCGTATTTTTTGCGAGAATCTGCGATGTGTCCATAGGCACCGTAAGAACCATTGTCACTGTTCAGGGAAGGGCTGTAACGGCTTTTTTTCTTGCTGTGCTGGAAATCTTTATCTGGATATCCGTTGTCGGTACCGTCATCAATCAAATTCATGACAAACCCATACTTGGCGTGTTCTATGCCTTTGGATATGCAACCGGTAATGTCATCGGTATTCTTGTGGAACGTAGACTTGCCTTTGGCCTGATCATCGTTAAAGTGATTACCTCCAGGACCGGAACCGGACTTGCCGAAGCAATACGGAGTAAAGGCCAACCCGTAACCGTATTCAGGGGAGAGGGCATGCGCGGGCCTGTTCTTGAACTGTATGCAGCCTGCAAGAGAAAGGAATTGAAGTGGATCCTGCCCATGGTCAACACCATGGAACCTGACGCCTTTTATATTGTCGAACAGGCAAGGGAAATGAGAAAAGGGCTGATCCCTCTGAGCCATTCCTTCAAATGGATGGGAATCGATAAGCGCAAATAAAACACAGATCAGCATCCTTGACCAATGAGATCTCTATTCAGCCGAGATCATGGCAATGCAGAAAAAAACAAGACCTAAACAGCAAGCAGATGATGATATCAGCCTTTTGGTTATCAAATACAATGGGTTCAAACAATAATGATGCTTTTTTCCCTTTTGAATTTGATTTTTCCATGATATTAATTTGAAAAAAAAATTAATTCAAAATAAATGGATAAAAACAATGAATACTGCCAGCTCAAAGAAAAAAAATCTTATTTCGCAATGGGCATTTGATACCCGCCCTATTCTTGGAAGGCTTCATTTATGGCTTGAAGATGTAAACATTGAGTGGATTAAAGGTCAGAGCCTTGATGAATTGAACGATTCAATCTCTTTTGCCGACAACAGAACCGAAAGAATGCTGGCAATGACATCTGCCGTTACCGCGCTTGGCACAAAATTGTTTGGCCGTTTTGGCGAAGGTGCAGGGCTGGAAAAAAAAGAACTCAATCTGGTAAAAAAAGATGCTGATGCAATCTCCGCCTATGCCATGAGCGAAAGCCTCTGGTACCTCACCCGGACCTTACCTGAAAACCATGCCATTATGGTCTGCCTGGGTGAAGGACTCATGCCCAAAGCCGGAGAGAATGCCGAGATGGGTGCAAACCCCCTTTTGGGATTTGGGAGAGTTTATGCCAGGCCTGAGGTGGCCAAATTTCTGGAGAAATGCGTCCTGAAACTGATTAACAATAAAACCTATACATGGGAAGACTTCAGACGTACAATTGCTCACAAGGATATCACGGTTTGGGGTGCAGCCATAGATACGCTTGAAAACACGTCCCGGTTTGCCAAAGGAGAAAAAACAGGCCCGCTGACTGTTTTGCACCTGTTTGATCAGCCCCTTGCCATTACAGATCAATACGAAGGGTATGTGGGAACCCTTATTTTACCAAAAGCCGTGATTGAAAAAGCGGCTGAAGATTCTTTACTGGTCAATTATTTTACGCCCAGAGGACGAGTGGTTGAAGCCATCAAAATGACCTATCCCGGAATTAAATCCAATCATATCCATATCTGGACACTCCAGGGGAAAAACAGGGAACCCAGAATCGGAAAATTATGGAAGGCCTGGCAGGAGCAGGGCGTTCATCTCGTAGATGAAACCTGGACCCTGCCCAGCGGATTTCATCCCTTCACAGATTCCGGGACCTATGCGCCAACCTTTTCCGTGAAAACCTGGACAGATGAAAACGATGATACCCATCTTTTCATTGTTGACGGATATGCTGCATCTGCTGAAGCCATCCAGGCAGCAAGCCTTTGCTCCATTCTTGATATTGATGTCTCGCTTGCCGTGTTGTCTTCGAAATTTATCTTAGAATTTGATAAAGATGCCGCCAGCATGAAGCTTGATCCGGATGCACCGGATTTTGCCCTGCGCCTTAAAAAAGAGATATTTGATGGAAACATTGATGATGCCATGGTCGAAATATACCGGGAAAGCATCCTGCAGGCCCGGAATGCCGGAATCCCGTTAAAGAAAAGAACCCTTTCGGCCGATGACCTGATTGCTGAAAAAAAATGGCGCGCAATTGCCACATCCGGCTATATGCTCCCTGATCCATATTCTGGATTTCCAGGTGTCAGCCAGATTTCAGATGATACCTATTCTGTCACCGTTCGAATGACCACGGAAAAAGCCGATAAAAAAATCACCTTTGCCCTTAAGCTTCTTGAAACCTTTGGTGAAAGCAAGCTTGTTTTCAGCCCGCTTCTGAACCGGTTTTTAAAAGGAGAGGATTTTAAAGCCCGGGCCGTTAAAATATCAGATTCCGGCAGAATCAGAAACGAGCTTCAAACCCTTTGCACTGATGCTCTGGAATATTTTGGAGACAAGGTTTTTTTAAAATTTAACAAAATACCCAGGGCCACTTTTTCCAAAGATGAGCAGAAAACACTTAAAAGTATCCTGATGTGGTATAAGCAGCATCATCCCATCTGGTTTGAATGGCTTGAACTCAGTGAATAATGGAGTGAGTTGTTTATTTAATTTTCACTCCCCGTTTAATCAATAATTTCTGAACGTCAGCAATGTTAACCGTGCTGACAGGCACACCATTTTTTAAAGAAACGGCGGCGGCCGTGCCTGCCCCCTGCCCTGTAACCGTGCAGCACATCATGTTGCGGAAAGCGCAATGGGCAGTCTGGTCGCCGGAAACAGCGCGTCCGACAACCAGCAGGTTCTCAATTTTCCGGGGCACCATACATCCAAAGGGGACCTGAAAATACCGCCCTGTTGTCGGCAGGATAATAATGCCGCGGCCATCAATAAACTCAGGAAAAATACCAATGGTATCATCAAACCGGGCCTGGTTCATCACATCATGCTGTGTCAGACTGTACCGACCGACAATCTTACGGGACTCTCTTGTGCCCAGGGTCATGCCAAAGTTTCTCAACCGGGCTTTTTCAAATCCAGGAACATATTTATTCAAGGCGGTTATTGCCTTGAGAACCGTATCACGGCCCTGTATTTCAGACCTTGTCAGATCCCACACATCTGTGCAGTCTCGTTTAAGCAGATGAACCATATTCAGCTGGGTGGCGTCCCCTTCAGGAGAGAGGGTGCTCCAGGTTCCGCCGATGGCGATATTCTCATCAAGGCAGATTAGGCCCTCTTTAACGGCCCTTTTAAAGGGATCTTCAATATACGGGCTGAACATATTATTCTCTTTGCCCGATGTGGTCTGACCCCAGCTCTCCCCTGCCCAGTCAGCGTAACTTGGTTTCAACGTCTCCCGGACATATTCCTGAAAAACATCCCGGTTGATCCCCCGACAGGCAAACATGACCGTCACCATCATCAATTCCTCTTTTGAGGCTTTAGAATAAGGAGCGCCTGCCCTTGCAGCAATATCAGCATCTCCTGTCGCATCAATGACCCGTTTGGCCAGTATTGCCTGGCGACCTGATTTACTTTCCAGGATGATCCCTTTGATGATATTGCCATCCATAATCACATCCACGGCCATTGCGTGTAAAAGTGGTCTGGCACCTGCTTCCAGAACCATTTTATCGGCTACCACCTTGAACATCTCAGCATCAAGTGCTTCACTGTCTGACTGAGGTTCCTTAGAGCTGCCGCCAAGTTCTTTGGCCCGAACCTCAAACTCATTACCAATTCCATTGGATTCAACGGTCTGTTCATGTCTGTACCAGGCAACGCCCTCGACCCCCACCTGGCTCAGCACGCCGCCAAAACAACCGTAGCGCTCCAGCAACAGGGTATCAACGCCTTCCCTTGCAGCAGCAACGGCTGCAGTGAGGCCACCAGGCCCGCTTCCAACCACCAGCACCTCTGTTTCAGCCATTACAGTTATGGTTCTAGCGTCTTCTTTTATATATTTCATCACTTGACTCCACGGTTTTTCACATCAGCGCCCATTTTATCCATCTATTTGATTGGGACAGCACCATGTTCCACTGTCAATGCCACGATATCCTTTATATCAATTTCCAGAGATGCCAGAATAGTCAGGATTTAGACTCTTTTACCGTATTTTTTCGCTGAACGTAAAAATTTAAAACAGCAAACAACGATACACAGGTTATTAACAACAATGAAATCGCATTTACGACAGGTGTCGAACCGTCCTTAATCTGAGTAAATAAGGTTATGGGTAAGGTTGCATTGGACCCCACCAGAAACATCGTCGTATTAAAATTTTCAAAGGACAATAAAAATGCAACGGCTGCCGCACCAAGAATGGAGGGGCGAAGGTATGGCAATGTAATATGCCAGATCACCTGGTGTCTTTTGGCTCCCAGATTAAGGGCTGCTTCTTCCAGGCTCCGATCAAATTTTTTTAAACGGGAAATGATCACCAGCGTCACAAAGGTTGTGATAAACGAACACTGCCCGCAAACCACCAAAAATAATCCTGGGCTTAAGGCACGGACATCGAATCCCATGGACAGTTCCAAAAATGTTCCCAGAGAGGTTGCAAAGGATAACAAAGAAATACCGATGATCACACCGGGAACGACCAGGGGGGCTATCATTAAAAAATAAAATATTTTCTTAAATCGAAATTCTTCCTGCTCAAACAGAAAAGCGGCACAGGTTCCGATTAAGGTTGAAATCGATGTTACCCAGAAGGCTACATACAGGGAAATCCTTAACCCTTTCATGTTTCTGGCATCATTAAAAATCCCGATCTTGTCCGGTCCATCTCCAAAAAACCAATCCCAAGTAAATCCATTCCATGGCAGAGAGGGAAACATGGAATTATTAAAGGCCAGCACCATGATTACAATGAGCGGTGAAAAAAGCAGCACAAAATACAATATAATAAATGCATTATAACCATATTTGTATAATTTCGTTGAAGGCAGAGTTCGTATCATTTGACAACTTCTGTTAATTTTTGACCGGTTAATTTCAATGCTGCCCAGATCACAAAGGAAGAGATAAATAACAATAAAAATCCAAATGCAGCGCCCTGATTCCAGTTCAAATACGCAATGAACTGGTTATAGATCTGCTGGGTAAACCAGAGTGAATATTTGCCCCCCATCATGCTGGGAGTGATATAATTCCCCAGTACCAGCATAAAAACAACAATGCAGCCGGACATAATGCCGGGCATGCAATGGGGGATAATAATGGTGCGCCAGATATCTTTTTTCTTTGCACCCAGGTCATAGGCCGCTTCAATCATTGAGTTGTCAAGACTGTCCATAACCCCGACAATGGGAACAATCATAAATAAAATGGTCGTATAAATTAAACCCATAATCATGGAGGCATCATTGTAGAGCATTTCAACGGGTTCCTTTAGCAGGCCGATATTGACCAATATGGTATTGATAATACCACTTTCACGGAATAACAGCATCAAGCCGTATACCCTTACGATTTCACTCACCCAGAACGGCACCAGAATCAGAACCATTAACAACCCCGAGGCTTTAATATTGGCTACCTTTGTAATATAAAAAGCGACGGGCAAAGCAACAATCAATACCAGTATGGTGACGACCAGAGAATATCCCACGGTTCTGGCAAAGGTCAGCCAATAGACCGAATCTTCAAAAAACGCAGCATAATTAATCATTGAAAAAACCATATTCCCATCATCATCCATCAGCAGAAATGACAATCGGAACAATTCCAGATTTGGAATAACAAACAAGAGCATCAACCAGAGGAGCACTGGTGTGAAAAATACCAGAAAGCTCCACTTGATTTTATGTTTTTTATAATTCGTCATAGGTTTTAATGCCTCTGTCTTTAAAACACGCCGATCCTTTAGGACTCCAGCCGATTTTAATCGTGTCCCGGGGTTTGAGATGGTCATACCGATTATTTAAGGGCAACGACACGATAATCTCATTGTTCGCTTTTCCATACGTTGCCAGCAATCGGCTATTCCCACCATCAAACAATATTGATTTAAACGTTGCAGATAACATATTCAATTCATCCAGACCTGTTTGGGGATTGATAATCATCGCTTCCGGACGAATGAACAATTCTACTTTTTCCTGGTGTTCCAGTTGATCCGCATTTGCAACCCTGACGGTTATGTCATTTTCAAGTTGAACCATTGCTTCATTTCCGGATTCTTTCAAAAGGGTTCCCGTAAATTTATTATTATTGCCGACAAACTGGGCAACAAAAGACGAAGCAGGGTTGTGATACAGATTTTGCGGAGAATCAGTTTGCTCAAACTTGCCATCTTTCATTACAGCCACATGGTCGGACATCACAAGCGCTTCTGACTGGTCATGGGTAATATAAACAAAGGTTGTTCCCACCTGGGCCTGTAATTCCTTTAATTCAACCTTCATGTGCTCTCTTAGTTTCAAATCCAGGGCACCCAACGGTTCATCCAGCAATAAAACGGAAGGTTCAAGCACCAGGGACCTGGCAATGGCCACACGTTGTTTCTG
>Ga0180007_10005934_pt1 | contig 12128 bp, 12 predicted proteins | sample MM_PC_MetaG_FD_121122 | JGI IMG/M metagenome (GOLD analysis project Ga0180007, IMG submission 121122) | Groundwater microbial communities from the Aspo Hard Rock Laboratory (HRL) deep subsurface site, Sweden - MM_PC_MetaG | ecosystem: Environmental > Aquatic > Deep subsurface > Groundwater...
CCAGCCGGCGCTACGTCGTAGCAGAGTACCTGCAGGTGCTGCACCCCTACACCATCTTTACGCTTCATCAGCCCGTTGGCAGCATTGCGGCAGTTGGCCTTGTCGGCAAAATTGGCGGCATGCACTGCCTTGGACATGAGCACCTCGCCGCGCACCGCCCCGCTCCAGGCGTCCGGCAGTTTGTCCGGCACCCCCTGCATGCGGCGCACATTGGCGGTTATATCGTCGCCGATTACACCGTCGCCGCGGGTTACCGCCTTGTCCAGCCGGCCGTTTCGGTACTGCAGCTCCAGACTGGCACCGTCCATCTTCAGCTCGACCACGTATTGGTCCAGTTGGCGCTTTTGCGCCCAGGCCAGAAATTCTTCCGGATCGGCGGCTTTTTCCTGACTTCCCATGGGCAGAATGTGAGTTGCCTTGGGCCAGCCGTCCTGTGCATCTGCACCGACGGCTTGCAAGACCGGATTTTCCGGAGCAAGGGCCTTGAGCTCGTCCCACAGCGCGTCGAATTCGGCATCGCTGATCTGGGGTGTGTCATTATAATAAGCTGTCTGATGCTTTTGTATCAGCTGTTCCAGTTCGCCGATACGCATGCTGGCCTTTGAATCCGATTTCATGCGGGTATTGTACGTGTCCTGTCGCCTGCCGTCAATATTAATGATAAATTTGCAAATTTCCGCCGGCCAGCTTACTTTTATTCTATGAACGAGATATTGCTGGTTGATGACAGTGAACTGAGCCTGAAGGTGCTGCAGGCGACACTGGAGCAAGAAGGCCACAAGGTTATAACGGCAAGCAACTGCCAGGACGCTTTGCGGCTGCTTGCCCTTACTACGCCCCGGCTTATCATGCTGGATATCGTAATGCCTGACTGCTCCGGCCTGAAATTGCTGGAAACACTGCAGGCTGACGAAAAGACCGTACACATTCCGGTTATCATGGTTACCTCACGCAGTGAGGCTGACGATGTTAAAACCGCCCTGGAAGCCGGAGCTTTTGATTATATCCGCAAGCCGTACTCGGAAATAGAAGTAGTGGCCCGGGTGCATTCGGCCCTGCGTATAGCTGATTACCAGGAACGACTGCTGTATCTTTCCACCCACGATGGTCTAACCGGCTTGTACAATCATGTAACGATACTGAATAAACTGTCCCAGGTACTGGAAGATACGCACAGCCAGAAAAAACCCTTCGCCCTGTTGATGCTCGATCTGGATAACTTCAAAAGCGTAAACGACAGTTACGGTCACCAGTTCGGTGATCATGTACTACAGCGCACCGGCCAGCTTATCTATGAACACTTTAGCAAATACGGGGCCACCGGACGCTATGGCGGCGAAGAATTCTGTATTGGTCTTAAAAATTACAACCAACAGATGGCTTTACGGGCCGCCGAGGCCTTCCGCAAACTGGTGGCCGGGTTAAGCTGGCCGGGGAAACCGGCAGACTACCGGATAAGCACCAGTATCGGCCTGGTAAGCAGCGAAAACAGCCCCTCTGAAAGTATCGAACAGCTGGTGCATCGGGCAGACAAGGCACTGTACCAGGCAAAACAGAGTGGCCGCAACCAGGTTTGCCTCGCCGGCGACTGAAACACAGTGGCCCAAACCGGTAAGCGGCTGCCTGCTCCAGCGCTAAAACTGGTCAACAGACAAGCAGAAGCACTTGAAACTGCGGCGGTGCTTTCCCTCAAGCCCTTTTTTCGTTACTATGAACAAAGAAGCCGCATATACAAGAAAGGGACGCATGGCAGTAGACAGCAAAATACTGGAGCAGTTCATGAACGAGGAAGGTCTAAAATTCACCGTTCATGACGACTATATTCACACGACTTTCGCCACTGATGTATATCGCAATCAGGAAGGCAATGCGGCCTTGTACATCATCATACGGCTGGAAGAAGATGGCGAATATTTTAAATTGATTGCGCCAAACATGTATAATCTTCCGCCCGATTCGGCCCGGGGGCAGACGGTATTCCGGGTACTACTTGGTGTATGCTGGCGGACAAAATTGATTAAATTCGAATATGACGAGCTGGATGGCGAGATTCGCGGCATTATCGAATTTCCGATTGAAGACGGCACCCTGACCAAAAAGCAGTTTCTGCGCTGCCTGAACGGGCTGGTGCAGATCATGGACGAATACCATGTTGCTATACAATCCGCCCTGCATGGCGGCAGCGGCTCGCTTGACGAAGCTGAACAGTTTTCCGATATTCTGCGTCGCACCGAACGGCTGTACAAGTTGGCCGGCGTAATGAAGCCGCAACGGCCGGTAAAACCCGGCGACCTGATTCTGGAGGAATAATGTCTCGATATGACCGATATTCGGATGACGCCCTGCGCGTTCTGGTAAAAACCCAAGAACTGACGCTGGAACAGAAAAAAGATGAAAGCAGTCCCGGCGAATTGGCTGAAGCGCTTATGCTAAGTGCCCTGCCGGAGATAGTTGCCATAGCCAATGCCAATAATCTTTTTATCGACGAACAACGCCTGCGCCTGCTTAATGAGCGTATCAACCCGGCCGGGGCAGATGCGACAGCTGTTGGCTTAGGCACAGCGCAGGGACAAAATGCATCCGGGACAGCAACCGCGCACACAGCCGCGCCTGCATCCGTGGGCACTGCCGCGGGCAACGCCGGTAAAACCATAAAACTGTCCGCCGATTTCCGCTTTGTGCTGGACCTGGCCGAAAAAATGGCCGGCAAGCGCCAGGTAGAGCCGGCGCATCTGATCCAGGCCGGCTGGCCGCTTATTCAGGACAGTATCGTGCACTATTTCCGCACGGCTGCCGCACCGGACTTGCGCATCGAAGCCGCCGACATCGAACTGCCGCTGGGTGGTGCAGAAGAAGGCCATAACGAGGCAGAGCAGATTTTACTGCGTTTCGGGCGTGAGCTGACCGGCCGGGACAAAGTCTGGCCCTTCTTCGGCCGCGATCATGAACTGGATCAGCTTACCGCAACTCTGCTCAAATTCTGGAAACCCAATCCACTACTGATCGGTGAATCCGGTGTGGGCAAAAGTGCCCTGGTAGAAGGGCTGGCCAACCGCCTGGATGCTGGTCGCGTTCCCGCCCCCCTGGCCGGCAACCGCATCTTCGAGATCCGGCTTTCCGAGCTGATCGCCGGCACCAATCTGCACGGCGCTCTGGAAGAAAACTTGAACCTGATTCTGCAGGCCGCCGAAGCGCTGCCCGAAGTTATTCTCTTTATTGACGAGATACATCAGATTGTGCCGGCCTTTGCCAATAATCCGATCAGCGAAGTGTTAAAACCGGCGCTCTCCTCCGGCCGCATCCGATGCATCGGGGCGACCACCAATGCCGATTACTCGCGCTACCTGGAAAAAGACAGCGCGCTGTTGCGCCGCTTTCAGACGGTGCTGATAAAAGAGCCGGACCGGCCTACAGTGCTGCGTATCCTGCAGGGGCTGCGTCCCTCCTTGGTCGAGCACTATAAACTGGAAATTGATAATCAGCTGCTGGAAAAAACCATAGATCTGGCCGGGCGCTATCTGCCGATGCGCCGCTTTCCGGACAAGGCTCTGGATATTCTGGACCGGGCAGCCGCTCGCAGCTGCTTTGCCGGCGAACAGGCCCTAAGCGAGAAAAAGCTGGAAATAGCGGTACGCGAGGTGGCCAATGTGGTTACCGATATCAATACCAGCCAGATTCAGGCACTGCCGGCCCTGGAAGCCAAGCTAGCCGACAGCATACACGGACAGGAACAGGCTATTGTCCAGGTGGCCAGCGCCGTGCGGGTGGCCAAATTGCGGCTGAACGCCGAAGATGGCCGGCCGGACGGAGCTTTTTTGTTTACCGGCCCCACCGGTGTGGGCAAAACCGCCCTGGCCGTCAGTCTGGCCCGCGAACTTTCCGGACGTACGGACGCTTTGTTCCGCATCGACATGAGCGAGTTTTCCGATGCCCATACTGCCGCCCGTCTACTCGGCGCACCTCCCGGCTACATCGGCTATGAAGACTCGCCCCTGCTTACCCGGGCGGTGCAGACCTGTTCCGGCGGCGTACTGCTGCTGGACGAACTGGAAAAAGCCCATCCCCAGGTGCACCGGCTGTTCCTGCAGATTCTGGACGCCGGACGGGCAACCGACTCCAGCGGCCGGGTGCTCTCTTTCGCCGGCATTACCATAATAGCCACCTGCAACGTAGGCAGCGAGTCCATGAGCCCGGTCGGTTTCAGCAGTGAAAGCCGCAAGGGTGACGGACGGGTCCCGTTTTCAGCGCTGAAAAAATCCTTTCCGCTGGAATTACTCAATCGCTTTGACGCGATTATCCCTTTCCGGGCACTTACCCGGGCTGACTGTGGCCACATTCTGTCTACCATGCTGATTCCGGCCTCTAATGCCAACCTGTTTCAGGTACATGGGCTGCGCCTGGATTACAGCAGCAGCCTGCTTGAGGCAATATTGGATGAAGGATATTCTGATGAATTCGGAGCACGCCACCTGCAGCGTGCATTCCGCAATCTGGTGCTTACTCCCCTGGCGGCTGTGCTCGGTAGCCAGAATCTGAGCGGCCGGATATTGGCTGAACGGCTGGATGGGGCAACCAGCTTTAAGCCGCCGAAGCCAGGCAGTGACCAGGCGGGACAGTCGGCAGCGCTTGTGGTGCAGCGCGAACGCGGCAGCGGCGGACACAGCCACCAGACGAGCTGAACGCTAATCCCCTCTGGTCTGTCAGTGGGTAGGTCTATCGACGGGCCAGTCCGGCTGCTTCCCGATGGGCTTACTCCGGCAGGGCATCCAGTGCGGCCAGCAAACGGCGGATGGCCCGCCCGCGGTGCGACAGCCGGTTTTTCTCGCTCTCGCTTAATTCAGCCACACTCTTGCCGACCGCCGCAAGATATACAAGCGGATCATAGCCAAACCCGCCAGCACCGCGCGGCTCTAGCAGCAGCTCGCCTTCGCAGGTTTCCTGCACCACAATACTGCGGGCGGCATCAATAATGAGGGTCAGGCAGCAGACAAAGCGGCAACTGCGCTGCGTTTTACCCTGCATCTCGCCCAGCAGCAGGGCATTTCGTTCCGGACTCTCCAGCAAACGCTCGGCGGTGCTGCCATAACGGGCCGAATGAATACCGGGTCTGCCGTCCAAAGCATCCACACAGAGTCCTGAATCATCCGCCAGAACCGGTCGGCCTATCAGCTGATACAAAGCCTGGGCTTTTATCCAGGAATTTTCGGCAAAGCTCTGGCCGTCTTCTACTACGTCAAAATCGGCGAACCCGGCATCTCTGGCGGTTCTTAGAATATGCCCGGGCAGCAGTGCCTGCAGTTCACCTAATTTGTGGCTATTGTTTGTTGCAACATGAATAATCATGGGTTTATGCTATACCGTGCCCGGAGGCGCGGTCAAGTCGGGATACGACTGACGCAAACGGTCCAGACCGCTATCAACTACCGCCTTGGACACAGCACAGAGCCCGGCTATCTCACGATTCGACAGCACAACCCGGCGAGTCTGCAGTTCCTTAAGCAGCAGCTGGTAACGATCCTCCAGCCGGACGAGTCTGGCTTTCAGACTCTGCCGCTGTTCAACTCCGGATTCATGCCGCAGTTGACTGCGATATAATTGCAGGCGCACCCAAATACTATTTCGGGTCTGAAGCCGCTGATTGCGGCGTTCTTGTTTTTTGGCAAGCAGCTGGCGGGCAGCCCGGGCCTGAACCAGTACTGTCTCAGTCGAATATCCGATCCGCCTGGCTATGCACTCCATGTCGCTATCATTGATATATGCGGCGCTTTTTAGGCTTAAAAATAGCAGCCGCTGACTGAACACCTTGCGATTGCCGCGCTGAAGCGGCAGGCGCAATTCCTGTCCGGCGTATAAGCGGCGATTCAGGCAGAGCGTATCGGCTGCGGTGCTGAAATCCAGATCATAGCCGCTATTCTGGCAGAGCACCCGTTCAGAAGCCTGCCGACGCAGATACTGCCGCCGTATACTCATGGCAATGTAGCGCAGGGTTGTAGCAACATAGGCATCAAAACAGGAACCGGTATCCTGATAGCGTTCGATAACACCTAGAATCCGCGTCCAGTAGCAAGCGAAGGCCTCGCCAACTTCATCGGCATCGCGAAATCCAAAATAACGCGGCTGTTCATATACGGTTTTGGCCAATACCGGGATAAATGCTTCCGGCTTTTGCTTTAAAAGACAGTGGCTGGCGTATAACTCATTCAGATTGCTAGACAAGTGTGGCTCCTCTGGATTCGGCTATGCTGCCATAGTCTGGCAACGCAGTAGAACAGCAAAGGCTGTGCCAAATTGCATCAATCTTCATAAATTCTGTTGACCAGCAGGCCAGCTCTCTCTGGCCGCAAAGTAATTATATTCCAGATAGGAATTTAATAAATAGATGCCGCAGCCGGAATGAAAGCTGCGCTCCAGCTTTGTGTCGCCTGAGGTCCACGGTCGGGAGCACTTGTTACATTCAGTTACAAATCAGCTGAACAGCGGACGAAAAGCCTCCAGTATACGCTCACGCAAACGAGCCGGCTGCTCTTCTATAAAGAGACCAGCTGCCAGCCGGTGGCCGCCACCGCCGAAGGTGGCGGCAATAGCAGCGACATCTACCCGATCCAGCGAGCGGAAGCCAACCGTGCAGGCTGTTTCCGATTCCTGACGGATAACCACGACAGCCTCCATCCCTTCGATAGTCATGAGCAGCTGATAAAGCATATCCGAATCGCGGCCGGCCAGACCGTACTTCTTCTGGTCTTCCAGATCCATCCAGGTAAAAAGCAGCCGGCCGTCGTAATGAGCTTCCAGCCGCTGCAGGGCCAGACCCATGAGCTGGCGCGAGGCGACCGACTTTCCGCCGTTCATCATATAAAATGATGATTTGGGAGAAGCTCCGGCAGCAACCAGCCGGCTTACCTGGGCAAAAACCTCCGAGCTTGCAGCATCCAGATGCCGGAAAAATCCGGTATCAGTGCAGAGGCCAAACAACAACAGGTCGGCTTCTGCTTTTTGCACAGTGCTGCCGGATGCTTCGATCAGGCCCTGCACCAGGCAGGTAACGGCAGGTAGAGTCGGGTCAATACAGAGCGCACTGGCGGCCGGAGCCGGTGCGCGATGATGGTCAATATAGGCCAGCGGCAATGCGGCAGGTAGCGCCGAATCTTCGAAGCCGGTGCGGTTCCAGGACGAGCAGTCCATTACGATAAGCGCACTCGATTCCGGCCAGATTTCCGGCAGCTGTTTCTGGAACTGTTCTTCATAATGGGTAATTTCAGTTTTGGCAAAGGGGCCGATCGACACTGGAACCGCAGTCTTGCCTGTTCGCCGTAAAAAACTGGCAAGCGCCAGCTGACTGCCTACACAATCGCCATCCGGCTCTTTATGGCCGATCAGGAAAAAATTCTGATGTGCATGAATAAATTGCAGAATGTCGTTATACATGGAAAATTCCTCGAGTCATTAATGGTATGGGCTTGCCAAAGATAGCATGGAACACGCAAAAAAAAACAGCAGGCAGGGGACAATTGATAAACAGCTGGTCAGCAGGGTAAAAGAAAACCGGAGCAACAACTGGGCTGCTCCGGATCTGCAGGAAGTATAAGACTATCAGAGATCCAGAACCAAGGTATCCGAGCTGAATTTGTCACCAGGGTCGCCGGTAATCTGCCCCCATGATTCATGATTCAGTGATTGATGCACAAACAACTTGATGTGGCTGAAGCTGCCATCTTCGTTGAAATACACCATTGCATATGGTACCTCTGTGCCGCGCGTCGGCACCAGCTTGGCTTTGCCGCCCGGAACGAACCAGGGGGCCGGGATATAGGCTTCAGCAAAATCAGTTGCGCCCTTGCGGTAGATAATGCGATATCCCTGGGCATGCACATATACCTTGCTCACATCCAGGTGCAGAGGATACAGATCAGCCGGAGAGCGGATTATCTGGCTTCGTTCAAGACCATTGCCTTCTGAAGCGCTCTGCGCAACCAACGGCATCACGGCAATAGCAAGCACAATAACCAGCAGCAGAATAAGTTTCTTCATCAGATGCCTCCATATATTCACCAAAATACAATTCAATGTTACGGCAACCTTGCAGTGCTGGTAAAAAGTATAATTCGTACGAGCAAAATTGGCAAATTTTTTATGCGCTTAACACTGATTTTCTGGACAAAGCCCCTGCTTAAACAGATACTTCTGTTATGAGTGATCAAATTGACCCGGCGAAGCATCTGCAGCAAGTCCTTGTTCAGCTGCTGCCGCTCTGGCCGGACACCAGTCCGCAGTTGCATTACCAAAATTGCTGGCAGCTGTTGGTTGCGGTAGTACTCTCGGCACAATGCACTGACGATCAGGTAAACAAAGTAAGTCCTCAGCTTTTCGCCTGCTGGCCGACTCCTGCAGACCTTGGTTCGGCTGATTTTGACCAGGTAGCAACTGTAATTCATTCTACCGGCTTTTTCCGCAATAAAGCGGCTAACATCATCGCACTCTCACGGCAAATTGCCGACCAATATGGAGGTCAGGTGCCAGAACAGCTCAGCACACTGCTAAGCCTGCCCGGAGTCGGCCGAAAAACCGCAAATCTGGTAGTGTCGGCTTGTTTTGACCAACCAGGCATCATTGTCGATACCCATGTCCTGCGTATATGCTACCGGCTAGGTTTAGGCGACGGCAAACAGGCCGACCGCACAGAACGGCTGCTGGCTGACATTCTGGAGCCTGCGCAGTATACAGCCGCCTCGCATGCCCTTAACCGGCATGGTAAATTTGTTTGCCTGGCCCGCAAACCAACCTGCAATGCATGTGTGATCCGCCTACTTTGCCCGAGCGTGCAGGCATGACCTGGCTGATCGGCAAAATTTCGGACACTCTGGCCATTTCGGGCACCGGCACTGTGCAACTCATATTGTTTCACGATAAAGAGCGTGCTATTCTACAGCCATGAACATCGAATTCCATTATTACGCAATATTTATACTTGCACTCGAAGCCGGCTTTTCTGAAGATCAGGCCTTGATCCTGGCTGCCTCCTCCCAGCAGATAGACTCGGTGTATAAACCGCTGAAGATTTCAACTCCGCGCGAAACAATTACCATTAATCCGACCCAGAACTATACCTTCTGGAGTGATGATGTCCGCGATTACATCTATCTGCCCTTTCATTTTCTTCCCGGCGATCCGGAAGTAAGCAGTGCAGCCCGGCAGGATGGAGCGCGTAATCCTTATGCGGTCAGTCCGAACAGCGAACTGGCCAAGACCCTGCTGATCGAAGCATTGAAGAGCCATAATTTGTATCGCATCGGTATTGCCCTGCATTCATTTGCCGACACCTGGGCACACCAGAATTTTTCCGGCCGTAATGAAGAATGGAACAACCTGGCGTCAAATGCATCCGGCAAAGATTTTGCCGGTCTGTCTCTGCCGCCGGCCGGACATCTACAGGCGCTTACCTGGCCGGATGAACCAAACCGGATATGGACAGACCCGCGGCTGCGGCCGGAGCTTTCCAGCATCAGCAATGCCGAACGCTACCGGCAGGCAGCCGGAAAAATTTACCGTTATCTGTGCATCAACCGCGGCAAACAATATGCCGACGAAGATTTCCTCTTGGACAAGCTAGAGAAAATTTGGCGCTCCGCATCAAGAGACGAACGTTTTGCCGATTATGTCATCGAATGGCGGGTCGCAGATTGGAAACCGGCATACTGGCTGCACGAAGCTGGTTTGCCGGAGAATATACAACGCCTGCATAGCGGCTATGACAAGCTGGCCTGGCTGAAAGATACCATTCAGGATGAACTTGGCCTGGGCGGTACCAGCCAGGCTTGCAGAGTTGATGACTCTTTTTACTCGTCCTCATTATACCAGTGGCACAAAGCAGCCGAGCTGCAGCGCAGTCGAGCCCGTGAATTATTACTGAGCAAAGGATTATTATGAAAACTGGGGGCATTATGCGGCAAAGCGTAGTTTTTATTGGCAGCCTGCTTCTGCTGGCAACCATGCTGGCCTGTGCAACAATACCGCAGAGTGCTGCAGTGCAGGATCCGGATCTGCTGTTGCCGCCCGGGGCGCTGGCTTATGCCCACTTTAGCCAGAACACACTGCAATTTTTGCTGCCGGCACTTTTGGCAGAATCCGGCAGCCCGGGAAATGCCGACAGCAGCCTGAGCCAGTTTACCGACCGCACTACCAGCCTGTCCGCAGCCCTAATGCCGCCGGCAACACCAGAAGCCAAGGCCTACCGGCTCTATGCAAGTGCGCTTGGTGATTATCCGCCCGGCTTGCTGACTTTCGCTCTTAGCTTTGACCGCAGCTGGAAACGCAGCGGGAAAATATGGCGGCATCAGCCATCGCAGCTTTCAATGCAGATCTTGAATACATCCACGCTGCTGCTTGGTCGTCCGGATATCGAGGCAATACGTGAAATTGTGGAAAATCCGCTGATAGCAATTCATCCAGTGCCGACATACTGGAAGGAAGCATGGTCGCGGGATCTGGCTGTTTTTTTACCAGAGCCTGTCCAACTAATAAGTGCATCCTTGGGCATGAGCGACCTGCAATTGCCGCTTACTGGCATGCTCCTCAGCGCAAGTCCTGACACAGTGGAACCAGAAGGTAATAGCTATGCGGTTTTTTTGGCTTTCAAGTTTGACTCAGCCCGCTCAGCCTTGATATTTTCTCCACTTGCCCGGCTCTTCTTCTACGGCATGGCACATAAGTCATGGCCGACACGGGCTTCCACTATACTGGACGAAGTAAACTGGCAAATTGAAGATACCATCGTATCGGCAAGCAATATTCGTCTCTCGACCGACGAATTGCAGGGCCTCCTGTTCATGATACAATAAGGAGCGGCGATGAGCACTGTGGTTTCGAACAGAATCTCCAAACAATCCAGCACTATGGTACTGGCAGAGAGGCAAATTCATCTGGCCAGAGCAGCTGATATCGGCAGGGAGCTCAGCTGCAGTCCGGATATAGAAACCCTGAGCACACTGCTGAAAGATAACGCAGTCGAGCATATGCCAATAGACCGTTTCGGTCTGGCCGTACTTGCCGCAGAACGGCAGCGACTGAATTTTTTCTGGCATGACGACACGAGTAACACCGTGCAGCAGTTTACGCTGCCACTGAATTCGGAAACCAGCCTGGCCAGTTTATGCCTCCGCAGTGGTGCAGCCGTACAAAGCAATGATGTAGCTAAAGATTATGTACACCACATCCAGGAGAACAGCGATAGCAAGACCCAGCGGATTGTTTCCTCGGTTCTATACAGCCCGGTATTTATTGATAATGAGATCGGAGCGGTTCTAGTAGTCCAGAGCAAAGAAAGCGGTGCCTACAGCCCTGTACACCAGGACATTCTTGAAGCACTAGCGGTTTTCACCGGTTTGGCCTTGCATACAATGCAGCTTAAACAGGATCTGGAATCGGCCGCGGGAACGGACCCGCTTACCGGCGTGTTCAGTCATGAACGCTTTCTGGAATTGTTTTCCAACGAAACCGACAGATCCCGGCGCTATGGTAGCGAACTCAGCCTGGTTATTTTCGATGTGGACAATCTTGAAGGGGTAAACAAGGACCATGGCCGGGACTCTGGCGATCTGGTATTAAAAACAGCAAGCAGCTGCGGACGCAGGCTCTTGCGCACCAGCGATATCCTCAGCCGCTATGGCGGAGCAGGCTTTGCCCTGCTGCTTCCCAACACCGGCATCGAAGGAGCACGGGTAGTTGCTGAACGTATGCGCAAATTATTCACCGAAACGCCGATAACGGTATCAGAAAGTCTGAACATACACTACTCCGCCAGTTTTGGCCTGACCAGTTTCACCCAGACCGACTGTTATGAAACAATAACAAAGAGAGCTGAGAAAGCCCTTTTTTATGCCAAACATACGGGACGCAACAAGGTAGCCATGGAAAAAGCAGCTATGCAGCAGACGGCATGAACACAAAGTGAAATCAGTCAGGCCTAAATCAGTCAGTCAATCTGATGGCGGCTTAACGATATTCTATTGCAGAAGGAAAAGAAAAAAGCGAAAGATCGGCAGCCACATAGGTATAAAAATACTGCACCCGGTCGGCAAGCGATACTAAAAAATCACAATCCCGACCGAATCCTGATTGGATTGCGGCGCAAA
>Ga0180007_10005935_pt1 | contig 12127 bp, 24 predicted proteins | sample MM_PC_MetaG_FD_121122 | JGI IMG/M metagenome (GOLD analysis project Ga0180007, IMG submission 121122) | Groundwater microbial communities from the Aspo Hard Rock Laboratory (HRL) deep subsurface site, Sweden - MM_PC_MetaG | ecosystem: Environmental > Aquatic > Deep subsurface > Groundwater...
AGCCGACGCAACCCCCGGAATATGCCCTAAACACGCGTCGTATCCCTCCGGCGTCGGGCGCCCGCCGCACCGAGCACAAGGGCGGCTATCGTCATAAACCGAGCCGTCATCGGCGTAGAACCACTCGCCCGTATCGCGAGAGATAAGCCTGTGTCCCCTGCTGTAACCCGTCGCCACCTATGCCGCCTCCGCCCTTACAAGCCGCATCCCGTATTCGTTATTATCTGCCGTCGGGACAATACCGGGTCGGCGTCTTAGGGCCGCTGTAATAAAATTCGGCCCCCTTTAACCGTTCTTGTAGTGGAAACCATGTCGTGTCTGTCTGCGGCGTAATTGATATTCCGAGCTTCTTGGCAAAGATTTTTCTATCATCGGCGGTCAAGAAATTAACCGTAATCCGAGAAGATGGTCTTATGTCATCATTATCGAAAGCGGGCATTCCCCACCACTCGCGCTGCCAATCAGTTTGCACATCAAGCAGCGGTATTTGGCGTTCTTCTCTGTGTGGTCTTTTTAACGCCTCCATATTATTGTTTACGCCCCCTCTTTGCGCCACCGCTCCCGATCACTAAAGCTCGTATACTGTGCGTCGAAATTGACCTCCACGTCGCCCGTCGGCCCGAATCGGTTCTTCCTCACCAGCAGCTCCGCCTTCTTCGGGTCATGGGTTTCGTCGTAGACGAAGGGCCGGAAAATAAAAACTATCTCGTCGGCGTCCTGCTCGATGGCCCCTGAATCGCGTAGGTCTGAAAGATTCGGCCGTCGGTCCGCGCGCTCCTCCACCTTCCGGTTGAGCTGAGAGACAACGATTATGGGCACCCTGAAAAACTTCGCCATGCCCTTGAGCGCCCGGCTGATGTCCTCAATCTCCACGTTTTTGCTTTCGCGACGGCCGGGGATGGTCATGAGCTGGAGGTAGTCAACCACTATCAGGCCCAGAGGCACCTTGCCCTTAGCCGCGATCCGCCGTACCCGGTATTGCATCTGCTGAGGGCTGATACTCGGCGTGTCGTCAATGTGGAGATGGAGCTTGCTGAGGTGCCCGAAAGCCTTGACCAGTAGGGGGAGGTGGGCCGGCGAGAGATTCATCAGGTCCACCCGCGCCTGCTGCGCCGCGAAGCGCTCCAGTATTTCGTCGTAAGTCATTTCGAGAGAGAAGTAGGGCACCAGCTTTTCCACCGCGACCTCGCGGCCTATGTCCATTGCGAAGGAGGTTTTCCCCATGCTGGGGCGCCCCGCCACCACCATCATGTGTCCGTCGGTGAGGCCACCAACCATCCCGTCGAAGTCGTAGAAGCCGGTTTCGGTGACGTTCTCGGGTCGCTCGCCGCTTGCCCGTTTGAGCAGCCGCCTGTGCGCCGCCCCCAGGCCCTCGCCTATGTGCCGGGCCCCCTCCCCCCGCTTCTCCCGGCCCAGGGCGTAGAGGGCGTCTTGGGTATTCGCCAAGAGTTCATCGGGCGGGGTGTCGGCTTCATACGCCTTCGCCTCGGCTTCGCCGCACCGGGCGATGAGGCCCCGGAGCACGGCCTTGTCGCGCACCATACGGGCGTGATGCTCCACCGCCGCCGCGGTGGCTACCGCCTCATTCAATTCAAAGAGGTAGGCGAGCCCCCCTACGGAATCGAGCTTGCCGTCGGCTCTCAGGTTGTCGGCGACGGTGATTTGATCAAGGGGCTCGCTCTTGGCATCGAGTTCGAGCATGGCCCGGTAGATGGTCGCGTGGTTTTCCCGATAGAAGTCCTCAGGCCGAAGCACGTCGGCGGCCAGGGCCAGGGCGTTCCCATCTAGGAACACGGCGCCCAGCACCGCGCGTTCGGCATCCAGGTTGTGAGGGGGGAGGCGGGGATTGGGGGTCACGCGAAGAGTCTCCCTTGCCGCTGCGCCTCGCTTATCCGCCGCACGGCGATATCGAAATACTTCTGCTCCATCTCTATACCGATGAACTTCCGGCCGAGCTCTACGCAGGCCACGCCGGTGGTGCCGGAACCCATGAAAGAGTCTAGAACGATTTTGCCAGGGAGGGAGGTCATTGCCCTGGGCCTTTAGGAAGTCTTCGCTATCTTCCTGATATTGCATCTCGAAGCGCTTTTTCATCATCTATAGTTGCGCGTCGGACGCTCACCCATTGGCCTTCCGGATTTCCGCCCCACTCTTTCAGCAACATTGGGCCTAGTTTTATGTCCTTAAATTCAAGCCCTTCAGTCGGCACAAAAAGTATCATCAGTCGCCTCCTCCCAAAACGCCCAGGGCCTGCAGCTCGATCTCCACCCGCTTAAACTCGATCTGGACCTCGTGCATCCGGATAATCAGCTCGCGGCACTCGCGCAGCTCGGCCAATGACGCCTCCAGGAACTTTAATTGTTTGATTTTCTCGTTCACCCCGCCTCCTCCTTATCCGCCGGGTAAAACCGCAGCATCCGCCCCTCCTGTTCGGTGCGCACCCGATATTTGTCGGGCTCCCACGCCAACCACTTCGGAATACAACTCCGCGCCGTAGCGCTGCACCCGTAATGGTGTGGCACGTTGTCGACTATGTCCTTTTGGGTGCAGCCTGGATGCCACTTGATATAATCCACTACGGCCCTCATGGTTCTGTTAAATGGTGAGCTGAAGTCGCTGTTAGCATTGCCAGGCTTATACCGTTTCATGTCTGGATGAAGAAGCCCGATCAGCTCCTTCGCTCGGTGATGGGCATAGCGATGTAGTCGCGGCGGTAAAATCTCATATGGCGCCAAAGTGCCGTCCCACCCCTCCGTGATCTTGATGTGCCCCATGCCCTTTTCCCGCAGGAAGAAGTCGACCACACCGCCGTATTGACCTCGCCTCTTCTTACTCGGCGCCGCCACCGACACGTAATGCGCCGCCCCTGTCCAATCGTGCGCTTGATTGAGTAGGGCCATGGAGAGAGAGCACTTACACTCCACGATCCACAGCCGCCCGTCTCGCACCGCCGCAATATCGGCCCGCCCGCCGTAGGACCGGAATTGGGCCTCGGGGTAGCAATCCCACCACTGCTCTTCCAGCCACTCCATGACGGCCGTTGCGAGTTCGGTTTCCTTCATCCCTTCGCCCCCTTATTCACCCGTATCCCGCCGTCGAAGTCCCCGCCGTCCGCCCAGGAATAGAGGCAGGGATCGGTAAGGTCAAAAAACGGGTTGATTTCGATGAGGGTCCAGGCGCCGGGATTATCGGTGGTAATGTCGAAAACCACATCATCGAGGGGGCAGATGCGCTGGAAGCGAGGCCAGAAGGTTTCCGTAAGATCGGCAAGTAATTCCCTTGGCGAAACAAGGGCATCACCAGGGCACCACAGCTCCCGGTAAAAATACTGCGAAACCCCCACCAGTTTCCGGTCTCGCATGAAACAACGAAACTCGGCCCAGTGGGGAATGTCCCGCCACTCCCGCACCCAAATCCAGGGGTTATAGGTATAGTGCAGCGCCATGCTCAGGTCGTCGTGGACGCGCTCGCTGGAGTCAAGAAGTAGGCGCATTGCGGTCATGCCCTCAAAACACTGGAAGCCGTGCTCATGTCCCCACCAGGAATCCTTCGGGCTCCGGCTCCCGAGGCGCACAAAAGCGCCGTTGGGAAAACGGCGCACCAGTTCATCGACTCGCCCGGTAAGCCGCTCGATGGTAAGCTCATCTTCCCACGGGTACTGTGTTGGATGGTACGCGACAAATGCTTCCCCCCACTCCCCGTTCATCCGGCCAAGGGTCGCCGCCTCCGTTGTGAGAAGCCCAAACCCTTCCGACCGCACACTCAGCGCCCTAAGTGCTGGCGACCAGTTCTCGATATAAGTTGGCCTCGCTAATTTCCAATGCTCGTTCATCGCCTCCCGCCCCCTCCGCCGTGAATGGAACTCCAGCATTAGCCGCCGCCTCACCTCCACCCGCAGGCATCCGCAGCTTCGGCTCATGCCGCTCTTCAGGGCGTAGGTGCTCACCCGGCCGTGCTCCCATCCGCAATCACACCGGCACCGCTAGAAGTGCTTGCCGTCGCGCGTCTCGCCACGCCCGATAACCGTCCAGCGGCCGAAGCTCTCCCCCGTCAGGTTTTGGTGGGTGCGGGTGTTCATTCGTCAAATTCCACCGCGCCCTCTTCGCGCTCAAGGGATATAACGACACCCCCCAGTTTTTTAACAATCACCCGGATATCGGTAAGGGCGACGGCGGGGTCATAACCGTTAAACGCATCCCCGATATCGGTTATTGCCTCTACCGCCGCCCCCTTGAGCCTGAGAAACGCCTCGGGGTACCACTCACTCGCTTTCATGCCGCCTTCCTCCTTCGTCTCGCCCATCTTCACGATATCGGTGCGCCGGGGCACTAGGTGGTTTTCCCGTCCCCGCCCGGCATTAAACTCCCCTGCCCCTTCACCCGTTCAAGCTCCTGGGCCGCCTTTTCCACCTCGGCCTTGACTTCGTTCACTCGTTCTTGGCCGTCGGCTTCGTCATCGCTGGTGCGCTCAAAACCCTCGCCCTCGGGGAGGTCAATCACGTCGCCCCAGTCGCCGCCAACGTCCACCCCGGCCTCGCGGTATTCGTCACGGGCCAGGGCCACGGCGTCTTCGGGGCTCAGGGGCAGGAGCTTCTTGAGCGCGTGAATGGCGGTCTTGAGTATCATCGCCTCGCGGTGATCGTGCCAGGGCGTCCCGGCCTTTTCGCCGTAAGCACTCGCCTTGATCGCCCGCTGTATATCGGCTTCGGTTATTGGCCAGAAGATCGGGCGGGCGTCCCGGATATGGGCCACGGCGTAGGCCAGGCGAAATTTGCCCGGCTCGGTGGCCCCGACCATGTACCACGGGGTGTGTTTGATATGGTCCTCGGTACCGAACTCGATCTCCAGGTAATCGTTCTCATAGACGATCCGCGGCACCACGCTCAGCACCTTGCCGCTGCGCAGGGTCAATTCGATCACCCCCTTATACCCAAGCTGAAAGCTCGCTTCGTAACACCCCTTCTTGTTGTTGCACCGGGGTATCAGGTAGGCGTGCCCGAGCACCCCGTCGGGCATGAGGCCGAGCTGGGCGCTTTCCAACACCGCCCCCATCAAGCTCTCGATGGTGCATTGCAACAGCATGGGGTTCTTGCGAATGCTCGTGAGCGCCACCCGCATGAGCCGGTCCACGCTTACCCGCGACGGCAGGGCCAGCTCGAATTGCCGCCGGTTTTTCTCCATGAACTCGGCCACCTTGGCAAACCCTCTCTTCTTTACCAGCGCGCCGCCAGTCTTTCCGTCTTTCTCACTGGTCACGTTCCATCTCCTTTTTCTTTTCGCCGAGCCAGAAGGTTCGGAAGTATATACCGCCCGGTGTGGTCTCCGTGAACCGCTCCGCAATTCGCTTCGCCAGCCGAGGGTATTCCCGCCCAAAGGCTTCGTGGTTGATTTTCGTTCCCGCCTTCTGCGGCTTATAGTGCACACGCGCGTCGGCCCCCTCGATAGTGCCGTGCCCGCCGTGCTCCCCGAAGTAATTCTTGACGTGCTCGCCTTGCTCGCGGTGATAATCCTCGGCCATTTTGAGCGCGTCCTTGCTGTGCTGGCGTACCGCGTCGGCCTGATAGAGCCGGTCCACCAGCCGCGCCCACTCCTCGCTCATGTCGAAGCGCATCCCGTCGGGCCGTTCTTGGGCACACACCTCCAGCGCCGGGGTATCGTCGGGCCACTCCCCCGTTTGCACCCGCCGCCAGAATTCGGTTTCAAGGGCGAGCAGATTCTTTTGAAGCTCCGGGTCTGCGTCGGCCTCAATGATTTGGGGGTCCGCCCATTCATCGGTGTGCCAGAGCACGTAGATGATATGCGAGATGCCCGAGCACATGAGCTGGTGCTGCCCCTGAACGACGTAGTAATCGAGCAGCCCCGCGAGTTTCGCCCGGTTGTAATTCCAGATGCGCGGGCACTTCACTTCCACCAGGCCCCGCACCCCCTCCACCACCACCTCGCCGTCGGGGTGGGCGTAAAGCCAGTGGTGCTCCGGGTGGTGGTACCGCACCTGCCCGCCGTTGATGACGCTGTGCTCCACCTTGAGGCCGGTTTTCTTTTCAAATGCTCGGATAGCGAAGGGCTCAAGTTCGTTTCCCCGCTCCATGTCGGGCGTCGTCTCGGGCTCGGGCACCAGGCCCAACTTGAGCGCCCATAGTTCCTTCGCCGTACGCCAGGGGTCCAGGCCGGCCACCGCCGCAGCCTCGCTCGCGCCTATTCCGGGCGGCCGTTCGGACCCTGCCCTAACCGTTAATTGCTCCATCTTTCTCCGCCCCTCTCTCTTTTTTCCTTGACCAGCCTTAACATTCGTTGGTATTTTCCCCTCCCGGTGGCCCCGATTGCCGCCTGAACGTGCCCCGCGATCTCCCTGCGCCGCTCCCGCTCCGCTCCCTCCAGGATTCGAAACCCGCGCAGCCAGGGCGCAATCGTGCCGGGCTCCCACCGTAAAAGCTGGGGGCCGAATCGATAATCGGGCTCCGGCAACGGGGGACTGAGCCTGTAGAGGGTGGACTTATGACAGCCGATATAGGCCGCGATATCCGCCAGGGATAGCAAGCGCTCGTCGTCGGCTTGCCCGCAGGCGGGGCAGGTTGATATAAGTTTTTTCGGTTCGGGCACAACATCCCTAAAGTCTCCAGATTAGGGGTTGTTGCTCGAAAGACCCCGGGGGTTCGGTTGTTACTTTGCGAGTGCTACCGAATCCCTTGGGGCCGCTAAACCGCGACGTTAATGCTGTTGGCGAGGCCGCCCGTTTTTTCCGCTATCCATTTTAAAACCAGGTGCGCCAGGAGCTTGCCGTAGAACCGCGCCTGAAGTGTGATCGACCACCGAAACTCGCGCCGCGCCGCCGCGTCCCTGTCTGTTTCGTTCACTCATCATCACCCCCTTTCGCCCGTTTTCTATGTGCTATTTTTTGATTTACCGCCAAACCATTCTGAGCGGCTCATCATGGGAGTATAGCGGATTATAATTTGAGTTTCTAGGGCCCGTCAAGAAAAAAGTGCTGTGGGCACGCGGATTTTTGATTTTGGTTTTTATTCGCCCATCAGGCTACCAGAAAACCTCGACAAGCTTCTCATGTATCAATCGCGGGGGCGTATTTCCATGACGCCTTCCTACCTCGTAGCGATAGAGCGCGTGCCCAGTGCCCGCCTCCTCTTCGCCGATTGTAGCTAGGTTGATATCTTTTCCATCGGCACACCAGATAACCGAGGCACCGTCAGAATCGCCCAGGGCGCGCCGGGTATCGTAAAGGATATAGATGTGTTCGCTCATTCCCCACCCCCTTTTTTACCACTTCTCCATCTCCTTGCGAAGTTCCTCGGCCGTCTCCGTCAGCCCCTCCGCAATGTAACACCCAAGAAGCTGAGTCGCCTTGTCCACGGCCCGGTCGCGCCATGTGGAATAATGTGTTTTCCTTTTCCGTCTCTCCCGTGCCGTCTCGGGCATCGTCGTATTTTCGCCCCCCCTATCCGCGTTCTCACTCGCCCGTGCCACTATCCCTTCCGTCGGCGCATAAACCGCCGTCACTTTTCTCGCACCCACTAGCACCAGGCTATGGGCGAATACCTTTTCCCGCGCCGCAAGGGCCGTCGCCACCTGATACGCCCGGTTGTGATCGGGCGTGGTGCAAACCGTGTTTACCTCTATCAGCCCCGGGGTTATTTCCCCGCGGGTAATCTCGCCGGGGATATGCCGGATGACCGCATAGCCCGCCGCCTCACCGTTGTAATCGTACCCCCGCCGCTTCACGTACTCCCGGAGCGCCGCCATGACGGTGGGCGTCACGCCCTCGCCGGAGAGCCCCAGGGCGCGCTCAAAGGTGCGTCGGTTGGCCTCGGATACGGTCAGGCTATGTTGTTTCGCCACGGTTTTCCCCTTATCTCAAAATAGCATCGCCCGCGCAGGCACGCGCCTCGCCAAAGTCCATCACGAAGAGGTCACCGCGCGGGGCGCCCTTGCGGGCCTGAACCTTCTGCCAAACGATTAGGATGCCCTCGGGAGTTCCAAACCACTCACTCGGCTCGCCCCAGGCGGAGATAAAATCGGCGAGGGTGTCGTTGGTCGCGATGACCTCATCGGGCCCGGACGCGCCGGGCATGTCCAGGCCGTGATTCCAGGCGCGCACGGCGGCACACAGATTTTTGCGCTGCTCCTGGGTCAACATAAGTTATCCCTCCCTCGGCCGGAATTACCCGGCCTCGTGTTCCTCGATGGCTCTTCTCAAGTCGGCGATGAACTCTTTAATCCGATCATCGGCCTCGCCCTCGCGTTTGATGACCGCGATGAAATGGTAGTCGCCCCAACGGGCGGGCCCGCAATCATGGTCGGAGATGCGGGCGGTTATGCGCCAGCGCGATTCACCGCTGCGTCGAGTCGTTTCGATGTAAGCGCTATAGCCAATGTGTGTAGCGCTGCGGCGGATCACGACCGGCTGTCGTTCAAAGCTATCATCCCGGGGACAGGTGAATCCCAACCGGGTGAGCTCGTTGGCCAGCAGCTCGGCCGCCTCAAAAACTATCTGCTTTCTCGTTGCCGGATTGGTCATCGTCTTTCCTCCCCCCGGTTCGTGTCTCTCTCTAATATTAATATTAATACGCGTATCGTGGCGTGTCAAGGGAAAAGTGCAATTAAATTACACCGCACGCGCTTTTTTCTGTGGGGAGAAAGACGGGCGCCCCGGGTGAGGCGCCCCGGATTACTTCAGAACCTTCTCGAGCTCGGCCAGCTCGCGCTCAATCCGCTCGATGTGTTGGGCTGGGGTCAGGTTCTCGGGTGCAATCTGGTCAAGGTTTACGATCCGTAGCACCGTTTTAACCGTTTCGCTATCGCCACGAAGCCCGAGCCGCCCCTTGACCTCCTGGAGAATGTCTTCGGATAAATCATCCCAATATAGGGTCTTTGCGATCCTTCCCTTCTTCGCCACCACCACCACCTCCTCGCGGGTCCGTGTCTATTTAGAAATATACTTGTTCGGGGTGAAAGTCAACGGGGTTTTTCATGGGCCCCCTGCTTCGGCCCTATGACACAAGGCTCGTACTTCCGGTGGGCCTCAGCCTTCCATTCCTCAGCTTTTCTTTCCTTCATACCCGGTCCGATACAGTCTGCGTGGTATTTATCAGACACCCAGTCTCGCCCGGCCATAAGAAGCGCCAGGTCCGCGAGGGCAAGCTCCGCCTCAAGCTTCTCGATGCGGGCCTTTAAATCAACAGGCCAGCAAGCAGGGCAACCGGTGGCAATATGCCCCATAGTATCAAGACTTACATCACCGCCACATCTCCTACATTTCACGACGTTTTGAAATCCCATCACCCCACCTCCCCATCATGCACCTCCCCGTCCAGGGTCCGGCCCGAGCGGGCGCGGCCGACGAATTGCCCCAGTTCATCGCGCCCTCTTTCGGGATTGTGAAAGACGTTGTGCTCGCCCTTCGTCATAACTTCTAAGTTTTCAATACGTCCGTTGGGGCAGGCCAATGGGTGCCCACGACCCACACGGAGAAGTTTATAACCTCCCTTGCCCCGTAGGTCATCGTTCCAGCGGTAATGCCCCTGGCCCCTTGGTCCATTATGGTGACGGCCTCGCATATCAGGTATTCGGCAACTCCCTAACCATCAGGTCTGACGGAGGCTCCTTGCCCCCGCCCATCTTCTTCATGATGAACCGCACCCCGGCTGCCCGGCACTGCCGGAGAACATCACGGGCCCATTCGGGCTCCATGTAATGGTCCTTCCATCCCGGCCCGTTCTGGCCGCCGAGGTAGATTTCTTCGATGCTGGTTTTAGGCCCTTGTATCATCCCTTTGCCGTCAACCTCTAAAGGCAAAAGCCACGGTAAAAAGTTCACGGCTGAATACATCGGCTCGATGCTCAGGCAATGCCGCCCCGGCACCTTGAGCAGCTCGGGCACCCGCAGGTCGGCGGTCCGCTGGTCGGAGATGGAAGTGCCGTGGATAATGTGTTCAAGGCGGTCGGGTAGGGTGCCGCGAATTCTCGGCACCAGCTCCGCCATTCGTTCGGGACGCTTTGTTAGGATAATGAATGTATGCCAGGGGGCGCGGCTCATCGCCTTATATACCTTCCAAATTTCCTGATCCTCCACCCCCTCCGCGAACATATCCCCCATGAGGCAGACGGCTATCCGCCGGGGCTGCCGCAAACGCAGGGGTTGGTCAAGGCGTTCGGGGAAGTAGGAAAACTCCCCGGTCCAGCGCAGGGGGCCGCGCCCGGTGGTATTGCACTTTGGGCATGGTGCATTATCTTTTAATTCTTCCTCAGAGTATTCCGGCGCTCCCGCGTGGACATGCCCCCTTCCCTCGCACCACACACACTCATCCGTCACCACCCGCGCATACTTCTCCTGGTTCGCCCCCATCTTCGGGTTGTGACTTAGCCGCCAGGCATCCCGCAACGCCCAGCACTTGTCCCCAAGTTCGCAGCCCGTGCAGCCTATCGGGCCGGGGTTCCAGGTCTCATCACACCACTCAATTCCCGTCGGCATCAGGGGCCTCCGATGCTAATTTAGATTTCAGGGTTAAAACAATGAGGGCATTATCCTTCCACGCCTTGACCTGTGCGCCTATATGGTCATGGGAGATTGAAACATTAATAAAGGGAAGATGGTCAGTAGCCGCCATCTCCAATGCCTCTTCCAACACCGCGGACGGAGAGGGGGCCTCCTCGTCGTCGTTCTCGTCGGGTATGTCAAACAAGATAAACTCGTAATACCCGCCGCTCTTGTGCACCAGCCAATAAAGCGACCACCAGAGGAGATTGGCCCGAAGCGCTTCAATTATGTCTTCATTGCCGCTCCATCCGCCGGTAACTAAGACCAGGTGGGGCCATTTTAGTGTCGCCGCGAAATCACCCCAGTGCCATATCTCCTTGAGGTATTCGGCGAGCCCACGGGCATCTTTGTAATCCCACTCACGAACCCCCCTAAGCTCTTCTTCCGTAGGGTATCCATTTTGGTCAGGCATCTTCTGTCTCCTCCCCGTGTAGCATTTTTAATACGGCTTTTTCCCCTTTCTCCTTCGCCACTTTCTCACCAAGCCGGGCAAGCCGAATCAAGATAATCTCAAAATCTTCCGCCGCATCTTCATTCACAAACCGTGCTATCACATCCCGCTCGCCACTGTGGTAGCGCACAAGCTCGCAGGATTCGTCTTGGAGAACATGGCGGTTGACTAAAAACATTACTTCCTCTATCAAAACACCGCCTGGCACCTCACAGATAATCATGGTAATTCTCCCTTCTTATTCCCGTCGGCATCGGGGACCCCCTCTCCGCCGCAGTCGGGGCAGGGCACGGGCAACTGTCCAATAATCCTTGACACTTCGCCTTGGGCCACGTCCACCTTGCCTTTGTCCCCGCACGTCGGGCACACCGGGGCCTCCTCCATCGGATAGTAAATCTCGTCTAGATCTTGCTCGGCTGCCTCTTCATCCGTGCCGCGTTTAGCGGGCCTGCAATCTGATTGCACCCCTTGACAGGAACCCGCGCTCCAGAAGAGGTCGCCTATGCCACACGCGCATTCCATTTCGTCATTACACAGCCCGTCGGCCCCCATCTTCTTCAGGGCTTCGGTTACTATCTCAAGGACGTTCATCATCCTCCTCCCTCAGTATTTCGGCAAGCTGGTCGGCGGTGGCTGGCTTGACGACCGTAAAAAAGCGGTCCCGGGCGAACAATACCTCCACTTTACATATCCAATGATGCCTCTGTTTTTTCTCCCTACTCAGCACCAGCACAAGGTCGTCGCGGGCTTCCCCCTGCCATATCTCAGCCAGCTTTTTCACGGCCTTCCTCCAGCGTCAGGGTCATGAAGAAAATCTCTCGCCCAAGCATAAAGTTCCCCATTCTCATCCCTCGTCACCAGCACCCTAATTACGTGCTTCATGTCCATTCCCCCACATCCCTTTTTAGTACCCCCGCCGCGATGGAAAACAACAGTAATATAACCAGGGCATATTTCATTTCATTAAGCGAAAGGCCAGAATAACAACCGTCGGTTACATAGCCATGCGCAATCCTCAGGGAAAATAAAAACGTCAGCCATTGAAAAACACTTAATGCCATATAAACCAGAAATTTAGTCCATGCCCTCATGTCGTCTCCCTCTGTGCCCCCCCCATGAACGAAATCCT
>Ga0180007_10005936_pt1 | contig 12126 bp, 22 predicted proteins | sample MM_PC_MetaG_FD_121122 | JGI IMG/M metagenome (GOLD analysis project Ga0180007, IMG submission 121122) | Groundwater microbial communities from the Aspo Hard Rock Laboratory (HRL) deep subsurface site, Sweden - MM_PC_MetaG | ecosystem: Environmental > Aquatic > Deep subsurface > Groundwater...
ATATAGCGGCGGCGGCAATGGAGAATCAAGCTATGGCGACAACTGGAATGGGCGTAACGGAATCGGGCTTGCCTTACATAACTGAAGCCGGTTTGCCGGACGCTTTACGAGCGCCGGCCGAATCGGTCAACTTGCTGGGCACGATCACGGGCGGAATCAACACTCTTGCGAACGTCCTGCCGAAGGTCGGCGGGATAGTGAACACGGTCGAGGGTATATTGGGTAAGGAAGATCAGCCGGTGACGCCGGTGACGCAAACGCCGAGCGCTCAGGCCCCCGAAAGCTCACAGCCAGTAATAAATTTGACTGTGCCGGCGGCAACGGCGATACCGGCTGGATCGACAGGTGGTATCGTTCTTACGACGCCGCCGGCCGAGCAGCCTAATAATATGCTTTACATCGGCCTGGCAATTTTGGCGATTGTTTTATTGAAGGGGCTTTAATATGTTTATCGCGCAGGGACTCTCGAAAAACGGGATCGGGATTATCACAAGCCAGATCGGCAAGGGCGCCAGCCCGCACACGGGCAGCGCGTTCTTTACAACGCCTCAGCGGTCGAAGATCAAAAGCGAGCTGACTCAGTCGGCGGGCGGCGGCGGCCAGACGTTTCGCAAGGTCAGACCGGAATTGCAATCGGTCATTCTCACGAACTTTTATCGCCGCCGCGGCTGGATCGGCAGTCCGTACGAGGCCAATATGGCGATCCCCGTCAAACGCCGGGAGAGCAAAGACCTGGCTTCACTTATTCAGAGGTAAACCATGAGTACGATACAGCAATCACTGATCGGCCAGAATCAGCCGACGAGCGTCGGACTCGGTGACATTCTGGACTGGACGAGCAATACCGTTTCGAAGGTCGGGACGATTTACGAACAGGTAAAGACGATCGGTAAATCCCCGGAAGTGACGGTCGAAGAGCCTAGGGCCGGGACCGTCGAAGGCAAGAACGTCCAGAACGTCGATCCGAAGGCAGCCGACCGGGGGGCCGAAACGATCTATACGGTCCAAAAAGTGATCGACCAGGTCAAGGGCCTGTTCAATGTAGGCTTTCCGCAGGATTCTCCACAGCCGGCGTCGACCGTTACGCACGATGTCGGCACTTCCGCGCTGCCGTTCGGCCTGTCGATGGGCGCAATTGTTATTATAGGGCTGCTGCTTTTATTCATGGTGAAAAAATGAGAAATCCGATAATCAATGCTTTTTTGGATACTTTTCAGCAGAAGATCGAATACGTCAGGCGTGGTCCGATGGGTGTGCCGCGAATGCTCACGATAGATTTAGCGGTCCCTCTTACCGATCAGCAGTTCAATATCAGCGGAAATATGTTTCAGGTCTGGTCCATGCCTGACGAATCGAGCTATGTCACTATCAAGGTGAACGAGAGCAATCAGCCGGCTATTCCCTTCCAGTCTCACACCGGTATGAGGACTCCATTTCACAAGCTGCTTATCACTACGCCGGCGGGCCAGACGGGCGATATGATCCTCGTCTGGGGCACCGAGGCCCCGGACATGCTCGAAATGATCGACCAGCGATCTACAACGGTCGCGGGCGTCGGCGGAGTGCTCGATGAGCTGCGCGGCGATCTGACACCGGAGGCTTTTATCGGTGTTACGATAACGGCGGCTCCCGGTGCGACGCTTATCATGGCGGCCAGGGCGGCCCGGAAGGGCTGTTCTATTATGGCATTATCAACAAATACCGGATCGGTTTTCTTAGGTTTCGCCAATACGGTGACGGTCGGCGGGGCGCCTGGTATATGGTTTGCCGAATTGCAGCCGGGGGCGGCCTGGTCAATAGATGATTATCGCGGCCCGGTCTATGGGATCGCCACAGCCGCCCAGGTCGTAGGGACGGGGGAATGGTAATGGGTGTAAAAATCATACAACCACCGGCGTTTCAAAGACCTTCCGGTAAACTTTATCTCGGAAATCCTCAAAACGATTTAGTCGATAGCGCGGTCACAAGAGTGCTCATTGATACAATTCCAGCAGAATATACAGATGGGATTGAAAACGGTGGATCGAGCTGGATAATTCCAGTAGTTGCCGGGTATTATTCGATCGTAGGTCAGGTGATGTTCAATAACGTAATAGCGGATAAAGGCTACGAATCGGTTATAAAAGTGAATACTGTTATTGTTTGCAGAAATTTCGTACACGCCTCTTTAGTTTTGAATGTTGCTGCTTTGGTTTGTTTGCCTTGTCATTACGTTGGAGCTGGCGAGCGGATCGATCTATTTGCAACATCTTATGCAGGCGTGAATACAGTTGATATAAGTTCTGGCGAAACGTTAACATTTTTGGCAGTCCAGAGGGTCAGATAATGGCTTTGCAAAAAGTCGAGATCGATAAAAACAAGGTTTTGCTTCCTGGTGATGTTATCGAGCTGCACTTTCTAACGACTTCGATGCTCTGGATTCAGTCCGCTCAGATCGCAATAATCGAGTGGAAGCTCGAAAAGCGGAAGGACTGGACGATAATATCGAACAGCCTGCCGGCCAACAATAGGGTGATCTTTACGGTGATGGTCAATTCAGAGCAGCGGGAATTGCAGGCGGGCGAATATCAGACTGCCGGGATCGGTGTCACTGCTGTCGCCATAGCTGCTGCGATTGTCGCGGTCGGTGCGATCACCTGGCTTACGCTCGACAAAGTCTTGCAGCTCCAGGAAACGCCGGCGGGAAAGATCGCTGTCGCGGGCACGGGCTTGGGGATCGCCGCGGCGGGGATCGCACTTTTACTGTTTTTCATCTTGCCGAGAAAATGATATGGGCCTCGAGGATACGAACAATTTAAAAGACTGGGACAAGCGATTGACCGAGCAATACAAACGGGGCTGGGACAATTATCTCAGACGGCGGATACACCTCGATGTAGCGAGGGACCTGGATTGCTGGGGAATTTGCGGAGAATTTCTTACGGTCGAGGCCGTAAGCAGCTCATCGGCGGTCGGCTCGATCAGGCTCAATCGCAATACGAACGATACGATCGACCTGGAGATCGGGACTATTGTCAAGACTATATTCTGTCAGCTTTTCATCACGCACGCAGCGCTCCAGGGAGAATGGATCGACATCGTTTACGGCATCAATTTCGAGTATTACAAGGAGCATCCGATCACTTTGCCGGTGCCGGTCCAGGTGGCCGATAACGGCGGCTCTTTGACGGTGGACGACGGCGGTGTGCCTTTGACGGTGGCTGGTGCCGTAACGATCCAGGAGCCTTTAAGTGTTGATGACAACGGCGGCTCTTTGACTGTGGACGGCACGTTCTGGCAGGCCACGCAGCCGGTTTCGGCCGCAGCGCTTCCCTTGCCGGCCGGTGCCGCGACTTCGGCCTTGCAGCTTCCGGATGGTCATAACGTGACGGTCGATAACGCCGGCGGCGGGGCAGCCGTCAATATCCAGGACGGCGGCAATTCAGTAACGGTGGACGGCACGTTCTGGCAGGCCACGCAGCCGGTTTCGGCCGCAGCGCTTCCCTTGCCGGCCGGGGCCGCGACATCGGCCTTGCAGCTTCCCGATGGTCATAACGTGACGGTCGATAACGCCGGCGGCGGGGCAGCCGTTAATATCCAGGACGGCGGCAATTCAATAACGGTCGATGGAGTTGTCACTGCGGTCGATAACGGGACGGCCCAGCCCTGTATAATAATTACGAACGTAAATCCAGATGCGAACACGGTCGGGGCCGCGCACGCCTGCAAACGGGTCCTGATCCGAGCTCACACGATCAACACGGGTCTCGTCTGGGTGGATTTCAATAACGCGGCGGTCGCCCTGGCCTGCTATCCGCTCGACGCCGGCGATGCGGTATCTGTTCCGCTTACAAATACGAACCTTATAAATTGTCTGTTCAAAGTAGCGAACGAAAAAGTCACGGTGGTCTATACGAACTAATAATGGCTCTTGTAAAAGGGACAAACTGCGGATTTGTTACGGTTTCGCCGGTAGCGGACCCGGGCGGAACGCCGCTCATAATCGACACGGCAGCGGCGGCTTTCAAAGATGTAGCGCCGGCCGGGGCGACAAAAGTAACGGAAATCGGCTGGTGGAGTAATAATGTATCCGAAGAGGCGAACTTCGAGGTAGGAATATACGATCACAACGTTGGAGACAACAACCCGGAAGCAAGGATTGGCGTCGATGACGTAAACGCAAAGGGAACGGCGGCGGGATGGAAAAAGGTAACGGGGCTTAATATTGCAATTACTGAGGCGGTGACGTATTGGATCGCATTTCAATTAGACAACACGGCGACGGCTTCGAACATGAATTATTCATCGCTTGCCGGCGAGAAGATGGATCGGAAATACGCTCAGGCGTCGCTGCCTGATCCATGGGGCGTATCATCAACATCGAATGCGATTTTGGGGGCAATCTACGCGGTGTATGAAACGGGGGCACCGCCGCCGGCAGCCGCAAAGTTTGGCAGTCTGAACCGGGATTTTTACGGACCCGAACAAAACATTGGTCTTTACACGGAAATTTGAGGTGTATAAATGGCAAAGAGAAAAAGACGAAGAAAATCCGGCAGGAAAACATTCAAGAAAAAAGGCTCGGCAAAGCGGGCGGCGAAAGGTCGCGGCATCTATAAGGTCAAGGGCGGATACCGGATCAGCCGGGGCAAGAAAAGACGCAGGAGTAGATGTCGATAATGCCGGTTTTGCGATACCGATCTTTGCAGATCGGGGAAATAGGGCTGATGTCACAACGTGAAAATCGGGCTGAAATCGCATTTTTGGTTCCTGCCACGTGGCGGCAGCCTGGTCAACATCGGTATCGCTGCAAAATACGCTAAAACGGCGGGACAATAAGTCGGCCCGGTCCGAGATCGTGCCTTAGAATCGAAGTGGTGAATCCGAATTTTTGAGAAAGGGGCGAAAAATGAAAGTTTTATTGATTAGTGTAATTCTGATGGCGGTGACATTGATCGGCGGCTGCGGTCCGGAGACGGCGGCGGCAGGGGGCGGGCTGCTCGGCGGCTTCGCGGCTTCCGAGACTCTCAAAGGGATGCAGGCGGATCTCGAGCTCAGGCAGCAGGCCCTGATCGATCGTTACAACGAGCTGGTCGAAGCCGGGGCGGATGCCGAGACGATCGAGCAGCTCAAACAACAAATCGAAGATATGGTGCGGCTTCGGCAAACAGCTGACCTGGCAAAGCAGGCTCTTGAGACTGACTGGACTGATCCGGCAGCGGTGGGCGGAACTATCGGAGCGATAGCGGTCCTAGCGGCCTCGCTTGCCGGCAACTTCATACAAAAACGAAAGGGCGATCTTATGAAAAAGACAACAAAGGCTATCGTCAAGGGGATCGAAGCGGCGGAAGTCGAAGAAAAAGCGAACCCGACAAGCCCGGTCAAATGTGCGATCGAATATCAGATGAAATCGGCAGGGATATACAGTAAGGCCGATGACCTGGTCAATCAGCTCAAAATATCAAGATGACAATATTCCTAATCAAAACGGCCCTATTGCGCTTCGGCATTGTCGTAAAGGACGTCAAATTCGACGTTGATAACGAGGCTGTTGTCGTCAATTACTCGTTACAAGGAGCGCGGCAGAGCAAATCCGTGCCGTTTTCGGAGATCGAACAGCTTTTTACGGCCGATTCAAGCGGCCCAGCAGGCCCTGGGGCTTGCGATCCAGCTCCACCGGGGCCGTAACAGCCTAAAATCACTCTTAGACGCAGGCAGGGCGGTTCCTGCATAAATTTTCCTTTTTTTTTTATTGACAGAGGAAACGGTCTATGTTATATGGGCTGGGTGGCGGCAATCATAGAGCTACGCTTGCTATGATTGCCTTGGCGAGAGCGTAGCTCTCGCCAAAAGGCAGCCGCTACGCGGCAAGAGTTTTTTAATTTCGCCTACGGCGACCAGCCCCAGCGGCTGGACCGGCAACCGGCTGTTCAGGGAACATCCGCGAGGCCTGTGCCGGGAACGTATGTTTTGAAAAAATTTTTGCAGTCTGATAAAACTAAGTGTCCAATCGGATTTTTTTCTTGATGTGGCAAAATGAATTGGTTATTATCGTGGTTATGAGAATTCGATGGATCAATCTGATTATCAAATTAAACAGGCGGCAGAATCTGCCGGGACAATTCGCGGGCACGGATCAGTTACAATCCCGTATCCATCGAGTTCTCAGCCCGGCAGATTCCACCGCCTTTGAGATTTAATATGGAATGGCTATTACAAAAAGCCCTTGAATCATCACCAGGCAAATCATATTCTCCGCAGCAGGTCGCAGAGATGCTCGATAGCCAAAGAAATTCAATCATCACTCTCGATGAAAAAATCGCTTACGTTTTTTGGCTGTTACTTATAATTATCGCCAGTCTGGAAACAATAAATTTTATTTTCGCCCGGCGATTTGAAAATCGACTCAAAAAACTCAAAAAAACAAATATTTAATAAAAACAGGATTATTCAAGCATGGATGCTGAATTGAATGAAACATAACATATACAAACGGGACTAAACCTTGAGAATATAGCGGTTTACGGCTCAAAACGCTATTATTATAGGAATTTGCAAAAATGGTTACCGGACCCAAAAAGAAAAAACAATCAAAATACGAATCGGATCCCAGGAAAGGTGAAATTGAAGTAGGTAAAGATCGAATTGATCGTACGATAAAAAAGCGAACGTTTCAGTATTTCGATAGGCCAACAGTCGGTGAAGAATTTTTTATTTTCAAGCACTTGTTCGATGAAATAACCGGGCAGATCATCGGTCATTCGATCGCGAACATTCGGCGAAACTCAAGCTATCCGCTCAGGCTACCAAATGGCAGGGTTGTCGAATTTTTCGCAAACAAACAATTACACGGAATCATAAGAGATTTTGAGCTGGTGTTTTCGCACGTCCGAATAGTATATATCGGCAGGAATGAACAGCAACATGGCCACGCGGCAAAAGTCTATCGTGTTTATAAGATCAATCCAGCTTCCGGCTCGGAGTCCGGGCCGCTCGTCTCGCATCTGAAAAGTTTCAAAAAGAAAAGGAGTAAAAATCATGGCTGAAAAAAGGTGCCGCGTTTGCGGATGTACAGATTCAGAACCTTGCATTGCCGATTTGGATGATGAGAATTATTATTGGGTTACTGATGACTTGTGCTCATTTTGTCATATCGCTGATGATGAAGATTCTTGATTATTAAAAATTAAAAAAGGAGTAAAAATCATGGCTGAAAAAGTACAGTGTCCGAATTGTTTAGAACCGGCTGAGAAGTCCGGCAATACGATCATCTGCGCAGCTTGCGATGCGACGTACAAAATCACAAAGACCGGGGCCGCAACCGTAGCGCAGCTCGGAAGGGTCGAAAAACTCGAAAAAAGGGTCGACTCGCTCGAGAAACTGCTATCGCCGGAACCCGCGGACGATACGGAGCCGGCAGTCGAATCAAACGATGATGACGAAGAAGATATTTTGCCGAGGTGACATGTTGAGTATAGCGGTATCAATTGCGATCAACATCTTTTTACTCGTTGTTATTTTCAGACAAAAAAAAACAATCATCGTGAAAGCGGTTCATCATGACGAAGAAAAAAGCAAAGAAAAAAACGGCGAAGAAAAAAATTACGGCAGCCAATATAATTGGTAAAGAACCGGTGTCCACCGCATCGAAAATTCCACCGGTTATAGTGCCGTATCCGACGGCGGGGCGGAAGGTGACATGTTGAGTATAGCGGTACTAATTGAGATCATCATCTTTTTACTCATTGTTATTGTGAAAGTGGTTAATCATTATGAAGAAAAAATCAAAGAGAAAAACAAAGAAAACAGTGAAAGCCACGAATACGGCGAAATCCCGCTTAAATGTCCAGGTGGATGGAAAAACTGTCCCGGCACAGACTCAGACGGCGAAATCTTCCCCGATCATTACGCCGTATCCGACGGCGGGGCGGAAGGTGACGGAATTTGAGGAGAAGCTCGACAGGCAGCTTGCCGGCGATAATCATGAGAAGCGCAGCCGGGGCCGTCCACACAAGGAAGCCGGGCCCGGCCCGGCTGAGATCGACATCGATGTGATCGGCCAGGCATTGCAAATACCGTTCGATCTCTGGTCGATCTCTCAGGGTGTTCCGGAATTGAAAATCACAACCGATGAATCGGTCATGATGGCGAAACCTGTCAAGCAGCTCCTAGATCACTATTTGCCGTCAATACCGGAAATCGCCTGGGCCTGGATCAGTCTCGGAGCGGTATCGTATTCGATTATGAAGTCACGTTTAGTATTGATCGCAGAGATCAAAAAAAATAAGCTCTCCCCCTCCTCCGGACAGCAGAAGGATGCAGCTCGCGGTATGGCTCCGCAGGGACACGGAGGTCCCCATCCTTCTGCTGTTTTTCCGACAATAGAAAATATTAAAAATGAAAGCTTATCAACCTTCTGAAAAAAAAATAACCCTGATCTTCGGCAAGCGCGGAACGGGCAAATCTTATCTTGCCCAAAAGCTGATCGAAAACGAAAACCGTCTCCTCGTTTTCGACACGCTCGGCGAATACACCAACGGCGTGGTTTTTGACGCCGAATACGCCGAGCGGTTCCGGGAATTCTGGCGCTGGGTGTATCGCAGGAACTTCAGGCTGATTTACCGGCCGCTCAATCCGGAAGCGGAGATCGATGACATCGCCGAGCTTGTTTTTGCGCTCGGCGACATGACGTTTCTCGTCGAGGAGGTCGATTGTTATTGCACGAGCTGGCAGATCAGCGATGCGTTCGCCCATATAATCCAGCGCGGCCGGCACAAGAACATTTCGCTGATCGGAGTGACGCAAAGGCCGTTCGGTATACACCGGCTCTTGACGTCCCAGGCGAAGGAAATCTACATATTCGGCACGAACGAGCCGCGAGATCGGGACTATCTGAAACTTTTGCTCGGCGATCAGATCGAGTCGAAGCTCGACCAGCTCCAGCAGTATCAATACATACATTGGCAGGAAGGTAAACAGGAGATTGAAATCGGAAAGGCTTGAAAATGTATAAATACATAAGATTGATTAAGGTCTGCAAGGAATTCTTAAAAGGATGGTCACATTTTTGCGATCATATAAATTTCGATAAATCAGATCTGGATGCAGAATCGATTCGCTTTATGAATGAAATTCCGGGCAAAATAAAAAATTGTCTCGATGATTTGGAAAAAGGTTGAAATCAGGAAGGCTTGATGACGGTCAAAGAACAAAAGCGTTGTTTTTGGCATTTGGAAACGCCGGTTTGTTGGACGATGCGCGGGTCGAGGACTCACTTGAGGTTGATAAGCTTTGTTGACTTGATACTTTTGTGCCGATATTTCAACTGTTCCGCCAATGTAATAGAATATAAATTCTGGGCCGGAATCAAGGCCATGAGGGGTAAATTATGAAAACAGACTTCGGATCACTCGAAACGATCGAGGAGATCAACGAAAAACTATTGTCGATGATGTTCGAAGAATTGACGGAATTGCTCGCTGTCTATCAATGCCCGGTCGGAGAACTGGCGGCGAAGATCGCAAAAGCGAAGGGCCTGAAGGACTCTCAGATCGCAGCGGGCAAAAAAAAAGAGCAGGAGAACATACAAAACATAGCGCTGTGCCAAATAGCCTATTTCAATGAGCGGCTCGTGGACGAAAAGATCAGGTCTGACAAGGTCCTCGAGGGTTTGTTAAAGGACATCAACTATAGTATCGATCGGATCGCCGAAGCGCTTGTGTGGAAAATAAATAACATTCAAACTTAGGAGAAAAATTATGTCAAACGAAAAAAAGCAGGGGGCCGAAGCCGATGTAAAAACGGTCAATCGAGCGTGTCTGTCTGACAATGAAATCGACAGTCTCGCCGAGCTGATCGATTTGATCGCCAAAGACAATACGGAACTGATGAATATATCGAACCACATCAGGCTGATGAATGAATCACTGGTTGCTATACTGCATAATGTTTTCGATATGAACAAAAGGCTTGTTAAGCTCGCTCGAACTATTCAATTGATCGCAGAGTATAAGGCGGAGCAAGAGCAGGGGTCTGCGGCCGGGACGGAAACGGTGCAGGCAGACGAAAACGCTCAAAACGAGCTGGGCGATCTGGCCGAACAGGAAAAATCTTAAAAAATTCTTGCGATACCGATGTTTATGGTCCTGAAACGATCCGCAAACGCCCTGTAAGATGAGTATCGCGGTAAAACAATGAATTACTATTACAAACAAAGATATTGCCGATGGTGCGGAAAGATGTATACGCCTAAAAAAACTGTGGATAGGGACGGTTTTTGCTGCCAATCTTGCAAGTCTGCGTTCTATCGGGCGCGCAAAAAAAGCCGATACCGATGTTGCCAGGTCAAAAAAATGATATCAAAGATCGGTATCGCGGGCGGCGGCAGGAAAAAAAAGGGGGGATTGACAAAACGCTGAAATCTATTTGGATGGACTAAAAACCATTGATTTTTAAGGAGAAAAACTATGGCTCTCAGTCCTAAACTGCCCACGCTGAATCAGCTCATCACGCTGGCGATAGCGATGGCAATCATCATGTTCGCCCTGCGATTCGCCCCGGAAAATATCAAATCGTTCTTCCGGGTTTGATCTCTGGACATAAAAGAAAGGAGATTGAACCATGAAAGTATTGGAAAGAGAAATTTCGGCGGTGACTTACGCCGCAAATCAGACGCGGACGATCCAGCTGCCGCGCAATTACGCTTACCGTTGCCTTAACCTTACATTGATCGCTTCGATGTGGCGGGCTGCCGGTGCAACGTTGGGAAATGCGAAAGACAGCGCTCCGGCCCAGCTCGTCAAGAACATTATGATCCGGGCCAACGGCCGTGATGTCATCAAGAACTACGACATGGAGTCGCTGCACCGGATCAACCAGATCGAGCACGGGACCAGGCCGGTCATCAGCGCCGAGGCTTGGGCGGGCCACGCCGCTATCGCAGTGGGCGCGCCAGCAACGCTTATGGTATGCGCGAGGATCAATTACGAGATGTGGAGATCGGTTCGGCCGATCGATACGCTTCTCGACTCGGCGGGCCTAGCTACGCTCGAAATGATCATAACTTGGGGCACGGCCAACGATACCATGACCCCTGATTACGATCCGGCTGCTGGCAGCTGCGTGGTTGTGGATGCGCAGCTTTTCGTCTCCTCCGTAGAATCGGTAGGTGTGCCGGAAGGCACTCAGTTCATAATGAACAAGGAGTACATGATCCGCAGCCAGATCACGGCGACGAGCAATCGCCACCAGATACAGCTGCCGGTCGGCAATCTTTACCGCTGGCTGATCCTCAAGACGCACAGCGATGGAGTGCAGGTCTGCACGATTTTGCCCATGACTCTGGCGGCACAGAACACCGTCACGCTCCAGGCCGGAACGGAGGTTTTCAAATACCGGATGGCCGGGGCCTTAAACTTCGACAACCGGCTCGATTACATGCTGGAAGTCCCGGAATACATGGCAGATGCAGCGGCCCTCAATCACAGACTGACCGAGCGAGGTTTGGAAGGTTATTACGTTCTCGAATTCGTAAAGGACGGCCGGCTGACGGAATGTCTCGACACTTCGAGACTCAGCAGCCTCGAGCTTATACTCGACGTCGTGCTCGTCGGTACGACGGCCGACTTCATATACATATTCCCCTGCGAGCTGATCCGCCCGCCTGTGGCGGCTTAAAATTTGAAGGTCATCGAGTAGGTGAAGGTAAGGGTTACGCGATGGCGATTCTCGTGTGGGGAATCGCTATTTTTTTTACGGTGAAATTATGGGTTGGGAGATTTTAAAAATAAGTCCGTCCTTTAAAGCAGAACTGAGCGATCCAAATTGCACACGTTTATCAGCTGAAAACAGGTCTGCATTTCTTTGGATGACACAATCGCAGCAAAGAGACTTGTATGCTATGTATCCAGAAAGTAAGGCACTTGCTCATATATTCGGGGGGGAAGTCCTTAAACCAAGTAACGAATGGTTTGATAAAATATTAACAACAGGGGCGGTTGTATTGACCGCCGGGGCTGTGGCTCCAGCGGTTTTAGGGGCGCCTCTCGGAGCGGGAAGTGAAGCGTTGATTGGAGGCGGAGCGGGGACGGTAGGATCACTCGGAACCGGAGCCTCTACCCTTACGGCTTCTTCTGTTGGAATTGGAGC
>Ga0180007_10005937_pt1 | contig 12120 bp, 8 predicted proteins | sample MM_PC_MetaG_FD_121122 | JGI IMG/M metagenome (GOLD analysis project Ga0180007, IMG submission 121122) | Groundwater microbial communities from the Aspo Hard Rock Laboratory (HRL) deep subsurface site, Sweden - MM_PC_MetaG | ecosystem: Environmental > Aquatic > Deep subsurface > Groundwater...
AATAACTTGTTTCACGCCAGTAGCTCCCACGGGATGGCCAGCGGACTTGAGACCACCTGAGGTATTTACAGGCAACTTGGCATTGTAGTAAGTGTGACCAAGTTTGGCAGCTTGACCGGCTTGACCTTCTTTATAAAAACCCAGATCTTCAAGAGCTATGACCTCGGCAATTGTGAAGCAATCATGAACCTCCAGCATATCTATATCTTTAATGGTTACGTCAGCATTTTTGTAAGCTTTTTTTGCTGCTATCTTAGTCGCTTTAATAGAGGTTATCTTCTGGCGATCTTGAAGAGCAACACTGTCTGTGGCTATTTCTGAGGATAGAACCTTGACTGCTTCTGGCTTAGCTTCCAAAGACAGAACTACCGCCGCTGCCCCGTCTGAAATTGGAGAACAATCAAACAAGGTTAACGGCTCGGCAACGACCGAGCTTTTAAGTACTGTATCTATAGTTATTTCTTTGGGAAAATGTGCTTTGTTGTTTCTGGCTCCATGATAATGATTTTTGACCGCCACCGCAGCCAGTTCTTTTGAAGCAATGCTATACTGATAGAAATATCTTTGAGTCATAAGAGCGTAAACACTAGGAAAGGTTAGGCCATAAAACGATTCTTTTTCTGCATGTGCTGCGTTGGTTAAGCCAGCCACAACTTCAGAAGATTTATGATCACACATTTTTTCTGCCCCCACCACCAGAATGTTTTGATACTGGCCAGCCTTGAGCATATCAACCCCTTTTTTGAAAGCCACTCCACCGGAAGCACAGGCCGCCTCGACTCGAAATGCTTCAACATTGAGACCAAGCGAACTAGAAAGCAGCGCCCCCAAATGTCCTTGCGAAGACAAAGTATCTGACAGCATATTTCCAACCACCACGGCGTCGATCTGTGATAATTCCAGACCAGACTCTTTGACAGCTTCAACTGAGGCTTCAAGTGCCAAATCAAGAAGTGATTTTTCAAAATGTTCACCAAATTTTGTCAGGCCGGTTCCTATAATATACATATAAAATAAATTCGCGCTATTAATTCTGGACTATTTTTCCGGTATGTTTGCAGTATTCTCCGTAGCTTAGGTACTTCTTGTCTTTGATCATGCTATTAAGTTTCTGACCTTTTCTGAGATTCTTGATATTATCTGTCACCTTAAAAACAAAGACATCAGATCCAGAACCAGAACCATACGAGGTGACAAGAATCCTTTCGCCCGGCTTGGCCTTGTCCAAAACTCGAACCAAGCCGAGAAGAGACGAGGCAGAATAAGTATTACCAATTAAGTCAACCACCAAACTGTCTTTAATCTGAGATTCTTTGAAACCCAGAACCTTTGCTGCCACCCTGGGAAATTTGCCATTTGGCATGTGAAAAACAGCCTTATCAAAATCCTTGGCCAAGCATTTGGCTTTTTTGAAATAATGCTCAGTTGCGCCGACCACATGCTTAAAATAGGCCGGCATCCCGGTAAATCTTTCAGAGTGACTGGGATATTTGTTGTATTTACCTCTCCAGAAATCAGGAGTGTCTGAGGCAAAAGAAGCATAGTCCTCGACTTCGGCAATAACTTCTTCTCTTTTGCTGCCCATGACAAAAGCGGCTCCGCCAGCTGCGGCCGTATATTCCAAAGCATCGCCTGGCTTGCCCTGGGCCGTATCAGCTCCAATAGCTAACCCATATCTCGCCTTTCTACAGGCCAAAAGCGAACTGACAATTTGCATCGCTGCCGTTCCAGCCTTGCAAGCAAATTCCAGATCAGCTGTGAAATAATGATTGTCAATACCCAAAGCAGTCGCCACTGTCACCGAAGAAGGTTTAACAGCATAAGGATGGCTTTCTGAGCCAATATACAGGGCGTCAATTTTTTGTAAATCAATATCTATTCTAGCCAGTGCTTGTCTGGATGCCTCACAGGCTATAGTAATAGTGTCTTCATCAACCCCGGGTACGGATTTTTCCGTAACAAAAAGACCGTGGCTAATGTCTTGTGGGTCTTTGCCCCAAACTTTGGCTATTTCCTCTACAGTCACACGATAACGAGGTATATAAGCCCCATATGTAACAATTCCTGGCATCAGCTATGTCTTATATTTTTTTCTGCGACCATAAACCACGTGAGCCCGAGCCAGATCATTGGCGGCCAGAGCAGACAACAATGACAACTCTCCGGCCAAAACAGCTGCTGTAATAACCTCAGCAAGCTTCATAACATTGTCACCTGGGTTGCCCTTGGTCACATTAACGCCCAGAATTTCGAGCGCCTCTTTTTGAGTATCAAGTCCTGTTCCACCACCTACAGCTCCAATAATCAAACTAGGTAAATGGACAGAAAAATATAGATCTCCATTTTTCTCTAGCTCAGCACTGGTAATCCCACTTGATCCTTCAACGACATGGGCCGGATCTTGACCGGTAGCAATAAACATCGCCGCAATAATGTTGGCAAAGTGAGCATTAAAACCATAGGAACCAGCCAGAGCTGAACCTTCAAGATTTTTCCTGGTATTAACTTCTACAATCTCTTCCGGAGTAACTTTGAGAACTTTCTTGACATCCTTTTTCTTAATAATCACTTCAGCCCAAGTAGACAAGCCTCTTCCCAAGATAAAATTTATGGCTGTTGGTTTTTTGTCCGAACACATATTACCGGTCACAGAAATACATTTGATGCCGGTTTTTTTGGTAATTAAATTCTTGATGACATTATCACAGGCTACCACAGCCATATTCATGCCCATAGCGTCAGCCGTTCCAAAAACAAAACGAACATGCACCGATCGCCCGACTCGCCAACATTTTATTTTGTGCAGTGAAATATGAGGATCTGTTTTTTCTACCTGGCTTTTGATTTTTTCAAAATTGTCTTCTATCCACTGGGCAAATTTCTTGGACTCTCTAATCCCTGTGGTCTTAAAAACGGGAGCTCTAGTAATTCCCCTTCTCTTGGTAACTGTCTTCACCCCGCCAGAAAGCATAGAAGCCCGACAACCTCTGTTGACTCCGGCCACCAAACAACCTTCTGTTGTAGCCAGAGGAAAAAAGAATCTTCCCCGGGCATATTCACCGTTAATCTTCAGCGGTCCAGCTACTCCCACCGGAACTTGAATAGCGCCAATCATATTTTCACAATTTTTTCTGGCCGCTTCTTTTGGACTCATACTAAAATCAGAGATTTTCTCGAGTTTGGATTTGGTAATTCTAGAGACAATCTCTTGACGCTTCTCAATGGAGTCCTCAACTGAAAAATATTGCTCAAAGTGATGCATCTTGAGATCTCCAGCTTGGACTTTTTTGGCTAAATCTGATATCTTCATATTCATTTTTAACTTACTATTCTAACCTATTTTCTTGTTTTTTTCAAGCAAAAGACCATCACTGTCAATCTGGACAGGAATCAATTGAATATGATTCTTTTGCCAAATATTCTTGACTTCTTTCTGTTCTGCAGCGTCAGAACAAATAGCTATGGCAATATCCCCACCACCAGCTCCAGAAAACTTGGCAGCGGCTCCCTTTTTGTTGGCCAGTTCAATAATACGGGAAAGTGCCAACGTCTCTAATTTGACTCCCGACTTTTCGCCAAGTTCTTTCAGAAGCTGTCTGTTTTTGTGGATCAGTTTTTTCAAAAAATTGAGATCATTCTGTATCAAAGCTTCTTTCATCTTTAACACCACAGTTTCTATGGCCAAGACAATGCTTTGATATTCACTGGGATTCTTTTTCTTGAAGACCTGAACTCGTAGTATTAGCTCGGAAGTTTTAGCTGCATTCCCACAAAAGGCCACTAATAGTTTAAAGCTATCCGGAATCTCGAGAGACTCAAGAAACAAACCCGGCCAGCGTGTATCAATAATTTTTTTGAGTCCTTTTTTCTCAAGCATTGTCATCAACTTCTTGTAGTCTGTTTTTTGATAAAAGACTATTCCCCCAAACACAGAAGCGGCCACATCGAAAGAACTTCCCTTTTGACCTTGGGCAACATAATGGGCCAATGAAGCCAGCTTGAAAACTCTAACTTTATCTGCAAAAGATTCTATCTTCAATTGATGTAAGGCTAAAACTGCCCCAACAACCGCTACAACAACCGCTGCCGAGGAGCCAAAACCAACTTTTGATTTTCTGTTAGCTCGGGAAATATCTTTATTAATTCCACTTCTAATCACTAATGAAAAATGTTTTGAAGCGACTTGATTTGATTCTAAATATAGTAGAGATTTCTCTATGGCCTCAAAAACAAAAAGCATTTCAGGAAATGCTTTTCTATTTTTTGCTGTTATTTCAAGACAACTAATATTAAAATCTTCTGAGCTAATACTTGTTTTGGTATCCTCTTTGATTTCAACTGTCATCCTTTTGTTGACTGCCAACACAAGACAAGGCTTCTGTGCCTCCAAAACAGCCCATTCTCCTGCTAGCATAACTTTGCCAGGACATGACGTTCTCATGATCAAAATAGATGCGTCTTCAAAAATTCTGGCTGACCGGAAAGACCATTAACAATAATGTTCTGTGCCCCAACTCGACTCAGACCGTTCTTGACACGTGGTAAATCCTTCTCCTGACATATAACTTTGACCTGTGGACCAGCGTCCATTGTAAAAAAAACCGGCAAACCCTTTTCTCTCATATCCCAAACCTTCTTCATGATAGTTACAGTTTGGGGAAGCATATAAACAATCGGTGGCTTCGAGGTCATCATTAGCGCATGCATCTTAAGTGCATTTCTTTCAGCCAATTCTCCAAACGACCAGAAATCATTTTTGAATAAAGCTTGCTTGATCTTCTTAACGTCTTTTTCTGCATCTTCTGGCCAACTTTGATAATAGGCAGAAGTGGTCACCGTTTCTTTCATTCCAATGCTAGATTTAACCTTCTTCTCTTTTGAGGTAACCAAACAAACAATGATTTTTATATCAGAGAAATTACTAGTTTTAATCTCTTGGGCAAAAGAATCCGAACCGTCTTCACGACTGCCTTTCTTCCATAAAACAAAACCGCCCATTACAGAACGACACGCTGAACCAGAGCCTTGTCTGGCTACTATTGAAAGTTGCTTGGATGATAGATTCAGATCAAGGGCCTTGGCTAGGGCCACAGTCAAAGCAGAAAGACCAGAGGCAGAACTGGCCAACCCCGCCGCTGTGGGGAAATTATTTTCTGAAACAATCTTAGCTTTCTGTCTTGTTTTTGCATAGCGTCGCAAGATCGCTAAAACCCTGGCGACTTTAGCAAACTCCAAGCTAGTACTGGCAAATTCTTTCTGGTTCAAAAAAAAGAGGTCTCTCTTATATCTCTTTGAAAAATGGACCGTGGTTTTGGAAAACAAATTGGAAAGCGCGACCGAAAAGCTACTGTTTTGAGGTAAAATAAGCTTTTCGTCTCTTTTGCCCCAATACTTAATCAGCGCAATATTTGAGAACGCTTTAACTGTCGTTTTTTTCATTCGTTAAGACTTCTTTCTCCAGATTTTCTTTTACTACCAGCAAGTGGTAGAGTGAAATAAAAGGATGATCCCTTGCCCTCTTCTGATTTGAACCAGGTCTCTCCACCAGAAAGATCAACAATCATATTGGCTATATATAAACCCAAGCCCGTGCCTTCGGCCCTAACTTTGACAGCTTCATTGCTTCTATAAAACATTTCAAAAATACGAAGCTGTTCTTTCTTGGGAATACCAATACCCTTATCTTTAATCTGAATCTCAATAACTTTCTTTCTCTTTCTAGCCCTGATGGTAACTATATTCTTACGCCCTGGCTTAGAATAGTCAACAGCATTTGTCACTAAATTCTCAATAATGTTTCTAACCAAGATTGGATCAACCTTAATTTCTGGTATTTTGTCAAGCTCATCAAACCTGATTTCACAATTATGTGCTTTGGCGTTGATTTGCTGATCTTCAATCACTAACTTAATTATATCGGTAATCTGAACTTTTTCTGGCTCAACTTTGACTCTTCTAGTTTCAAGACGAGAGACCTTGAGAAGATCATTGACCAAATTAATAAGTCTTTCATTTGATTCAAAAACTTGAGTCAAATAGTCTACTTGCTCAGAATTTAGTTTTCCGACCTCCCCTCCCAAAACCATTTCCAGAAGCCACTTAATAGCCGAAAGAGGCGTCCTAAGCTGATGAGAAGCAATAGACACAAAACCAGATTTCATTCTAGCCACTTCTCTTTCCTTGGTAGCATCACGGATAATACCAACAGCTCCCACAACTTTGCCTTGGCTCATAATAGGTCCGGCACTTTCTGTCACAGGGATCTTAATCTTCTTTTTGGTGACCAGAAGAGTATTCTGACCAATGGAAGAGATTTCTCCAGATCGCAAAGTTTTTTCTATGAAGTCAACATCTGTTTCCTCACCAGTTTCAGATTCAAATCTTAGAATTTCTGAATACGGGGCTCCAACTGCGTCGCTTTCTTTAAAGCCAGACAATTCCTCGGCCATGGGATTGAAAAGAATAATTCTGCCAGCTACATCAGTCACAAACAAACCATCGCTAACACTACTAATAATTGCTTCTACTCGACGCTTACCTTGGGCAACATTGGTTTTCTCTTCCTGGACATCTTCCAGAATATTAAGAGTTGCCTCTTGTGATTCCTCTAGTTCATGAGTTTTTTCAAGAACCTCTCCAGTTCTTCTCTTAACTTCAAAATCAGCGCCCTCTCTAGCTTTCTGCAAAGCCATAGCCATCTTATTAAAAGAATCTGCTAACTCCCCAATTTCATCTTTTGACTTAATCTTGACTCTAAATTCAAGATCACCATCTTCAATAATCTTAACACCACCTTGCAGTTTTTTTAATGGTTTGGAAATATTCCTGGCCACAAAATATCCAAGAGTCCCAACACCAAACACAGCTATAGCCAAACAAAACAAGAATGCTATCAGTAGAGCGTCTTGATAAACAGAAAAATCCCTATCCTCGCTAGCTTCTGTTAAAACACACCAGTCAAGACTGGGAAGATACGAAGAAGAGCCGATAATACGTTCTGAGGATCCATCAGCCAATCTTCTCTTCTCTTTGTATGTCTCTCCTTCTTTTTTAGCCAAACAAGCTCCCGCACTTTTACGTTCGATTGTTGCCTCAAAAGAATCTACTTTTTCACCCGATTCATAGCTAACAATGTCATTGTTTCTATCAACCAAATATAGTCTTTCTGCACTCCAAAGAGACTTTTCATCTTTTGTCACATTCAAAACTTGGTCCAGAGAAAGATCAAAAATTATCCCCCCAACAAGTCTCTCTTTGTCAAAAACCGGGAACAAAATATCAACTCCTAGCCCATCGTAACTTTCTGAATAATGAGCTTGTTTGTATATGATTTCTTGGCTCTCAATCAAAGCTTCAATTTCCTCTGGTTCAGGATCCACCTTTTTTTGGTCAGTGGAGGCCAAAATTTCACCTTTGTCATTAATTAGTGAAATTTTTTGATAAACTTCTCCTAAATCGAGATATTGTTTGAATTCTGTGACAACCTTTTCCTTTTTTGAGACAAAAGCAATGTCATTTCTGTTAGCCTCCAAAAGTTCTTTTAGGCTGCTTGAATTTGCAATTAACGCCACCTCTCTCTCATAGCTTTGCAGATACGACTCGATATCATTTGCCCTTGCATCAGAAGCCGCTGAGAGACTATTTTCTAACTGAGTATTAAAAATACTTTTAAAAGACGTGAAGATGACAGTGCCTCCGGCAAAAAGAATGATAAGGGTAAGAGCAAAAATTGACATTACAGTACTTGTTCCAATCTTTGAAGCTCCAATAGGCAGTCGATCAAACAGTATCTTGCCATCTTCTTTTCTCCTAAACCACAGTACAGAAAAAGCCAGAAGGGCATACCAAACTAGCAGTCCTATTGGGGCTAGAGCCTCAACAAAAACTGACAGCATCAATCCCAACACAAGAAAGATTTGAGCAAGAACAAAAAGAAATATTTCTTTTTGACGAAATTTGAAGTAATAAGCTATAACCAGAAGATAGAAAAAAAAGCTTAGACTTATAATCATTACGGTATGAAAAATCTGAGCCTGTCTGAGCGTGAAAAATAACATCGTACTGACTAGGATTATAGCAATGGAAATAATCATCATCACAACAGAAGATTTATCTTTTTCCATGCCAACATAATACACAAGCAAGAACACATTCAGGGCCAGTAGAGTAATAATCCCCCCCGCACCCGTGGCTATCTGAGTTAAAATTTGGGAATATGGAGACAACTCATGCATAAGCTGTGACCCAAGCACCAAGAAATCAGTGCAAAAAGAAAAAAGCAACATAAAAACAGCCGCGTTTCTGCAATTTTTGTACTTATAAAACAGAACGACTATTAATGCAACCAGAAAGAATACTGACAGTGCATAAAAAATAGCTGTCATTTAATTTGTTTTTCTTTTATCTTAACTAGAAGCTTGCCGATATCATAACACAAAAACGACTTACCGTCCAAGCAAACCCCGGGCTCCCATCTTGATCTCGAAGTAGGGATATGGTTGTTTAGCCAAATACTCTAAGGCCTCGTCCCTCTGCTCATGGAACAACAGCATCATCCCTGATTTTTCTCCCTTAGCCGTCCCAGCCCCAGTGATTTTTGCTGCCCCACCAATTTGTTGCATGTCTTGAAAGATTTTATCTGCCCTGGCAGTGGAAACGCCAATCTTTTGTAACAAAACCTGGTTTTGATTTATTAAGCTACCAACGTCCTTTCCAGAACCATCCTTGAGTGCGTGTGACAAGTTAGAAGTTGTCGTTTCAAAATTTCTCAGAAGTTGCTTTTTTCGTCTGTTATTTCTTGCAAAAAATTGTCTAACTTTATGCACAGATTCGGCTGTTGTCGAGGATGGTTTTCCGGTGCTAAGCAGGAAGAAATTGCTACCAAACGACCTTCTGATTTCTTTTTGAAGAATCGTTTTTCGTTTCCTGTTTCTGTACCACAACACCCCACCACGAAGAATAGCCTCTTGATCTACACCCGAAGGACGACCATGAAAATATGACTCCGTCTTGTAGATAATTTGCCTCACATCAGAAGCCACAGCTTTCTTTTGATACAGAGTAAAAAGACCCTTGGCCAAACCGCCTACTAGTGAAGCTGAGTGACCCAAGCCGGATCCAGGTGGAACTAAAGTTTTTATGTTTATTGTGGCTCCATATTGGGGAACAACCTGAAGCTTGCTCAATATTTCTCCAATAACAAGGCCAAGGCCTGCTTTCTTAAATCTCGTCTGACCGGCCCCTTTTTGCTTGTACGCCTCAAGTTCCGAGATGCCTTCATCAATGGAGACTTTGTATTGATCTTGATTGATTCTAATATGAAACTCTTTGGCCCGAAGGGCAGAAAAGGAAAAAGTATTGCCCAGGTCAACAGCCGCCACCAAAGCAGGTGCTCCATAAACCACCGCATGTTCACCCGAAATAATAACTTTGCCTGGTACTTCAAGAGTTATCTTGGCCATGATAAAAAATTTCTTTTTGCGCTAGTTCTTTAATATTTTTGGCTCCGACACAAAACATTGCTACTTTTAGTTCTAGCTGATATTGCTTGATTAAATTCTCGACCGCCAGCGAGGAAACAAGTGATTTTTCCAAAAACGGCAAGCCAATAGTTGCCATTTCTGCTCCCAAGGCAATAGCCTTGGCAATATCAAGACCACTTCTGAGACCGCCACCAGCAATGATTTTAATTCCACTAACTTTTGAACACTCAGAAATCGCCTCTGGAGTCGGGATACCCCATGAAGAAAAAATATTTCCTAGTCTTCTTAGACTTTTTTTGTTTCCCCTCTCACCTTCAATATATGACCAAGTGCATCCTCCCTTACCCGAAACATCAATCCATTTTATGCCAGCTTTCTTTAACTGTCTAGTAACGCTCTGTGAAATACCAGCCCCAGTTTCTTTAATCAATAAAGGCTTCTGGCAAGCTGCTACTGCTTTCTGGATCTTGGGTAGAATTTGTTTGAAATTCGTATTTCCTTCTTCCTGTACAACTTCTTGCAAAGGATTGAGATGTAAAAAAAGACCATCGGCCTCGATTAGATCTATAGCTTTTCTAATATCCGCTATAGTAACTCCATAATTCAGATTAACTGCCCCTAGATTTCCCAAAAGAGGAATGCTTTTGGCAAAGCGACGGACTTGAAAAGATGATAGGCTCCTGTCTTTTTCCAACAAGACTCGCTCAGAACCAAGAGCCAGAGCAATTTTTTTCTTCTCTGAGGCCAGGGCTAGATTCTTGTTTATTCTTGAAGCTTGCTTCATCCCCCCTGTCATAGAGGAAATCAGTAGCGGGAAAGAAATATTCTTTGACAAGAAAATGGTCGAGGTGTCTATATCATTAAAATCAACCTCTGGTAGAGCAACGTGCTCAAATTCATAGTCGTCAAAAAAATTTCTGTTTTTTTCTACAGACTGATTGAGACAGATATTAAGATGATCCTTTTTTCTCTTTGCAATGCTCATTATTTTCCAAAGCGACGTTTCCTTCTTTGAAACTCACAAATAGCCCGATCAAAATCATTTGGCCTAAAATCCGGCCACAAGACATCCGAAAAATAAAGTTCGCTATAGCAAGCCTGCCACACCAAGAAATTTGACAATCGATATTCTCCCCCGGTTCTAATAATCAGATCCGGATCAGTATCGCCATTGGTGTCAAGATTTTTTGAGACTAGCTCCTCATTAATTTCAGCCACGTCTTTTTTTTGCGTCATGATTCTCTTGAAAGCCTCAACTATTTCTGGACGTCCACCATAATTAAGAGCGATATTTAGCTTAATCCTTTCATTTTTCTTTAACAAATTCTTGGTTTTACTAATCGCCAATTGCAAATCTTCTGGAAAAACTTTGACATTACCAATTACGCCCAGCTTGGCTCCTCTATCAAACAAATCTTTTCTTTTCTTGATAATAAAATATTTTATCAACCGCATTAAGTCATTAACCTCTTTTTTGGTGCGATTGAATCTGTTTTCTGAAGAAAAGGCATAAACTGTCAATGTTTTGACTCCCAAGTCTCCCGCCCGCTCCAGAATACCCTCAAGGGCAGAGGCACCTCGACGGTGTCCCTCAACTCGCGGCAACTTGTGTTGCCTAGCCCAGCGGCGATTACCATCCATAATGATAGCCACGTGTCCTGGTATTTTTTCTTTCTCGATATTCATAATTGAGTCTAATTCTAAAGCGTTCCTAGAATAGGTCAAATTCACTTAATTGTCAAAGGTTTCTTTCGACGATATAAGAAGCCATATTTTGAAGTCTACTTTTGGTCTTTTGACCATAAGAAGTCTTGGCCAACTTCAGTAAGGCTTCATCTAGGTAATCCTTGGCCAAATCTTCTGAAACTTTTTTGGCTCCAGTCTCAATTAGTATTTTTCTAAACACCGCCAAATCATGGCGATTTACTTTTCTTTTGGCCAGTAATTTTTGGAACTCTTGTTTCTCTTGCCCGTGCAAATTTTTCTCGGCTTCAAGAGTTAGGTATGTTTGCTTCCCTTCAGCCAAATCTGATTCAGCCGGCTTGCCAAGCTTGTCTGTCTCAGCAAAAGCTCCTAGCAAATCATCAACGATTTGGAAAGCTAGCCCCAGGGGAATAGCAAAATTACTTATCTTCTTTATTTCTGCTGAACTTGCGCCAGCCAAAATAGCTCCACCACAAAGCGGCGTCTCGAGAGTGTACTTGGCTGTTTTATAAAGATGAATCCTTTCCACTTCAGCGCGGCTAACTTTCTTTTTGGATGAACTCTCTAGATCAATAAATTGACCGTAAGCAGTTTCGACTATTTTTTGATTGTAATAGGAAATAAGTTCCAAAAGTCTCTGACTGCCAAAATGTCCTTTGGCCACCTCAACCATTGAAACATGCGCCAAAATTATTCCTCCTAGAATACCGTTAGAAATTCCATGTAGCCTCAGCTCTTCTTTGGCTGTTCCATATCTTCTAGCGAGGCGCTTTTCTTCTTGCACATGGACAGTCGGTACCCCATGTCTGAGATCACTATTATCCATGATGTCGTCAAGCATCAACAGTTCGGCATGAACAAGTTCAGCAAAAGTCGAAACTCTGATCAAGTCTTTATTAGCCCGGGAGAATCCTTTGTAGCTTTCACAAAAAAG
>Ga0180007_10005938_pt1 | contig 12117 bp, 11 predicted proteins | sample MM_PC_MetaG_FD_121122 | JGI IMG/M metagenome (GOLD analysis project Ga0180007, IMG submission 121122) | Groundwater microbial communities from the Aspo Hard Rock Laboratory (HRL) deep subsurface site, Sweden - MM_PC_MetaG | ecosystem: Environmental > Aquatic > Deep subsurface > Groundwater...
ATTCGGAGAAATTATCATGAAAAGCGATGTTTATTTTGTAAAAATTATTGACGGTGACAGGCACACATCTCTTTTGAAGTTATTAAAAGCCCTGGACTGTTCTTCAATATATAAAGATGATAAATTTATTCCTATTAAAATCACAATAGGCGACAGCCCGTGCATTTATCATATAAATCCTGAACTTGTAAAGTTAATAATATCCGACTTAAAGAAGATAAATAAAAAGCCATTTCTTTTCGATACAAATGTCATATATAAAGGCTCAAGGCTTAATGCAATTGACCATCTAACACTTGCCCAAAATAAAGGCTTTGCGCATTCCAGGGTAGGCGCGCCATTTATAATAGGGGACGGGGTATTTGGACAGGATGGGAAAGAATACGCCATCGATTCAGAGTATATAAAAAAAATAAAGGTCCCTTCATTTATAGGTATGCTGGACAGCCTTTTGGTACTAACGCACGTCACATGCCATATTTTATCCGGCTATGCCGGTTCTATTAAAAACGTTGCAATGGGCATGTCGTGCAAAGCCACAAAACAAATCCAGCACTCCTCATTAAGGCCCCATGTAATAGAACAAAAATGCACCTCGTGCGGATGCTGTATAGACATATGTCCTTCTAATGCCATCTCATTAATAAATCGCGGAGATGAAAAAAAGGCCTCTATAGATAAGTCAAAATGCGTAGGTTGCGGAGAATGTCTATGTGCATGTAAATTTGATGCTATCTTTATAAACTGGAATGAGGATGTAAATGTATTTTCAAAAAGGATGGTAGATGCTGCGCGATTCATACTGTCGAAATTTAAAAATAAACTTTTTATAAATTTTGCCTTTGATATAACCAAGGAATGCGACTGCATATCTACAAAACATGAAAAGCTGATATGTAATGACATAGGATTACTTGCCTCAAATGATATTTTAAGCCTAGATAAGGCAACCGTGGACCTTATAAATAAGGACGAAGATCTAATCCTGAAAGAAAAATCGCAAGATGCCTATAAGAAAGCCTTTGAATACGCTCATCAAAAAGGCCTTGGCAACCCAGAATACAATCTGATAACATTATGACAAGATTCCAGACCTTATTCGGCATAAAAGAATCCCAGGTTAAAAAAACATGCCTGGTTATGCCTCTCTTGAGAAAAGATACTTTAGTGCGCTTTGGGGTAAAAAACTTTCTAAGAGGTAGGTTATATCGGTCCGGAAACAGTCCATCCTTTACTCTTATACATACTGGTGTAGGAGCGCCATTATTAGGAGATGCTGTCTTATATCTTTACCGGACGCAGTGTAAAAATATCATACTTTTCGGTTCTTGCGGATCTACGGGAGATAAAGATGATGTAAAAATAGGAAGCCTAGTTACCCCTCAGGCAAGTTACGCCTTAGAAAGTTTTTCAGGTATGCTTTTAAAAGATTATAAAACCTGGGAGGCCTTTAATGCAGACAAAAACCTACTTGAAAAATTCCTAGTATCAAATAAAGACCGTGATATAAAAAAAGTAACTTGCGCAACCCTTGGTTCCTTGAAGCTGGAGGATGATTACACCGGCGTATTGAACGAAAAGGGTATACAGATAGTTGACATGGAATGCTCGTCTTTTTTTTCAGCCTCAAAATACATTAAAAGACGCGCCATGGCCCTTTTCTATGTCACAGATATAATAAATAAAAAACCTTTTTACAAGGGCTTAAATCCCAAAGAGCAATTAACACTGGATTCCTCGATAAAATCAGCTACAAACATGCTATGCGAGTTTATAAAAAAGAATCTGAACGACTAAAAAAAGTACAATCTATTGTCAAATCAAGATTCTCCCATCTTGGAATAAATAAGAAGCAGGAAATAACCAGGCTCTTATACGAGATATCAAAAAAAGAGTCTACTCCTCCATTATCTATAATCCAAGATCTGGATCTGAAAAATTTCGATAAAATAAAACAATGTCTTTTAAAAAGACGTTATCCATTCGCATACCTTAATAATAAAAATTTCAAGGTCTATCTACCTGACATAAAATTAGCTTATAGTTCGGCTCTAAAAAATCCTGAAGATATCAAGTTCTATCCAAAAAGGCTTTTTATAGAAAAATCTGCGAGCCATTCAAATTTAGCGTCTAGATTTATAAAATCCTTTCCCAATGCATCCGTATTTAACATAAAATCTCTAAAAGACTATTTGGGAAACAACCGGGATTTTGCAATAGAAGACTATAATAAGAGGTGCGATACAGTGTTTATCACAAGCCAAATCCACGATCTCTTTAAAAGATGCCCTTGCACTAAAAATGCTATCGGGTGCAACTACCACATCTTTAATTTAAGCTTTGGTTGCATGTTCGAATGCACCTACTGCTATCTTCAGGAATACACTAACGTGCCGGGCCTGATATTTCCTGCAAATATAGATAGATTTTTCAAGGCCTTTAATTCGTATAAAAGACCCGGCATGCGCATAGGAACAGGTGAATTCTCTGACTCTCTGATGTTAGACCATATAACAGAATATTCTTTGCCTATAGTAGATTTCTTTAAAAAATATCCCAAAATCACATTTGAATTCAAGACAAAAAGTCTGAATATAGACAACCTTTTAAAGATAGACCATGCCGGTAATATCGTGGTAGCATGGTCAATGAATCCGCAAAAGATAATAGATGAAAATGAATTTTTCACGCCTTCTTTAAGCAAACGTATACTGGGAGCGAAACAATGTGCTGAGGCAGGTTACAAAGTCAGCATACACTTTGACCCTGTTATATATTTCAGCGGGTGGCAAAAAGGGTATAAAAAAGTAATCGAACTACTTTTTAATGCAATAAAGCCAAAACATATTGCCTGGATAAGTATCGGAACACTAAGGTTCAATCCGAACGTAAAGAAAACAATTGAGATGCGTTTTCCGGGAAATAAAATACTAGATCAAGAACTGGTAATAGGTTTTGACAATAAATTAAGATATCCTTACCCTATAAGACACCAGGTCTATGATTTCATGTTAAAAACATTATCCAAGCACTCTGGGAAAATGCCTATATATCTCTGTATGGAAGAAACATCAATGTGGAAGGATCTTAGAAATTATCTAAAACTGCCGTGAGTTATCGCTCCAACTTCCTCAATATTAATTTTTTCTTTACAGTATCGATCTGGAAATTAAATTTATTTAAAAAAGACATGCCCAATAAACCATCTCGCATATCCATCTCTGTTTCATCTTTAAGCACTACTGCCTCGATTTCTTTAGCCTCCACCCCTTCTACGGATACACTGTCTAAGACAATATGCTTGGCATCTACTTTAGTACCGTCAGCCAGTTGAACCTCAATAAATTCTTTTTCGCTTTCGTCTATATCTATACCTAATTCTTCAGCTATCCGGCTTGATAATAGTAGGGTAGAGGCCCCTGTATCTAAAAGAAGTGCTGCCTTTACCCTCCTATTCAACCAGGCATCGACTACTATATGTCCGGTATCCTGAAGAAATCCGACCTCCTTTGGCTCAAACTCTTTTTTCCGTCTGGCCTCTTCTCTGGCATTTTCTATATTTACCCACCTCTCTTTTTCCAATTCCTTCTCTCTCTCCCACTCTTTATATATCTTCTTGACTTCGTCAGGACTCGATCTATATATATCTTTTATCTCCTGCCTCCTGAATGTAACCATACCAAAACCCAGGTCTAAGACAACCCTCTCCTCATCCTCCTTATCTATCAGGCCTTCTAAACTTCGACCGTTTTTAAGATATACAGTATCTGCTTCAAGTTCTACTATAACTATATTAAAAAGAAAGAAAATAAATAGTAATATCTTAGCTGTCTTTGCCATAATTTTTATTCATCCTCTTCAATGCCTCTAATTTCTCATGCCTACCTATCTTTGACTTATTCACCGCATCCTTCAATATCTGGATAGATGAATCATATTGCCTCTTATCTACAGGATACGGGTGGCCGTCCTTACCGCCATGCGCAAACGAGAACCTTACAGGGTCTCTATATGAAACACTTTTCCCATAGATAAGTTCTGATATCAAAGACAAGGCCCGTATGGTCTTCGGCCCTACGCCTTCGATGCCTAATAATTTCTCAAAACTATCAGGCATCCTCTCATAAGTCTTCAGTAAAATCCTCTCGAGATTCCTGGGCCTTATATCAGTCATAGATACTGAATGTCTACTGGATAACGAAAGCCTTTTGAGCTTTACAAATTCATTGGTTACTTTCTCCGGACTCTCGGTAGCTAAAACTGTACTCATCTTACGACATTCACCACTTTCTTTAGCCGTCATATTAAAAACCTGGGAAGTATGATCACAACAGATTGCCTTGTGCGGTTCACACACAAATTCACTAACTTCCTTTCCCAGCCAGTGATACCGCCTTGCCCAGCGTGTAGAAGTATTCATACCCTGTTGAATAACTGCCCAATCCCCGGATTTACTAAAAATAAAACTATGCTGATACAATTGATACCCATCCTGTAATGCCGCCGAATCTACCTTTGCAGACATTTTACTCGCATAAATAAGACTTTCTGTATTAGCATTTACAAGTCGTTTCAACCCTACTTCTTCTATTTCGTGAGGGGTCTTCCTTGAAACCGCCCCTTTCCCCCCACATACAAAGATACCTATGTCTTTTGATATATCTTTCAAACCCTCTTTTAATGCACCGCAAACAGTTGTAGTAAGGCCTGATGAGTGCCAGTCAAAGCCAAGCACGCATCCAAATGCCTGAAACCAAAAGGGATCAGAAACTCTATCTAAAAACTCCTTAGGGCTATGCTCTTTAACAATAACAAGAGTAATCTGGCGTGCCAACCTAACCATACGTTTAAAAAGCCAGGCAGGCGCCTTTCCATAATGTAAAGGAAGATTTGCAACACCTGTTCTCATAGTAAATAGAATATCACGAAGCCATAAAAATGCAAATAACAAAGAATCTTGCCATTCGCTTTATACCGTGATAAGATACTATCTCTAACCGTACAAAGGAGTGTATATAATGGAAAGCTTGAAATTAGAGCATGTAAGGCAGGATGTACGAAAAATCATTGAACCATATCTTAAGAAACTACTGGATATTCACCAGGAAAATGTAATTTCCATTGTGCTTTATGGCAGTGCTACTGGAAAATTCTATGTAGCGAAACAATCTGATATAAACCTTATGGTTGTATTTAAAGACCTTGAATTTAAAGAGCTCTCTTCTTCATTAAAACTTGTAAACCAGGGCATCCCCAAGAAAATATCTGCCCCCCTTTTTCTATCTCTGACTCATATAGAGACATCCAAAGATGTGTTTCCCATAGAGTTCCTTGAGATTAAAGAAAATAATATCCTCCTTTACGGCAGGGATTTATTCAGCGATATGGAAATAGCCGAAACTCATATCAGACTATTCTGCGAGCGTGAGATAAAAGGAAAACTGATCCGCTTACGTGAAGCATACCTTGAAGTCGGGCTTAGAAAAAAAGGTATCGAGGCATTGATGAAAGAAAGCATGTATTCATTGATGCCGACTTTTAGGGCCCTTTTACGCATTAAAGGCCAGACACCTCACGTAGATAAAGAAAATATCCTTAAAGACATAGCTGAGGCTTACGTTTTGGACAGAGATGTTTTTATAGCTATATTGAGAGACAAAATGGACGATGAAAAGATTCAAGGTCAAGATGTAGAGATATTCTTTGAAAAGTATATCAATGAAATCAAAAAGCTTGCAGTGGCAGTGGATAAACTATGAAAAAAAAGACATTCAGCCTTATAATCTGTGCCTTTATCTTCCAGTTCATATTTTCATTAAATAGTTTTTCTCAAGATCTTCCAAACTATACAGGATACGTAAATGACTATGCCAACATCCTCTCCTCTGAAACTAAAAATAAGCTGTCCCAGCTTATAGGTGAACTCGAAAGAAAAACAACCAGTCAAATAGCTATTGTAACAATCGATACAACCAGTCCTCTAGATATTGAAAGTTACGCTGTAAAGCTCTTTGAAAAATGGGGTATTGGTCAAAAAGGAAAGGATAACGGTGTATTACTACTCATTGCCATAAAAGATAGGGCTATGCGTATAGAAGTAGGATATGGCCTCGAAGGCGCTATCCCTGATGCGCTCGCAAAGGTTATCATAGAGCAGTATATCACTCCCTCTTTTAAAGAAGGGGATTTCAATACAGGTGTTACAAAAGGAGTTATCGGCATCACTAAATTAATAGCTAAAGAATACGATATAGAACTTTCTGAACTCAGTGATATCCCTATCCAGGTCCCCATGCCGGAAAAACCTTCTTTATTAGCATCCATATTAAACTTTATTTTCACCCTTTTTATCATCATAATGTTTGTGAGTTTAAGGATGGGTTTTCTATGGTGGTTTTTATTGTTCCCCGGCACACATAGACGGCGTGGAGGATCCTGGTATGGCGGCGGATACGGTGGAAATTCCGGTGGATTCAGTGGCGGGTTCGGCGGTTTTGGCGGAGGACTATCCGGAGGAGGAGGCGCCTCTGGAGGATGGTAGATAAACAAGGAGGAAAAATATGAAAAAGATATGGATTGTATTACTGATTGTTTTAGGTGTAATCTTCATTCTGGGGAGCTGGTTTATAAAAGGATTGAATACACCAGTGCTTTTAGATGAACAGGTAAATGCCAGCTGGGCACAGGTCGAGAATCAGCTTCAAAGAAGAAACGACCTGATTCCGAATCTTGTCAGTACAGTAAAAGGTTACATGGAACATGAACGAGGCACGTTCGAGCGCGTAACAGAACTCAGAAGCCAATGGGCAAAAGCAGCTACCACGCAGCAAAAGATAGAAACAGCCAATGCTATGACTAATGCCCTATCGAAACTACTTCTAGTGGCTGAAAACTATCCTGAATTAAAGGCCAACCAGAACTTTTTAAGTCTACAGGCCCAGTTAGAAGGTACTGAAAATAGAGTTGCAGTAGAACGAATGAGATACAACGAAACAGTCAAAACATTCAATGCCTACCGCCGGACTATCCTGGGCGGATTCTTCTGTGGTATGCGCGGGTTAAATGAGGCCAGGGTGTATTTTGAAATAGCAGAAGCCGCGAAAGAAGTGCCAAAAGTAGCATTTTAATTGTGTAGTTGTAGCTGCAGCGTCTTACGCTGCAAAACTCTTGATCTCCATAGAATAAAACAATGAAAAATATCCTCTTAGTAAACCCCTGGATATACGACTTTGCTGCATATGACTTTGGCATAAAGCCAGTCGGACTATTACGTATAGCAGAATTCTTACGTAGACGCGACAATAATGTACATCTTATAGACTGTCTTGATGGCTGTTCGAAAAATAAAGACACACATGGTTTTTCAAAAATAAGAAAAGAAAACATCGAAAAGCCGGATATTTTAGAAAATATAAAAAGGCCTTATTTCAGATATGGTATCTCTATATCTGAATTCATCGAAAGGTCGGAAAAAATAAGCGATATCCATCAGATTTATGTTACTTCAGGGATGACTTATTGGTATCCAGGCGTTCAGCTAGCCATAAAGCTTTTGAGGGAACGTTTTGAAAATGTTCCTATATTACTCGGAGGCATTTATGCAACACTCTCCTACTCTCATGCGTCTTCAACAAGCGGGGCTGATATGGTATGGAAAGGCGATTATCTTAAAAGAGGGCATTTCCTTGAAAGAGATTTTTACCCAGCTTATGACTTATTAAAAGAAAAAGACCTTCTTCCCATACAATTAACCAGGGGGTGTCCCTTCAAATGCAGCTATTGCGCCTCTGAAATACTGTGCCCCAGGTTTGAGATGAAAAATCCTGTAAATCTATTTGAAGAGATTATGCATTATAATAAAGCTTTTGGAACAAAGGGTTTCGTGTTCTACGACGATGCCTTGACCTATAGGAGCTCTCAAGGCATAAAGAATTTCCTTAGAATGGTCATCGCCTCAAGAAATGACTTCTTCTTTCACACACCCAATGGTTTACATGCAAAATATATCGATGAAGAGCTTGCCCATCTTTTAAAAGAATCGAATTTCAGAGATATAAGGCTCTCTCTCGAAACATCTGACGAGGACCTCCAGGAATCTACAGGAGGAAAAGTAACTAATAACGATCTTAAAAAGGCCCTGAGAAATCTACGAGAAGCGGGTTTTAGTAAAAATGATATGGGTGTCTATCTATTGATAGGCGCCGGCTGGCTTAACGCAGAAAAGACAATAAAAGATATTACGTTCATAAATTCCCTCGGCGCTAAGGCAATCCTGGCCAGCTACTCTTCAATACCAGGTACAAAGGATTATAAAGTACTAGTCAAAAATAATATCCTGAAAAAAAATACAGACCCTCTATGGCACAATAAATCTATCTTTCCTGAACTGATAGCTCCGCACTATAGTGAAAATATACAAAAGATCAGGCGCTTTACGGCAAACTTGAATAAAACTTAACTATAGGAGGGAATTCATCCATGGATTTTTTTGAAGTAGTACAACAAAGGAAAAGTGTAAGAGAATATTCAGGAAAAAAGGTCGATAAAGTTCTCATTGAAAAAATAATAGATGCTGGAAGAGTAGCTGCAACAGCTCGGAATGAACAACCCTGGGAATTTATTGTCACATTCGATAAGGACATATTAAAAAAGATGTGTGCTATGTGCCCGAACGGCCCATTTATTAAAGACGCGTCCTCTCTAATAGCTGTATTCTCAAAAGATACAAAGTATTACATCGAAGACTGCTCTAGTGCTACGCAGAATATGTTACTCGCTATAGAGGCATTAGGCCTCGGCGGTTGCTGGGTAGCAGGAGATAAAAAAGATTATGCAGAAACCGTTAGAGAGATCTTCAACGTACCTAGTGGCTACAGACTGGTAAGCATGATAGCAATCGGTTATCCTAAAAAACCACAAGGCCCAAAACCAAAAAAGGGCATAAAAGAACTTCTACATTGGGAAAAATGGTGAACACAGCCAATAATACTTTATGGAAATTCGTAGACGATAACGGGACATTCCTGGCAAATAATCCTCATCAGTTAAGCCGACTCTACTTCCCTCTTGCCAATGAAGCAGGACTTCTCTCTTCTCTTACGCCCTCTCTCCATGGTGACATCAAAATAAACCAGCATTCATTTTTGATGCCTCCTGCCTCAATCGAAGACCTGTCTAATTCCAGATACAACCGCAACTTCTGGATATATGTCGATAGTGTTGGTGCATGGTCAGCTGTCTCAGGAGAAGTCGATGAATCTTCAGTAGAGGCAGGTATATTATGGCATAAATTAACAAGGGTCAATAAACGAATCGGCCTTAAGGCAGAATTCACTAATTTTATACCTGCCAGCAATGATACAGTTGAAATAATGTCAGTTAAACTTACTAACATATCCCATAGAAAGCTTAAACTCACTTCAACAGCAGCCATACCCATATATGGCCGTTCTGCAGACCGGATACGCGACCATAGGCATGTAAGTTCACTCTTAAATCGCATAAAAATACATGAACATGGCGTGATAGTAACACCTACTATGAGCTTTGATGAACAGGGACATAAGATAAACACATTATCATATTTTGTACTTGGCTACGACTCTTACGGCAATCCGCCTTCTGAATCCTTTCCTACCATTATTGGATTTTCAGGCGAAGGAGGTAATCTAGAAAGGCCTGAAGTAGTTTTAAAAAACATCTCTCTCAAAAGAAAACCCCTATCTACGATACAAGGTAAAGAAGCAATAGGCGCAATAAGATTCCGGACCATCAGCCTCTTACCGGATAGATCTACAAACTATATTATCCTAATGGGTATAGGCCAAAAAAGGACGGAAGATCATATTCTTAAAAAATTCAATTCCTTAAAAAAAATAGACAATTCCCTGTTTTTAAACAAAGAATTCTGGTCAAAAAAGATCAATTCAATAAACCTATGTACGGACAATAAAGATTTTGATAGATGGATAAGATGGGTAAGTGTCCAGCCGACCCTACGTAAAATCTTCGGATGTTCGTTTCTCCCCCATTTTGATTACGGCCGCGGAGGCCGGGGCTGGCGGGACCTATGGCAAGATTGCTTGACACTGCTTTTAACAGAACCCAAAGACGCAAGAAAAACCCTAATCAATAATTTTGGAGGCGTACGTATAGACGGCTCCAATGCCACGATAATAGGAAAAAGAGAAAAACAATTTATCCCTGACAGGAATAATATCCCCCGGGTATGGATGGATCACGGCCTATGGCCGTTTATAACACTCAATCTCTACATAAACCAAACCGGGGACAAAAATATCCTTTTCGCTAAATCCCCGTATTTTGAAAGTAAAAAAGTGGGCACTGTACTTAAACATATACTTCTAGAACACAGACGCCCCTTCTCAAAGATAGGCAAACACGGGAATTTCATGCTTGAAGGCGGAGATTGGAACGACGGCCTTGATATGGCAAATGAAAGTGGCGAAAGTGTCGCCTTCACGGCTCTATATGCAGGAAATCTTTTTGATATCTCCAATTTATTGGAAAAAATAAATTATAAAAAAGAAAACTGTCAAGAACTCCGCCAAAAAGCAAACTGTATTGCAGAACGTATACGTACAAAAGAATGGATTACGACAAAATCAGGATACAGTTTCTTCAATGGATATTATGACAACCGGGGAAGGCGCGTCGAGGGTGACCATAAAAACAATGTCCGCATGACACTAACAGGCCAGGTCTTCCCTATCATGAGCGGGATTGCCCAGGATTCTCAGATCAGGGAGATCTTTCGGAGCGCAAAAAAATATCTATGGGACTATAGACTACACGGATTCAGGCTTAATACTGATTTTGGCGGGATATATCCTGATCTTGGCAGGGCATTTAGTTTTGCATACGGTGAAAAAGAAAACGGCTCCTTTTTCAGCCATATGAATGTAATGTTCGCCTATGCATTATATAAAAGGGGTTTTGTCAGAGAAGGATTCGAAGTATTGGATTCCATATACAAGATGTGCATAAATACAAGTTTAAGTAAAATCTATCCGGGCCTGCCTGAATACTTCAATTCCGAAGGAAGAGGCATGTACCATTACCTCACTGGTTCAGCAAGCTGGTTTGTCCTTACCCTTCTCACTCAAGTATTTGGAATACGCGGAGAAATGGGAAATCTTTTAATCTCACCTAAAATAACTAAAGAACAGTTTGGAGAATCCGGGAAGATTTCAGTAAACACGCTTTTTGCGGGAAGAAAAATAAAAGTAAATTACTTTAATCCTAATAGATTAGATTACAAAGAATATAAGCTTAAAGAGGTCACTATTAATGGGGAAAATGTTAGTTCAATGCCTGTAAAAAGAGCTCTTTTCCTAAAACTCACCTCAAAATCATCAATTAATACTATAGATGTACATTTAACCGTTTCTCTATAAGATAAGCAAGTCTATCTTTAAGCTAATAATCTCCCCGTGCAAAAACAAATTACGAACTTTTGTCATACCTTTGTGTATATCTATAACTCCAAGCATATCAGTGAGAAGCAATATATTTACATTATTCAGGGAGTTTAAAACCTATGACAAATGTCGTAGGTTTGGGATATTGCATAGGCTGGATTGCTTTCAGAGAGGTGCAAAAATTATGCGACTTGATTAAATTTGCTGAATAGCCCATTGATAAAATCTCTATTCTCATAAGCAACGAGATTCTTCTTAGCTATTATACGCTTGGCAGTTTGGCTCTTTTGCGCCACATCTTTTATCTTATTCCCGACAGAAGAAGTCAATAAATCAACTACTGTCATATGATCTTCTTCCGATGACCGTATACCCGAATGCTTAACTAATATAGCATCTATCAAGGAAATTGTGGCATGAACCCCATTTAGACCAACCGCATTCCAATTTTCTGCTTTTTCTGCCTGATACATAGTCTGGTAAAATTCTCTGGCTTTCTTAAGATATATAATACAATTAGACTCTTCAGTAGGTTTTGTTTTGTATCGTCTTGCCGAACTCATGTCAAAATCCTTTCAATTGGCTCACCATAAATCAATCGATTACTGTCTAAAATGGATTTTATTATAGCCTGTTTCTTGGCATATTTTCTTTTGATTTCAACTTTTGTTAAAAT
>Ga0180007_10005939_pt1 | contig 12115 bp, 16 predicted proteins | sample MM_PC_MetaG_FD_121122 | JGI IMG/M metagenome (GOLD analysis project Ga0180007, IMG submission 121122) | Groundwater microbial communities from the Aspo Hard Rock Laboratory (HRL) deep subsurface site, Sweden - MM_PC_MetaG | ecosystem: Environmental > Aquatic > Deep subsurface > Groundwater...
AATGGTTACTTCTCGCGCGAAATTTGTGGTGGTCCCCATGTTTCTCATACCGCTGAAATCGGCCATATCAAAATCATTAAAGAAGAGTCCGTCTCTGGTGGCAATCGCCGTATCCGCGCCACAATTTCTTAAATTATGAAAGATAACTTCTGGCAAAAACTAAAAAGGCCATTTTTTGTATTGGCGCCGATGGCAGATGTGACCGATATGGCTTTTCGGCAAATTATAGTTGAATGCGGAAAACCCGATGTTTTATATACTGAATTCGTTTCGGCGGCGGGGTTGTGTTCTGAAAAGGGCAGACCTAAACTTTTGCCGCATCTAAAATTTAAAGAAAATGAACGACCAATTGTGGCACAGATATTTGGCAGTGTTCCTAAACATTTTTATGAATGCGCGAAACTTATCGCGGAATTAGGGTTTGATGGCATTGATATTAATATGGGTTGTCCGGCGGGCAAGATTATAAAACAAGACAGCGGTTCCGGATTAATTTTAAATCCTGAATTAGCCCAAGAAATTATCCGAGAAACAAAAAGGGGACTATTACAGGATGCCCCTGTAATACCTGTATCTGTGAAAACTCGGATTGGCTACGACTCTATTATTACCGAAGAATGGATTTCAAAACTTATTGAAGCTAAACCCGATGCAATTATTGTTCATGGCCGAACCATGAAAGAGGCATCAAAAGTGCCGACTCACTGGGACGAAATTTCTAAAGCCGGAAAGCTTTGTCGCGAAGCGGGGATTCCTATTATTGGCAATGGTGATGTAATGAGCTATATCGAAGGAATAGAGAAAGCCAAGCAGTATAACCTAGACGGCATCATGGTCGGTCGAGGAGTTTTTAATAATCCGTGGTTTTTTCACCCCCACACTCAGTTGGTTGAATCTTTAGATGGCAGAGCCAACAACCAACTGAGTGTGGGGGTTAATCCATCCGAAGTACATTCACGAGAAGAACGCATAAATTTATTAAAAAAGCATATAGAAAATTTTAACGAACTATGGGGCACCGAAAAAAACTTTGCCATTATGAAAAGGTTCATAAAGATATATATCAATGATTTTCAGGGTGCAAAAGATTTTAGAAACGAATTAATGAAAACAAAGAGCGCATCAGAAACGCTGGAATTACTGGATACGTTTCTGATGCGCTGATTCACGAGACCACCGTGTAGTCTGGGTACTTCTTTTCCAGATACCGACGAACCACCCGCAGGACCGTAGGATTCCTCCCCAAAGGAAGGTCATCGTTGGTATATGAGGCTAGATTCTCGACCATGAATTCAATTCGAGGTTGTCGGAGTTGACCTCTTTTGTCACGTACCATTCTGGTGTGTATAAAAGCGACCAAATCTCCTCGTGCGTCTCGCCACGAAGACGGCTGGAAACGCACGTAGTAATTTCCGCCAGCAGTTTGCATGAGCTCAAACGTCCACCAACCCGGAGAAAGCATTTCCATGGATTCCATTCAGCACCTCGTTATTAGGGTATATCATACCTATACACTTTTATGCAACATTGTAGTATAATCAAAAACATATGTCGTCTTCTACGAAGATTATAAATGTTCTCAAGGATGATTCTTTTCAGGAGATTTTTGACCTTTTTAAAGCCACACCAGCCGAAGAGGTAATTTTTGTGTTGCCCAAAAGCGCTCGAGCTTTTAAAAAGGAGGAACACTTTATATCACTTCGAAGTGAATCTAAGGACTTAGGCAAATCAGTTTCTTTTTTGTGTTCAAATCCAGAGATAAATGATTTGGCCAAGAAATACAAGTTTGATGTTCTTTTGGCCCGTTCTCCAGTTTCTCGAAAATCCACCAGCCATCAACTGAACCCGTCTCGTTCAGCGCCAACCGAAACGAGTTCAATTGATGTTGTAAATGAGATTGAAGATTTTTATTCTGAGCCGGCATTAGATAGTAATTCAATCTCAATTTCACAACCAATTAAAGAGCCCGACGATGATTTAGATATCGAAAAATCTCTTAACAATCGGCGTTTTGATGATGTTTTTGTGCCCGAAATTAAAAATCAGCACAATATTAGAGTTTCTGGTGTTCGTACTCGCGAGATGACTGTCCCAATTGAAGTAGCCTCGAGTGATTCTGTATATCAACCCATTGAGCATCGCGCCTCACAAGAAATTAAAAGTATTTGGGGGGTCTTACCCAAACTTGTTTCAAATAAAAATAATGGACCTCGCCGGCCTGCTCACCGAATAGCCTTAATTTCTCTGACCTGTGTCGCGGTGGTTATTCTTGGTGTAGTCATATTTATTACCACTGGAAAGGCCCAAGTAACCATTAAACCGGTCAGTCAATCACTGGATATAAGTTTAACCGTATTTGCTTCAGACAATATTTCGGCTGTCAGTTTGACGGACATGGCCATCCCCGGACAATTATTTAATATTCAAAAAACTGTTTCTCAAGATTTTACCGCGACAGGCCATGTTGATGTCGCCCAAAAGGCTCGAGGGACGATTACAGTCTATAATGAACTTTCAACAGATCAGCCGTTGATAACTACAACTCGTTTTGAATCAGCTGACCATCACATTTTTCATACATTGACCTCAATTGTAGTACCCGCCGGTAAAACTTCCGGTGGCAAACTTGTTCCTGGTAGCAAGGAAGTTCAGGTTATTGCTGATAAGGCCGGCTCAGAATATAACGTTCCCGCGGGCTCTTTTACGATTCCAGCATTTAAAGAACAGGGCAACACGGAAAAATATCAAAAGGTTTATGGTAAATCAACTAGCCAAATTATTAGTGGTACCAGTGGGCAATCAACTGTGGTGACCGATACTGATTTAAACACTGCCAAACAAACTCTTACAACCCAATTAACCGCCAATGTTCAAGATGAATTGAATGCTCAAATTAACGGGCTCAAAATTATTAATGATAACCAGATTGTTGTGAACAGTCCTATTTCAACCAGCCCAGCCGACGCAAAGACCACCACTTTTAAGGTTAGCCTTTCTGGTGCGCTTAAAACCATCGGCTTTAAAGAATCAGATTTAAATATTCTTATTGCTCAATATGTTGATACTCAAAAAAATATGACTATTCTGCCAGACAAGCTCGTTCTGACACATGACAAAGCTAAGTGGGATGATGCCAAAAATGGTCTTTCGTTTGTTATTCATGTAACCGGGTCTAGTTACGTTAAAATTGATCAACAGAAGATTATTACCGACTTATTAGGTAAGAACGATGCTGAGATGAGGGCTTATCTTGGCGCCATCACAGGCATTTCTTCTGCCCATGTTTCTTTATCTCCATTTTGGGTTCGTTCCATACCGAACAATAAGGATAAAGTACAGGTTAATATAAGTTACTAGCGGGATTGACGTATCTTATTAGTTTTGATAGTATATAAACACTGAATTGACCACGATTACTAAGTGGCGCTGGAGTTTCTCCGATGCCCACCTTGGTGGACGTCTTTTTTCAGTAAAAGCTTGACTAATCAGCCAAAAGAAAAATTAAATGCCCAGATTATAGAAGCTCTGCCCGACACCAAGTTTAAGGTTAAACTGGAAGATGGCCGAGAGGTATTAGTCTATTTGGCTGGCAAAATGCGCCTTCACTATATCAAGGTTATGATTGGTGATAGAGTCGCGGTGGAACTTTCCCCGGATGGAACCCGAGGACGGATTGTTTATCGATATTAGTGACTGCCCGATAACGAAAGTGATTGGTAGCAGGAACTAACCCCCACACTTAATCTCCAAAAATTATTTGAGGGTTAAGTGTGGGGGTTACGAATTACTAACAACTCAATGGCGCAATCAAATTGCTTGTCTCATTGAGTAATATCAGTGAAAGTACGCGCTTCCGTAAAAGTTATGTGCAATAGTTGTAAATTGGTCCGGCGCAAAGGTCGGCTCTATTGTATCTGTAAAAATCCGAAGCATAAACAAAGACAAGGTTAACCACATGCCCCGTATAATAGGTATCAACATTCCGGATAATAAGAAGATAGAGTACGCTTTGTCGTACTTGTACGGGATTGGCCATACAACGAGTGTTTTGATTCTTCGTTCGGCGGGCATTGATTTAGATAAACGAGCAAAGGATTTAACCGCCGAAGAGTTAAATAAAATCACAAAAGTTTTAGAAAAAAGTTATCGTGTTGAAGGCGATTTACGAAAAGAAGTCAGTCAAAACATTAAACGTCTAAAAGAAATTGGCACATGGCGTGGTAATCGACATGCTCGTCGGCTTCCAATCCATGGTCGCACCAAGACTAATTCCCGCACGTTGCGTGGCAATGTTCGCAAAACTATGGGTTCAGGACGCAAAACTAGCAACGAAAAAACATAATCATGGCTAAGACTAAAGTTGTCACAATGGAAAGCGAGACTGAAATTGCTCCGAAAGAAGCGGTTGTTGAAGTTCCTAAAAAAGGTTCTTCCAAAAAACAGGTTATCAATGGCGTAGCGACAGTAAACGTTTCATACAATAATACGATTATCTCAATCGCTGATTCTATCGGTCAAATAATCGCTTTCTCATCGGCCGGCTTGCTTGGTTTCAAAGGAAGTAAAAAATCTACGCCTTATGCCGCCAATATGGTTGCTAAAGATTGTTTTGAAAAGACTAAAAAATTTAACCTCACAAATATTAAGATTGTTATCAAGGGAGTTGGTCCGGGTCGAGAATCGGCCATTCGCGGGCTTGCGGGTACTGGTTTAAACGTCCTTTCTATTATGGATGCCACCCCAATTGCTCACAATGGCGTTCGTCGACCTAAACCAAGACGAGTTTAATATATGGCTAGATATACCGGACCAAAAGAAAGAATTGAACGACGTATTGGCGAAAAAATCGGCATCAAGGGTTTGCGTTCTCAGCTTGGCAAAACTGCCATTACTAAAAAACCTTACGCTCCTGGTATTCACGGGCATAAATCAGTTCGTAAACTTTCTGAATTTGGCCAACAGTTGAAATCTAAACAAAAAATCCGCAACACCTATCGGATGTTAGAGAAACAATTTAAGAGTTATGTAAAAAACGCTTCAACCTCACACAAAGATGCTTATTCCAACATTATAAATTCTCTTGAACATCGTCTCGACAACACAACCTATCGCATGGGCTTGGCCCAATCTCGTGATCAGGCTCGCCAACTTGTAAATCACGGGCATATTTTGATTAATGGCCGAAAAGTTTCGATTGCTTCGTGCCAAGTTCGTATTGGCGATGTCATTTCGGTTCGCGAAGGAAGCAAGAAAAGCGCTTATTTTATGAACCTTGTTCCTCAATGGTTGCCCAAATATGACGCGCCAAGCTGGCTTGAATTAAACAAAGAGACTATGACGGCAAAAATTAAAGGCATAGTTACGTCCGAAGAAAGTGGTATCGGAGCGGGGGACCTGCAGGCAATCATTGAGTATTATTCGCGGTAATTAATATATGGCATGTTGAGGATTATTAACTCGCATTCCATAAAAACATATGATACAGACACCAGAACAAATCAAAGTAATAACAAAAGAGGGTAGTCGAGCTACTTTTGAAATTAGTCCGCTTATGCCGGGCTATGGCGCTACGATTGCAAACCCGCTTCGACGCGTGCTTTTGTCATCACTTGAGGGCGCGGCCATAACCTCGATTAAAATTAAGGGTGTTGACCACGAATTTTCAAGTATTACAGGAGTTCAAGAAGATGTCATTGAACTGATTATTAACATCAAAAAAATTAAATTCCGATTGCACACTGATGGTCCGGTTAAACTAACCCTCGAAGTCAAAGGCGAGAAAGAAGTTACTGCCGCGGATATAAAAGCCAATACCGATGTTGAGATCATTAATCCAGAGCAACATATCGCCACATTAACTGATAAAAAAATGGATTTCGTGATGGAATTAGATATAGAAAAAGGCATCGGCTATGTTCCTGTCGAACAACGCCAAAAAGAAAAACTTGCCATTGGTGTGATCGCCATTGACGCGGTTTTCTCGCCAGTCCGTTTAGTTAATTTTAAAATCGAAGATATTCGTGTCGGCCAACGCATTGATTACAATAAAGTAACCATGGAAATTGAAACCGATGGTTCAATTGAACCAGAAGTTGCCATGAAAAATGCTTCTGATATCTTGATCAATCACTTTCAAGTGATAAATGAAATCCAAATTCCGGAAATAACCGCCAAAAAAGAATCAAAGAAATCTAAGGCAAAGAAGTAGAAATTATAAATATAAAAATGAAACGAGGTAATAAACGAAAATTTGGCCGAGATCGCAAAGTGCGCGCCGCGATGTACAAATCACTGGCGACAGCGCTTATTGATCATGGTCAAATTAAAACTACTCAAACTAAGGCCAAGTCATTGGCCCAAGTTATTGAAAAGCTAATCACTCTTGCCAAGCGCGAAAATTTAAATGCTCGACGAGAACTACTCGGCCATGTCGGCGAAAAAGCGGTCAAAAAGATTATGGGCGAGATTGTTAAAACAAATATCGATCGCAAGGGAGGATATACTCGCATTATTCGTCTTGGCCAACGCCAAAGCGATGGCGCCGAGATGGCTCTGATTGAGTTTACTTCGAGGCCTGCCGGCAGACAGGCTAATCACTAATTACTATTTTATGACCACTTATCAAATTGACGCCACAAATCAATCTCTCGGACGTATCGCCACTCAAGTCGCGACAGCTTTGCGTGGCAAGCATCTTCCGTCATATGCTCCAGAAAAACTGGCTAATATTGAAGTAGTTATTTCTAATTTAAAATCAGCGAAGTTTACGGGCAATAAACTCGAGCAAAAGACCTATTTCCATTACTCCGGTTATCATGGCGGTATTCGGGCTCGCAATCTCGGCGAAGAATGGGAGAAAAATCCGCAAGAAGTGTTGCGTCATATTGTTTATCGAATGTTGCCTAAGAATAAAACCCGCGACAAGATAATTTTAAATTTAAAATTTTCCTAATATATGCCTATTAAAAAAGTATTAAAAAAAATTAAGCCAAAAAAGATAACTACTCCAATTCTCGAAGAAGAGAAAGATATTGACATGCCAATAACTGAAGTTATTGATGAAAAGGGTCCAGAAAAATATTATGAAACCGTTGGTCGTCGCAAAGAATCAATTGCTCGTGTCCGTCTTTTTACTAAAAAATCAACCGATGTTGCCGGTGAAGAAAAAGCTATCGTGACGGTCAACCAGAAGAGTTATCTCGAATATTTTACGGATATAAATCTTCAACATGTCGTTGAGTCTCCGCTTCGTAAGCTCAAGTCTCTTAATCGTTTTAAGGCCACAGTTATTGTTAATGGCGGCGGTATTGCCGGCCAAGCTGGCGCGATCAAGCATGGTATTTCTCGCGCTCTCGAACTTTTTGATCTAAACTTTAGAAAGAAGCTCAAGAAATCTGGTTTCCTGACTCGCGATTCCCGCGCCAAAGAACGTCGCAAATATGGTCTCAAGAAAGCTCGCAAAGCTCCGCAATGGAATAAGCGATAGTCTAGAAGTTAATGATATTCAAACCCGGTCGAGTATCTATCTCGATAATTTTAAAGCCGGAAGCATCTAGGGCAATATGGTCACTGTCACGAAACCAACGAATGGTTTTAATAGGGTAAGTAAAATGAGCAACAAGCGCAACATCGCCAGCATAATGAACGGGTTGATAATTCGTATCAGTGAACCAATAAACCCACAACTGATTATCACTGAACCAAGCTAGTTTTTGACCATCATCTGACGGCACGGCAGTAACATTGCCAGCAATACGCACAGCTGAACCATCTGTCGTGTTCACATAGAGCGAACCATTATCCATATAATATGGCTTAGTTTTATCTGGAGTTAGTGATGGAGTGGGAGTAGATTTGATTTTCTTGGATGTTGGTGAAGGGGATGGACTTATTGACGAAGAAGCTACAACTGGATATAACAAATCATGAATTTCTTGTCTAACGTTTTCTTTATCTTGACCGATTTGAGGCAAAATCATGATATGACTAAAATCTTCGACAAAACCGGCCGTAATGGTAATTTTTTTATGCCACACTGACCAACCTTCTTTTTGAACATTGACTGTATATGTCGCAGGTAAAAGTCCGCCAACACTGGCCGAATTCCCCAGAAGCGAGGTTGAAGCTACGGGTTTATTATTGACTAAAATAGACGCAGATGTGTTAATTTTTAGATATAAAGCTCCGGTCCGAATGAACTGTTGTTCATTGAAACTGTACTTATAACCTTGGGCATAAATTAAAACGACATAACTTACGCCAATAAAAATAACGATTGCGCAATAAAAAAGAATTCGTCGAGTGGTCAGGGTCATAGGCCATATTATACCATGATATATGTTTGCTTTCCACCCCTTTTTAAGATATAAGTAATAGGCCAAAAGTAACAAGTAAACTACTATGCGAAGCATCGGAATTGATCTTGGCACCACCAACACAGTCGTCTTTCTTCCTCAAAAGGGGATTGTTATCAACGAGCCTTCAGTAGTGGCGATTTCGGTTTTAGATAATAAAATTTTGGCCGTTGGCACTGAAGCTAAAGAGATGATTGGCCGAGCACCAGAAAGTATTATTGTCTCTCGACCTCTAGTAGACGGAGCCATTGCCGATTACCGTGTCACGGGCGCTATGCTCCGTTATTTTATAAAAAAAGCGGGTGGAGTTTTACGATTCTTTAAACCGGAAGTATTGATTTCGGTGCCCGCAGGCATTACTTCAACTGAACGACGAGCGGTGATGGAGGCCGGTCTTCGCGCTGGAGCCAAAGAAGTATACCTTGTTAAAGAACCAGTTCTTGCCGCCATTGGCGCCAAGATTCCCATTAATGACGCTTCGGGTAACATGATTCTAAACATTGGTGGTGGAACTACGGAACTGGCGGTCATTTCGTTGGGTGGTATTGTCAGTTCTCAATCAGTGCGTATTGGTGGCAACAAACTAGACCAAGCAATTGTCGAACACATTAAAAAAAAACATGGTTTGGCTATCGGCGAACGCACCGCCGAACTTATCAAAATAAATATCGGTTGCGCTATTAAAACATCAACTGAAGAAAAAATCAGTATCAAGGGTCGAGATTTAACAACTGGCTACCCTAAAACAATTGAAGTTGCTTCCAACGAAATTACCGAGGCTTTGGCTGAGCAACTTCGAGAAATTGTTCAAATTATAAAAACCGTCCTTGAGGTAACACCACCAGAACTTTGTTCCGATATTATGGATAAGGGTATCGTTATTTCCGGTGGTGGCGCTTTGCTTAAACACATGGATCTCCTCATTACTAAAATCACGGGTGTGCCGGCCCGCATTGCCGATGACCCGCTTTTTTGTGTTGCCCGAGGCACGGGTATAGTTCTGGAAAACCTCAACACCTACAAGAAGAACGTCATGGCAAAAAGATAAAAATTAATAAAAAAATTTGTAGATGCGAATAGCCATTGTTCACGATTGGTTGAAAAATATAAGCGGAGCGGAAAGAGTCTTAATTGAGTTGCACAAAATATTTCCCGAGGCTCCGATTTATACACTTTTTTACGACAAGAAGTTTGTACAAAAATGGCTACCGGACGCGGATATTCGCGCAAGCTTCTTGCAACGAATTCCTCTAATTTCTAAGTCCTATATTCTGTTTTCGTGGCTCATGCCGACAGCCATCGAATCTTTCGATCTTTCGGAATTTGATAAAGTTTTATCTTCATCCGCCATATTTTCCAAAGGGCTCATTCTAAAACCTTCGATCAAACATATCTGCTACTGTTATAGCCCGACCCGATTTCTGTGGGACAGAAATCGCAATTATCAATTTACGATTTTCAATTTTCAATGGCCAAAAGAAATTTTTAAACATTTTTTTAGACTATGGGATAGGGCCGCCGCTGACAGAGTAGACCAATTTGTCGCCATCTCAAAAACCGTTCAATCTCGCATTAAAAAATACTATCGCCGTGATTCGATTATAATTTACCCACCCGTAAATAATTTACAATTATCAATTTCCAATTTTCAATCAAATATCAATGACTCAATTAAACAATTGAAAACTGAAAATTCTAATTTCTACTTAATCGTGGCTAGGTTGCATGCTTATAAAAATATAGATATTGCGATTGAGGCGTTTAATAAATTAGATTATCCATTGGTGATTATTGGCGATGGGCCAGATAGGGAACGATTAAAACGTTTGGCAGGCAAGAGCATCACTTTTCTTGGCGAACAGGATGATTCCACACTAATTGACTATTACCGCGCCTGTAGGGCCTTTATAATGCCCCAAGAAGAAGATTTCGGGCTGACTCCGATTGAAGCCATGTCTTTCGGTAAGCCCGTCGTGGCTCTTCGTAAAGGTGGCGCTTTGGAAACTATCGTTGAAGGTAAAACTGGCGAATTCTTTGATGACCCTATCCCGGAAGCCTTAGTCGATGCCATCCGTCGACTCAATGAAAATTACACCGGTTATAATTCGAAAACAATCAAAACCCACGCTTCGCTTTTCAGTTCCGATAAATTCAAAGAAGCAATTATAAAATTGATAAAATGAAAATACTTGTTAAAGTCAGACCGTCAGCAAAAAAGGAACTTGTTGAGAAAGTCGGGCAACCGACATTGAATTTTTATGGCGCGCAGAAAGAGGAGATAGATTTCTACAGAGTTTGGGTCAAAGAGCCGGCCGTGGATGGCAAGGCAAACGAAGCGGTAATTCGAGCCCTCGCCGAACATCTCAAAATCCCGACCTCTCGCATCAAAATAAATTCAGGCCACACCTCTCGCCAAAAGGTAATAGAAGTGATATGATTTGGGCTTCCAATGCCAACTATTACCTCGGCAAAATTTGTGAAAGGGGTCGTCGGGGACGATGAAACCTTGGACGACGGCAAACCTCAAATCGCTCTAATCGGGCGATCAAACGTAGGTAAATCGAGTGTAATTAATTCTCTGACTAAACAAAAAGGATTAGCCAAGACCAGTTCTTTCCCCGGCCGAACTCAAGAAGTAAACCTATTTTTAATTAATAAATCTTTTTATCTAGTTGATTTGCCGGGCTATGGTTACGCCCAATCAAATGAAGAGGGTCGAGACAAACTCAAGAAAATAATTTTTTGGTATTTATTTAATTCACATTATAACCAAAAACTGGTGCTTTTGATTATTGACGCCGAAGTGGGTCTAACGATCAACGATAAAGAAATTCTTCGCGGACTAGAAGAGCGCAAGAAGAATATCTTGATTGTCGCCAATAAAGTCGATAAAATTAAAAACGCTGTTTATTTAAAAAAACTTCAAGAAATTCAAACGGTGGTCGGAGACCATAAAGTCATTCCGTATTCCGCCGAAAAGAAAATTGGCGTGACTGAACTCACGGAAGAATTATTTAAGAAATAAAACAATGTTGGTATTCACTAAAAAAGAAATGGCAACCATGAAGCGCTTAAACACACCTGCCAAAGTGCAGGATTTTTTAAATCGAATTCCTATTAATTTTGAGAAGGATGGCGTAGACACGGCGAAGTCGCCAATTATGGTTCTACGCGCCAATAGCGCTCATTGTATTGAAGCGGCTATGCTTGGGGCATATATCTTATCGCTTCACGGCCATCCGCCATTGCTTCTTCATCTTGTTACGACAAAAAAGGATAAAGATCACGTTATCGCGCCATTCAAAGTTAAGGGCTTTTGGGGCGCGCTTTCTAAAAGTAACCATTTGATTTTGCGCTATCGTGATCCAGTATACAAAACTATTCACGAACTGGTGATGTCGTATTTTAATGAATATTATCTGGAAGACGGCGGAAAGACTATGATTAGTTATTCCCGACCGTTGAATTTAAAAGCTTTCGGCACTAAATGGATTACTCACGAAGACGATTTATGGGACATTGATGACGAATTAGATAAAATCAAACATTTCGCTGTCGCGCCAAAAGAAGTTATGCGTGAATTACGAAAAGTTGACCCTATTGAACGCAAATCTCTGGATATTAATGAATGGAAAAAATAGAATAAATCTGTGATCAGGTAGTGAAAATCCGACTGGATTGTATCAAGTGCCGAATCAATGTAATACTAGGGATACAATACTTTATATAATTAACAGATGTTCGACGTCATCAGATACAAT
>Ga0180007_10005941_pt1 | contig 12114 bp, 8 predicted proteins | sample MM_PC_MetaG_FD_121122 | JGI IMG/M metagenome (GOLD analysis project Ga0180007, IMG submission 121122) | Groundwater microbial communities from the Aspo Hard Rock Laboratory (HRL) deep subsurface site, Sweden - MM_PC_MetaG | ecosystem: Environmental > Aquatic > Deep subsurface > Groundwater...
ACTTTTTAATATTTGGGAAAGGGTGATACTACTGTTTCCCAAATCGACGTTTTCTCAGACTTCGCATTTGTCGAGGAATTTCATAAACTTGCCTATGTTTATCTTCGCTTCCTAATAAGTTTTCAGCAATTTCTTTTGCGTGAGTTGTATATGACTCTCCTGAAACGAGATCCTGCTTAATCCTGTTTTCAAACCATTGCTCAATCTCCAAATTGTTATCAACGTTTTTAAGGGCTTGAAATCGAGGAAGGGGTTTTCCAATCCAGTGTTTAATTTGTTGTTTTATTTCTTTAAGGTCATCATCGGTTAACTCCGCACAAACCTTAATCTCCAAATGCCTCATCTGTTTTAGAGATTTTGGATTCGAATAACCGATGGAAAAATTATTGGCGGGTGCCTCAATTCGATTCGAAACTATGTATGATTTAATACTGTCTGCGTAATGCACAGGCAAATTGAATTTATCGGTTAAAAATTCGGCTGTTTCTCTAATGTAATTTATAGGTACGGAATGATAGAGGAGATCCATTTGTTTTCGGGCCATGACTGAACCAATTTCTTTCTGTCGAATCTGTATCTGTTGTTCTTGCTTGAAAAATAATTCTGAATTCATCATTTCGTCGGACTTTTTTATCATGTGGTCGTACCATTCCCGAATTTTTTCTATTTTATCTGGAACTCCTTTCGGCGGTATATCTAAAAATTTTCTTATAACTGGTAATTCCTTTTGAAAATCAGGGTAGGAAAAAAACAATTTCAGATTATCTAAATTTTTTTGATAAGATGATTTTCGGTGGCTAAAAAAATCACTACTAGATCTTTTTGAACTATTTACCGACTTTTTTATTCGTTTGGATTTAGGGTTTTTTGTTTTACTTTTCATACATAAGATAATTTTATCACTTTTTATTCATTTTCTCGATTTTTGATTAAATACCCTTATAAAATATATATAAAATCGCTTTTTAAAAAATCTCAAAAAGTTCGTTTTATTGGCATTTGTTGGCATTTCAAAGCGCTCAAGATATCCCATTTCCAAAAAAGACCCCCCTATGCGGAGGGGTCAATTCAATGCTTGAGAAATCATCTGAAAAAGCTTATACTGCTTGGTATCCCCAAGTCCGAGACGTGCGTGGGGCACACTGCGCTAGGCAAGACCTAGCGTAAAAATCCGCCCATAGCTCAGCTGGTAGAGCAGATCCCTCTTAAGGATAAGGTCGGGGGTTCGATCCCCTCTGGGCGGACATTGCCGGGATGGCGGAATTGGTATACGCGCTAGTTTTAGGAACTAGTGGAGCAATCCTTGGGAGTTCGAGTCTCCCTCCCGGCACAGAGAACAAACAAATTTATTTTAGTTATTTTTTTTACTACTAAGCGCCATGATTATTTTGATAACCGTATCAGGATTCAGCGACATACTCTCGATTCCTTCATCTACAAGGAATTGCGCGAATTCTGGATAATCCGAAGGTGCCTGTCCGCAAATACCGACATACTTTCCTTTTTCTTTACATTTGTGAATAATTTCAGCTACTAATTTTTTAACCGCTCCGTTATTTTCATTAGCAATGTGAGTGACTATACCAGAATCCCGATCAAGCCCTAAAGTAAGCTGAGCCAAATCATTAGAACCGATAGACATACCATCGAAAATTTCCAAAAATTCATCCGCGAGAAGAATATTGGAAGGTATTTCACACATAACATAAACTTTCAAACTTTGATCTTTGACGCGATCCAAGCCATATTCTTTCATTACTTCCAATACCTGTTTCCCCTCTTCAGGTGTTCGACAAAATGGAATCATCGGGACAACATTTGAGAGACCCATATCTTCTCGCACAATTTTCATTGCTTTGCATTCAAGACCAAAAGCTTCCTTAAACTTTGGATCATAATAACGGGATGCCCCACGCCAGCCTAACATCGGATTTTCTTCATGAGGTTCATACATCTGCCCACCCAATAATGTCTGATATTCATTAGTCTTAAAATCTGAAAAACGGATAATCACCTTATTTGGATAAAACGTGGCCCCAATCTTAGCAATACCTAATGCTAAATTATCTACATAAAATTGTGTTTTATCTTTATAAAGAGGTGCCAGCTTGTCAATTTTCTTGAGCACTTTTTGTATTTCAATATTCTTTTTCCCTTGTTTTAATTTTTCATAATTAATCAGGATATTCGGATGAACACCAATATGAGAAGCAATAATGAATTCTAGTCTTCCTAAGCCGACTCCTTGTGCAGGCAAATTATAATTTTTAAATGCTTCATCTGGAGAACCAATGTTCACCATAATTTTAGTTGCCACTTTGGGTATTTTATCTAAGCGATGTTCAACTATTTTAAATTGAATTATCCCCTCATAGACATTACCAACTTGTCCTCCTGATGAATCCACGGTTACCTCCTGTCCGTTTTTTAGTAATTTAGTCGCATTATTTGACCCAACAATACAAGGGATACCCAACTCACGTGACACAATAGCAGCATGAGATGTCCGTCCTCCTTTATCTGTCACTATTGCACTGGCAATTTTCATAATTGGCTCCCAGTCTGGATCGGTAATTTCTGTTACCAAGACTTCCCCTTTTTTAAATTCATTAATATTTTTTGCATTGCGTAAAATACGAACTTTTCCACTGCCGATTTTCGAACCAACGGCAATCCCATCAAGTAGCACCTTGCCTTTTTTCTGTAACTGATATTCTTTTAACACATTTTTATCTTCCCCTGAGACAACTGTTTCTGGACGTGCTTGAACGATAAAAAGTTCACCTGTTTTTCCGTCCTTGGCCCACTCAATATCCATCGGCTGATAACGACCGTGCTTTTTTGAAAAATATTTTTCTATTTGCAGGCACCACTTTGCTAGTTTTATAGCTTCTTCATTAGTAATACAAAATTTTTGCTGATCAAACAATGAAACCTTTTCTTCTTTAGTCCCATTTTTTGCATAAACAAGTTTGATATTTTTCTTACCAATATTTTTACCAATAATAGGATTTTTGGCGCCATTCTCTAGGGTTGTTTTGAAAACTATAAATTCATCGGGAATAACTTTTCCCTGCACAATAAATTCCCCTAAGCCATAAATGCCATTTATTAAAATAACTTTATCAAAACCAGTCTCGGTATCAATCGTAAAGGCCACTCCAGAAACAGCCAAATCGGAACGTACCATCCGTTGTACCCCAACAGAAAGTGCAGCATCAAAATGAGAAAATCCCTTATCGGCACGATAGGAGATAGCTCGATCCGTAAAAAGTGAAGCAATACATTTTTTAATTGCAATGAGCACGTTTTCTATACCATACACATTAAGATAAGTCTCTTGCTGTCCAGCAAAAGAAGCTCCTGGAAGATCTTCGGCTGTGGCTGAGGAACGGACAGCCACATCACTATTCTCTCCATATTTTTTTCCTAATTCCGCATATGATTTTGCAATTATTTCTTGTAAATCTTGTGGCAAAACAGCTTTTAAAATAGCTTCGCGAACCTTTTTGCCACGAACTTGTAAATTGCGAATATCTTTAGTATTAAGATCTGCTAAAATTTCTTTTATTTTTTCATCTAATCCTGTATTTTTTAAAAAATGCCGATAAGCGTCAGCGGTCAGGGCAAAACCATCCGGCACATTTACCCCAAGAGGCACAAGATTGGAATACATTTCTCCTAATGCAGCATTTTTCCCCCCCACGACAGGAACATCGGCAATACCTACTTCACTATACCATTTCACAAAATTCTGATTTTCTTCTTTATTTTTTCCTTCTACCATAAAATAATTTTAAACTTATATTAATAAATTGGTAATCTTAATTAGTCTTTCATATTTTACCATTCTTTCGATTTTTGTGGGAGCCCCGGCTTTCAAACCAAAACAATTAAAAGCATAAGCCAAGTCCGCGATAAAATCATCATTTGTTTCTTCTCCTCGGTGGCTGATAATTAGCTCAATATTATTTTCACGGGCTAATTTCATTGTCTCTAATGTTTCAGTTAAAGTACCAATTTGGTTTGGCTTAATAATCATCGCATTGATGCTTCTATATTCTATCGCTTTCTGCAATAGTTCTTTATTAGATACAGTTAAATCATCCCCCACTACTAATAAATTTGGATTTTTATTTTTTAATTCTGAGAAACTGCTAAAATCTTCTTCGGCAAAAGGGTCTTCGATGGAAAGTAAATTAAATTCTTTAATCAGAGAATTAAAAATATTTAGTAACTCTTCTTTTGTGATATTTTTTTCATCAACTTTATATAAATCATTTTTAAAAAAAGAAGAGGCTGCCACATCTAGAGACAATCTAACCTTTCCTTCTAAATTATTATCTTTAATTGCTTTGGTTAAAAATTCTAATGGTTTTTTTATATTATTTAATTTAGGTGCAAAACCTCCTTCAAATCCCAAAATAAGCGATTCTTCTCCCAATTTTTCTTTTATTATTTCTTTTAAAGAGTTTTGTATTTTAATTCCCATCAAGACTGCCTCATTGATATTTTCCGTGTCAGTCACGACGAGATATTCTTGAAAGGCTATATTATTTTCCGTATGTTTACCCCCTTCCAGTAAATTCATAAAAAGATAAGGCGCCTTGCGGGATGGTTTTATTTCCATCAATGTTCGCAAATGTTCGTACACTTCAATTCCAGAAACTTTGGCTGCAGCTTTCGCGCAAGCGATACTAACTCCAATCATTGAATTACCACCCAGGTTGTCTTTATTGGAAGTGCCATCTAGTTCAATCATAATTCTGTCTATTTCTTTTTGATTTAAAATATCTTTGCCAACTAAAACTGGAGCAATAATTTTATTTACTTTTTCTATGGCATTTTCCACCCCTTTTCCATCTTCATCTCTCAACTCATGCGCTTCGTGAGCCCCTGTAGAAGCTCCTGAGGGCACTGAAAAACTGCCAGAAAATAAAGAGCTTTCTCCGGCCCAAACCGTTGTTTTAATAGTCGGATTCCCCCTAGAATCCTTAATTTCTTCGGCTAAAACTTTTTTAATCAGATAATTTACTTGACCATCTATCATACTTTTAATTTTACCACATTCTTGCTACCATTCATATATGCAAGAGCAGATAATCAATGCCAGAAATTGGCTGATACAAAAAAAATATAAGTGGATTTTTAAACCTATTTTTTTTAAATTTGACCCAGAAATAATCCACGACCAAATGTCTAGTTTTCTGAATTTTTTTGGAAAACATACCAGCACCAGAAAAATAGCTTATTGGTGCTTTGGATATTCAAATTCAATCTTAGAACAAAATATCCTTGGAATAAATTTCAAAAATCCAATCGGCCTTGCTGCTGGTTTTGATAAAAATGCACTCTTGATTGATATTATGCCGTCAATTGGTTTTGGTTTTATGGAAATCGGCTCAATCACAGCAAAACCTTATGAAGGCAATACCAGACCCCGCCTATATCGCTTGCCGGAAATTAAAAGTTTACGAGTAAATTATGGTCTTAAAAATTTTGGTGCCGAAATTTTGCATCAACAGCTACAAAATAAAACTTTTTCTTCGCCAGTAGGTATTAATATCGCCAAAACCAACAGTCTGGAAACTTCAGAAATAAATAAAGGCATAGCAGATTATTTTTTTACTTATAAAACTTTTCAAGATATTGGAAGTTATTTTACCATCAATATCAGCTGTCCCAATACCTGTGAAAAAAATCCGATTTTTTCCGAGCCACAAAATCTTATTTTGCTTTTAAGTAAAATTTTTTCTATTACAAAAACAAAACCAGTTTTTATAAAATTATCACCTGATTTATTAGACACAAAATTACAACAAATTTTAACAATCTGCCAAAAATATCCAATAGATGGTTTTGTTTGTGGAAATTTAACTAAAGAAAATTCTCTAGACCACGCCGGAGAAGGTGGATTTTCCGGTAAAATAGTTCAAGAATTATCTGACCAATTGATAAAAAAAGTGTATCAATATTACGACGGTAAAAAAATAATTATCGGTTGTGGCGGAATATTCAGCGCTGAAGATGCTTATAAAAAAATTAAATTGGGAGCTAGTTTACTTCAGCTTATCACGGGAATGGTTTTTGAAGGCCCACAATTAATCAGTGATATAAATCTCGGACTAGCAAAACTCCTAAAAGCCGACGGTTACAAAAACATCTCCGAAGCAGTTGGAAAAGAAAATTAAAAAGTAGTTATTTTATTTTTTTGTGAGCAATATCATCAAATCAGAGACATTGGCACCAGTAGGGCCAGTCTTGATCAAGTCGCTGGTTTTTTGGAAAAAATTATACGAATCAAAACGAGTTAAATAATCATCAGCTTTTAAGCATAATTTCTCAGCTTTTTCTATGGTATTTTTATCCACTATAGCCCCTGCCACATCACTATTATCCATCCCATCAGACGCTAAAGAAACAAAAACAGAATTATTGTCTATTAGTTTGTTTTTAATAACAGAAAGTCCCATATGTAGATTTCGGCCCCCTTTTCCTCCGTTTTTAGGAACGGCCACTTTTGGCTCACCAGCAGCCAAAACAACAAAATTAACTGTATTTTGCTCAGAAAATATTTTCTTCAACGCCTCATTAACTTCGTCATATAAATCAGTTGAAACAATCTTTGTCTCCAAACCAAACTCTTCTGCTTTTTTTACCATTGCTTCTACTGCTGTTTTATTTGAAACTAAAACAAAATTATGAACTTTTTCAAAATATTTGTCTTCTTTTGGAGTTTCAATTAAATTAAATTCTCCTAAGTTATTTTCAGCAATAATTTTTCTGGCATCCTCTATGGTCGTAGTATCTTTATAGGTTGGACCCGAAGCAACATCTGCAAAAACATCTCCAGGAACATCTGAAAAAATAAAACTGATTACCGTTGCTGGATAGGCAATTTTAGCTAATCCACCACCTTTAAATAAAGATAAATGTTTTCTCACGGTATTCATTTCAGTAATAGTTTTACCAGAACCCAAAAAGTTATCATAAAGTTTAGCGCCTTGCATATATTCTTCTTCTCCAGAACAAAGCAAGGCTGAACCTCCCCCCGAAACCAACACAATAATTAGATCCTCTTCACTAGAATTTTTAATTATTTCGTATATTTTTTTTCCAGCGGGAACATTTACCCCACTCGGCCTAGGATGAGTACCCCAAAAAGCTTCAATTCGATTTAAATTAATCTTTTCTAATCCAATCACCGCACCCTCTTTTATTCTAGACCCCAAAATTTCCTCCAATATCACAGCTGAAAGAGGAGCAGCCTTACCAAAACCAATTATTTTTATATTTTTAAATTTATTTAAATCAAAACCTTCACCATTTACAGATAAAATATTATTTTCTAGTTTTATTTTATCTTGTATTATTTTTTCTGTGCTAATAGCCTCCAACCCAGCTTCTATTACCTCTAAAGCCATTTTACGATTTGGAGTCGTGGCTAAATCGTCAATATTTTTTATCAAATTTATATTCATTTTTATTTAACCAAATTAATTGGAGCACCAGCAATAAAAGCTTTAATATTTTCAACAGTTGTTTGTAAAATTCTCTTTTCAGCTTCCTTTGTATTAAAAGCCATATGTGGAGTCATTATCACATTTGGCATTTGAAGCATCGGAATAGTATCTCCTTTTCTAAATCCTCTTTCACCTTCCAAGACATCCAATCCAGCACCAGCGATAATTCCTTCCCGCAAGGCAGAAACAAGCGCTTCAGTTTCAATAAGTTCTCCACGAGCAGTATTTATAAGATAGGCACCTTTTTTAAACAAAGAGATGTTTTCTTTATTAATTAAATGATAATTTTCTTTAGTTGAAGGAGTGTGCAAAGTAACAATATCGGACTGCGACAAAACTTCTGCAAAAGTCTTGTAAGTAAAATTATTTTCTTTGGCAAATTCTAAGTCGGGATGTGAATCGCAAGCCAAAACATTCATATTAAAACCACGGGCAATGCGAATTACATTTTTCCCAATTTTACCAGTACCAATAACTCCGAGCGTTTTTTTATCTAAATCAAAACCCTGCAGATTCGCAGGTATGCAATAATCTCCATTTTCTCTCAAAGTATTGGCTGCTTCCCGAATTTTTCTGGATAGAGTCAAAAGCAGGGCAAAAGTAAATTCTGCCACCGTTTCCGAACCATAAGCCGGCACATTGCAAACTTTTATTCCTTTAGAATTCGCATAAGCCACATCAATATGATCAAAGCCGGTTGAACGGGTAGCAATTAGTTTTAAATTAGGAAATAAATCAATTACATCCTGCTTAATTAAAGAAGTAGTAAAATTACATATTATATCAATGTCTTCCGTTTTGCCCTTATAATCTAAGCTTAATTTTTCTTCGTGAAAAGAAACTTCTGCCTCACTTAAGGCTATTGAAAAAAAACTTTGTTCTGTCTCTGGTATTTCAAAAAATAATATTTTCATATTCCTATCATACCATATTTTTTACTTAAACAAATTCTTAAAAAAAGAGATAAACCATGGTGTGGAAGTATCCTCTGGATTTTCTGGAGAATTTTCGTCTTCCACTATAATCGTCACATTTTCACCCTCTTTAGCTAAACCTAAGTTCTCTCTAAAAAATTTTTCCTTACCTTGGTCGCTATTCAAACTATTTATTTCGGATGAGATATCTTCTTTTTGTTGCCTTAGAGCAAAAACTTTATCTTCGACCATTCTTTCGTTTTTTGCCGTTTCCTGCATTTTATTCCAAAAACCAAAGATATTCCAAGAAAAAAGTAAGATGATAATACCAAAAAGTATCAAAAATGGTTTTGATTGCACTATATTTCCCCAGCTTCTTCTCCATTCCAAATTTCTCATAATATGTTATACTTATTGTATGCTTTTTAATAAAAAACATCAAAAGAAAATACAAATTATCTGGGCAGTAATCAGCGTTTTAATTATTGTTAGTATGATATTGCTTTATTCTCCAATTTTCAGGTAGGGATTACTTATCACCAGTTCGTAACATCTTTAAAAATACGTCTTGCGAGATATTTACCCTGCCGCCCTCTTTCATCTTTTTCTTTCCCTTTTTTTGTTTTTCCCGCAATTTCATTTTTCGAGTAATATCTCCTCCATACATATGCTGGGTCACGTCTTTTTTCATTCCGGAAAGAGTGCGAGAAGAAATAATGCGTCCAAGCGCTCGACCCTGAATTTTAAAAGTAAACATTTGTCGGGGTAATATTTTTACTAATTTTTCTACTGCAAACTGTGCTTCTTCTTCGGCTCTCTTTTTGGAGATAACCTTGGAAAATGCTGGCACAATTTCATCCGCCACTAAAATATCAAGCCTAGTTACGTTTGCTATCCGCATTTCTCCTATTTCATAAGAAATAGAACCATATCCAGACGAAGTACTTTTTAGTTCATCAAAAAAATTTCGCATTAGCTCACGTAAAGGCATCAAGACAGAAATAGTTGAACGATTGTCACCAAAGTTCTCAGTATCACCCACTTCTCCTTCGTGGTCAAAAAGAAGTTGCATAATATTCCCAACATATTTTACCGGAGTAATAATTTTTAATTTTACCCATGGCTCAAAAACTGTCTCTATGCTCGCATCATCTGGAAAAAAGAAAGGTGAGTATATTTTTTCTTTTTTCCCATTTTTAAGAAGCACCTCATAAATAATTGATGGCGTGGTAATTACTAAATTTAAATTAAATTCACGCTTTAACCTTTCGGTAATAATTTCTAAATGTAGCATTCCTAAAAACCCACACCTAAATCCTCGACCTAAAGATCCGCTTGATTCTTCTTCATAAGAAAAAGCTGAGTCAGATAGTTTTAATTTACCCAAAGACAGTTTTAATTCCGCAAAATCATCCGCATCTTCCGGAAAAACTGAAGCCCAAACTACCGGCAAGGGTTGCATATAGCCCGAAAAGGCTGGCAAGGGGTTCCTAAACATCGTAACCGTATCTCCAACCGAAGCAATACCTGGTTTTTTTATACCAGTAACAATATACCCCGTCTCCCCCGAAGAAAGAAAATCACGAGGAGTTTCTTCGGGAGAAAAAGTCCCAACCTCTAAAGCCGTAAATTTCTCACCGGAAACTGCAAAAACTAAATTGTCTCCTTTTCCAACTTTTCCATCAAACACCCGTACAAAAACTATCACCCCCCGATGATTGGAATATTTAAAATCAAAAACTAAAGAACGAAAATTATTATCATCTTTATAAGTTTCTTTTGGTTCTGGTATTTTGTTGATAATTTCTTGTAAAAGATTTTCTACTCCTTCCCCTGTCCTCCCAGAAACCAGTAGAATTTCTTCAGAATTACAATCAAGTAACTTCATTACTTCTTCTTTCACTTCATTTATTCTGGAAAGAGGTGAGTCAATTTTAGAAAGCACAGGAATGATTTTAAGACCACTGCTACGCGCCATGGCAAGCGTGGTCAACGTCTGTGCCTGCACTCCTTGAGTCGAGTCTACAAGCAAAATAGAGCCTTCTACTGCCTTTAGGGCTCTAGATACTTCATATGAAAAATCTATGTGACCAGGAGTATCAATAAGGTTTAAAATATATTCCTGCCCTTCGCTTCGCTCAGGACCGTCAGAATGGTAAACCATTCTGACGGGTTGCATTTTTATAGTAATTCCTCTTTCACGCTCAAGGTCCATAGAATCCAAAAATTGATCCCTCATTTTGCGGGTCTCGATGGTATGAGTTATTTCCAACATTCTATCCGCCAAAGTGCTTTTACCATGGTCAATGTGCGCGATGATTGAAAAATTTCTGATATGTTTTAAATCCATAAATTAAAATAATTTAATTTAAAAATCCTCCTGCCTGAAGGTCCCATAATTTTTTATAAAATCCATCTTTTTTATTTGCCAGCTCTTCGTGAATTCCTTCTTCAACAATTTTTCCTTTTTCTAGCACAATAATTCTATCCATCTGCCTAATAGTAGAAAGTCGATGAGCAATAACAATAGTTGTTTTACCCTGAATTAATTTAGTAAGAGCATCTTGAATTAAGTGTTCAGAATGAGAATCAAGTGAAGACGTAGCTTCATCTAAAACAAGAATCGGGGCATTTTTAATGATTGCACGAGCAATAGCCACCCGCTGACGCTCGCCTCCGGAAAGTTTTATCCCCCGTTCCCCTACATATGTTTCATAACGAAGTGGTAAAGAATCAATAAATTCATCACAATGCGCCAATGTTGCGGCTTTGAAAACTTCTTCATCTGTAGCATCTCGTCTACCATAACGAATATTCTCCATTAAGGTACGATGAAAAAGTACCGGATCTTGAGGAACAAAAGATATTTGCTCTCGAAGATTTTTTTGAGAAATTTTACTAATATCAAATCCATCAATCATAATTTTGCCCGAAGGTATATCAAATATTCTCATCAGAAGACGAACTAAAGTAGTTTTACCAGCACCCGATGAACCGACAATAGCAACCTTCTGTCCAGATGGTATGGTTAAAGAAAAATTATCCAATACTTTGTTATTGTTATTTTTATAAAAATAAGTCACATTACTGAAAACAACTTCTCCTTTTATATTTTGGGCAACTTTTTCTATTTTATCAATAATTTCATACGGAGTATTTAAAATAAGAGCTATTTCTTGAGCATCAGCAAAACTATCATAAAAAGTACGAACAATACCACCAAAACTCCATAAATTATCCATTAGACGCACCAGATAACTTTGAAGTAATACCATAAAGGGTAAAGTAACAAGACCAAGCCCCCAATCATTAATCGCAACCCAAAAGATAATAAATCCAATGATAACCGAATAAAAACCTTGAATACCATTAAGCCCTTCCCATAAATACCAATTAAAGACAGTTGCCTTGCGTTGTTTTTGAATTGTTTCATTAGTGCGATTTTTTTCATGTAAATAACCGGTAAAAATCTGGATTGAGGAATGATTACCAATGGCATCAGCTAAAACTCCTGTAGTTCTAGTGTCGGCCAAAGCGGCGATTACGTCATATTTAATTTTATATCTAATATAAATAAGAGAAGTCAATAAAAAAACTAAGCAAAATATTCCTAAAATGTAGGCATATTTGGGAATTAAAGAATAAACAGCAATAAACATACCAATACTGCGAACCAA
>Ga0180007_10005942_pt1 | contig 12112 bp, 15 predicted proteins | sample MM_PC_MetaG_FD_121122 | JGI IMG/M metagenome (GOLD analysis project Ga0180007, IMG submission 121122) | Groundwater microbial communities from the Aspo Hard Rock Laboratory (HRL) deep subsurface site, Sweden - MM_PC_MetaG | ecosystem: Environmental > Aquatic > Deep subsurface > Groundwater...
AAGAAAATAATATTCAATAGATGAAAGAATATATATTAATAGATAGAAAATATTGGAAAGTTATATTACACCCAGACCAATACTATCTTGGTCGTAGTGTAGTTATATCTAAATCTCATTATGAACATTTTTCAGAATTCCCCATGGAAGAAATGAAAGAACTACATAAGGTGATGAGAGATGTAGAAAAGGCATTCATAAAATCCTTTAATGCTACCCATTTCAATTGGACAAGTTTGAATAACGATTCTTACAAAGAAGAGAATAAGTATAAAGAAAGAACATTTCATTTACATTTAAGACCAAGATATTCTCATCCTGTTGTTGTAGGTGAATATACATTCCTAGATCGTAATTTTGCTCATCATTATGAAAGGCATACAGATGAACAGGTCCCCGAGGAGGTTATGGAATTAATAACTAAGAATATATACAGTAATCTTCCATAAAGTGGTATATTTTAATATATATAACTTTGGTATATACCAATATGAAATTTGAAACTGTAGCTGCCGTTGTAATAGGTAGTATTATCATTGGTATATTAGGTGGTTTTGCTGCTAGAAGTTTTTGGATTGGTATTGGTTTGCCTGTTGTTTTAATTGTCCTTGGCCTTATGTGGTTAGCTCTTAGACCATCAACTCCTGTTGTTGAAGAAACTCCAAAAGAAGAGGTAAAGAGGGAAGATACTACGCAACCAAGACAGGAATAGGGTATAATTCTCAATGTTTAATGGACGATTAGCTCAGCTGGTTAGAGCATCGCATTCACATTGCGGAGGTCATTGGTTCGAATCCAATATCGTCCAGATTATTTCCTATGGTACAATGCATCTCCTATGATTCATCAATTAACAGACAAAACAGAATTAAAAATCTTTCAAAAGATAGTAGATATACATAGATTATGTATATCCCAATCCAATGCACCATACTATTCACCAGAGGTAATAGAAGAATGGCTAGAGGAAGTAAATACAGAAGATACAATTAATCAATTGAAATATACCACATGGGTAGCATTAGAAAAGGAAAATAATATTGTAGGCTTTGCACAATATTCATTACCAGATAGAGAACTATATCAGATACAAATAGATCCTACTCTACAAAGAAAGGGATATGGAAAAGAATTGTATGAATATATTGAAGAGGAGTTTAAGAAGAATAATATAAAAGAGATGGGGTTATATTCAGTAAAGAACGCTATAGAGTTCTACAAGAGTTTAGGATTTAAAAAGAAAAGGAAGATATTCTTTCCATTGAAGAAGACAAAAACAGAATTAGAGGTTATGACTAAGAAATTAGGATAGTATAACCATTGCGGCTTCGTATTTTTCTCTTACAATTTCTTGTGCTTCAGGAATCATTTTTCTAAAACTTCTTTCAAATTTATCTTTTAACATGGTTTTTCCTTCTTCTAATTCTTTTCCTAAATCAACGTATACGTAATAAATCATATCTGGGATACTTCTGAAATGAGCCATAGCATCAGCAGAAGCTACACACTCGGCCTCTATTGTCTCTCGAGGAATACTTTGGCTTCCGCGGTGAGCTATTATGCAGTGCTTAACCATAGCAATCTTTTTTGAATCATAGCCTAATTTTGTAAGATATTTTTCTGCATAGTTTGCACCATCAATATGATGAGTTTCATTTGACCAATCTACTCGTGCAATGTCATGCATTAGTGCTGCTATTTCTACAACTTCTTCATTCGCATTTAACTTTTTTGCTAATTCCTTAGCATATTCAACAACATATTTAACATGAGTATCATACATATCCATACCTTGAGCATCATCTCTTTCAGAATATCTTTTTAACACATGAGTTCTAACTGTTTCTACAATATTCATATCAATATATTTATACTTTAGTTATCTCAAATACCTCAGGTAATAATCCTCCCTCATTAACCCTCATTACACTTTTAATATCCCAATCCCTTTTCTTAAATACCTCTCTTATTAATGCCTTCTCCTGTGTAAGTAATACAATCTTACCCTTTCGTCTTAATATCTTCTTAGCAAGTACTTCTAGCGCTTTATATGACTCTTGGTTATCCTCATGACTACCAACTCTAATACCAAATGGCAAATTACTAATTATCTTATCTATATTCTGTTTACTGAGTTTGTTTTTCTTAATATCACATCCAAAAAGCTTGTACCTATCTCCATCAATATTTGCACCATAGAAGTTACGCTTACTCTTTTCTATAGCATTCCCACTAATATCCGAACACATCACTCTCTTAACATCGAAATACTTTAATGCTGTTATTGGTATTACAGAAGCACCACAGAAAGGATCATATACAATATCAGAGTCTTTGAGTTCTGCAATCATACACATGATATATGCAAGAGAAGGATTAATACCGGCGGGAACATATTCGATTCGCCATTCTCTATCAGAGAGATTTAATTTCTGAGTTTCATTTTCAATATGGGTAGGGGAATAAAGGTTTCGGAATGTTTCAATTGTAGAAACTTCTGAATCAAAGATGATTTCGGTATCTGTTTGGGATTGTATTTTAACATTGGGATATTTAGAAAGAAGTTCTTCAAGAACATATTCTTGAGTACCGTCTAGGATTGTAAGCTTGTAATTCATGGAGATATTATATCGTAATTAGGAAAAAAAAGAGAGGCATTCCCGCAGCATATACAGCTTTTGGTAGTCCTCTCATCGTGATAGTACATTATACATCAGAAGCAGATTCCTTTTCAACTTTTAAAATATTCATGTCAGATTAATTTAATTCTTGTACTGTAAAATCTTATGAATGAATAAAGAAATCATATATACATTTATTGATAGCCAAAATTTGCACAAAGGAGTTCGAGCTATTGGCTGGGAGATAGATTATACGAAATTGTATATTCTCTTAACTAGAAAATACCATTCGGAAAAAGTATTTTACTTCATTGGTTACTCAAAAAGAAATATTGTTCTATATAGCAAACTGAGAAAAATTGGATATACCTTAGTATTTAAACCTACTTTAGAAATATGGAAGAATAATCATAAAGAAATGAAAGGCAATGTTGATGGTGAACTTATTCTTAATGCTATGGCGCAATATCCTAATTATGATAAGGCGATAGTCATATCGGGAGATGGGGATTATTTTTGTCTATTAGATTATCTAGATAAAAGATCTAAACTTACAAAGATAATTGTCCCTGATGGGAAAAGGTATTCTTCTTTGTTAAGGAAGTTTAGCCCAAAAATCGTAGACATAAACCTTCATAAAAATGATATTTGCAAATAGCCTATTTCTTCTCCTCTTTCTTGGCATCCTTCTTAACCATCTTCAATATCTTCTGCACAATAAGGAACAATACCGTTGCGGTAATGATGAAAGATATAAATATGGTTATGAAATTACCATAGTAAATGATGGCAGCATTAGAAGCCTGTGCCTCTGCCAAAGAACCAAACTCTCTAGAATCCAATACCCAATACAAATTTGAGAAATCAATTCCAGATGTAAGATAGGCAATAGGTGGAGTAAGAATATCCTTTACTAAAGATGACACAACACTGTTCAATGCAGCACCCATCATAATACCAACTGCAGCACCTACAGTAGCTCCACTAAAAGCAAAAGCCTTGAACTCACCAGTAAGCTTTTTTCCTTCGTTAATTAACTTTGGGTTCTTCTTTTTGTCCATTATGTCTCTTCTTAAAAGTTAGAAATAGATATATTAATGTTAACACTGTAAGAGTGGAATACACAATAATCTGGTTGTTAAGGACCTGCATTAACTCGTTGTTGTTTGTTACAAACAGATAGATTTGTAAAGCAACCATAAACACAAGGATGAAAATATATTTAAAGCTACTAATGGAAATGAAATAGTTAGCCAACATAAAGACAACAGCATAGCCAGTCATACACAATCCAAAAAGAGCGATATATGGGGCAATGGAAAGATACTGACTTCCTATCGTCATGTTAATAACCAAATCTTTGAAGATATATAGTCCAAGTGTAACTGCAATTCCAATTCCAACGGTTCCAGCTAAAGAAATTAACAGTGTCTTCTTCTCGGCTTTAACATCTCTTTGGTTTGATAGCCTTGCAAACATTACTGCGGCAATAGTTATAGCTGCAAAATATACTAACTTCCCAAGTAGAGATACTGCTGAATATTCAGATCTGAAAGAAGTATTTACAAGAATCAAATCCAATGTATAGGGTGCACTTAAAAGGAGAAAACTGACTGTAGTGAGAATTAATTCTTTGTAATTTACAGTAATCTTCTTTTCTGATTTTTCACCATTCAATTTGGTAAGTGGAATTATGAATAGAGTTGTTAGGAGTGCAGGAATACCATTTGCAAGAATCAAGAGAGGTATTGAACCACCAAGTTTAATTGCAACTACTCCCAAGATGAGTTTCAAGATTGTCTCAGCAAAGAGAAGAAGGTTCACAGTTACAATCCTTTCTACTCCTAAAAGCAGACCTTTTGCAATTGGACTCACAAATGCAAGGAATAGAACAATTGCGAGATATATGAATACATCTTGAGATACGTTTGATACCTGTGCCAATTGCCCTTTGAAAATGAAGAAAATGGTGGAGATTACTATTCCTAAGATAGAGAATATGATCAACGATTCCCATTTAAAACCGTTCATGTTGTATTTACGATTTTCTCCAATCTTCTTTGTTATAATTGCCTGTATAGAGGTAGCTGGAATTTGGAGTAGATAGATAATTGCCATTGCTGCACTAAACAATCCAAACACTGAGCTTTCTGTATATCTTGCAACTATAATATTGAAAACATAATTCAACAAGCCAATTAAACCTCCCATTACACTTGTTAAAAGAAGATTCTTAATATATCCGAGATCTTTTGGCGTTTTCATCTTGGAAGTATTGGTCAAAGTTAGATATAATAGAATACGATAAATTAACAGATTCTGCCATAATGATACTCTACATAATACTTGCACTAGTTGGGGGCGTACTCCTTGGAGTTGGTATCTTCTATTTCCTTAAAAAAGGACAAGGTGGTAACCAACAAGAGATTACGGATACCATAGAACAAAAGCTTACAGAGTTACTTCCTGTTGTATTGAATCAAGCAAATGAAGATTTGGTAAGAATGGCTAATGAAAAGCTCTCTTCTGAAACAAAACAGAATAGGGTGGATTTAGAGAACAAACGAGAAGAAATAACTAGACTAGTAAAGAATCTTGAGGAATATGTTAAAACTACAGAAAAGGATAGGATTGATTCCTTCTCTTCATTAAGAACTTCGTTAGATGAAAGTAAAAAAATCACTGAGCAACTTTCTGTTAATACAGAGAGCCTAAAGAAAGTGCTTTCAAATAATCAATTAAGAGGACAATTTGGAGAACAAGTTGCGGATGATTTACTTAAGATGGCAGGGTTTGTAAGAGGGGTGGATTATGAATTTAACAAAGAACAGGCTGGTTCTGAAACTAGACCAGATTTCTGTGTATTTCTACCTGATGGTACAAGGATCAATATTGATTCTAAGTTTCCATATTCTAATCTTCAAAAGATGACAGAGACTGATGACAAGGAGATGAAGGAGAAGTTTAGAGTGCAGTTTGAGAGAGATGTGAAAGACAAGATGAAACAGGTTACAACAAGAGACTATATTAATCCTGAGGACAAAACTGTCGATTTTGTTATACTTTTTATTCCTAATGAGATGATTTTCTCATATATCTATGAAAAAATGCCCGAACTCTCTCAAGCCGCTATGGCAAGTAAGATTGTATTTGCTGGCCCTTTTAGCTTCACAGCTATATTGAGAATGGTAAAACAATCTTACGAGAACTTTAGAGTACAGAAAAATATCTATAATATCATTGGGCATGTACGAGCATTTGAGAAAGAGTTTGTTAATTTTTCTGATTCGTTTTACAAAATTGGTGAAAAGATTGATGGTTTGCAGAAACAATATGATACTGTAAGCACAACTAGATTTAATCAATTGGTTAGGAGAGTGGATAAGGTTAAGCAGGAAGGAGAAATAGTGGGGGAAGATGAGACTCCACAATTGGAACTTAAATCAGTTGAAGATTAGGATTATATCCTTTTTCTCTAATATATTTCATTGCATCAGTTTCTAACTCTTCGCATGTCTTAATCCAGGCTATTTGTTTGTTATCTATCTCTTTGTACCATCCCTTTCGTCTTTTTATTTCTTCTAACGCTGCTATACATACTACCTCATCATCCGTTATTGCGAATCCGGCATTGCTAATACCCATGTCAGTTGGAGATTGATATTCACTTTGCATTAATTTCTTAACTACACTGAACGCTTGAACATCCCTGTTGTAATTTACAGCAGGTTTTCCATATGCTTGTTGGTAATATGTGTCTATGACATTTCTATCTCCTATATCCGCTGTAGCGGCCTCATACGCTAGATTTACAGGATGCTCCAGAGGTAGATTCCATATTGGGAAGGTCTCATATTTTGCATAATCAGACTTAAGGCCAAGTACCGAATCTTTGTAAACCATTCCTAGACAAGTAGAAAGCTTCCCACTGTTTGATGCCGCCCCAGTAACAATGACTAATTTATTCTGAACTGGTACGGCACTATCCTTACCGAATCCTTCAGGGCTTAAAATCATCTCTGTATTATCTGGATATCCCTCAATGTAATATCTAAACGAGATATTGGGATTCTTAGAATAAATATATTTTACCGCAGTCATAAATTCTTCTTTTTTATCTTCTTCAAACTTAATATTGTTAATACATATGTATGGAGTAACTCCAAATGTAGTCTGTAAGTCGCTTAAAATATTTAAAGAGGAATCGATATAGTTTTCTTTATGATTATTCAGTTGTCTGTTCGAGAGAATATCGGCATAGTTCATGCAGAAGATAATATCGAAAGGAGTATTTAAAGATTTCAAGATATCAATCTTTATTTTTGGATCAAAACCAGGCAATACTCTTGCTGCATGTGGGTCATTGAAAAGTTTCCCACCAATTTCTAGATACAGATGTCCAGAAGAGATTTTACTTACTCTTTTTAAAATCTCTTCTGTTTGTAATCGCTTGTAAAGCGCATTATCAAATCCTGTTTTTTTGAACACAGGGACATCATATGTATTCATTGTTTTAAACCGTTATTTAACAGCTACTGCAGGTTCCTTTTTACCCCAAGCTAATATCCCAAGAAGGACATAACTTGCAACAGGTATCAACGAAAGTAGACCCAACATTTTGTCGTAGCCTCTCTTCTCACAGATCTTCATCAAAGCAATGATGCTTAGTACTCCAACAACAACTGCGCCTACGCCAGGGATTAAAAGTAAGAGCAAGAGGACAGGATTCTGTTCGCCTAATTGGAACATAAGTACTAAGTTTAAGATAGGGATCCATGCAAACCATGGATTCTCATGATCCATTCTTTTTGCAATCTTCATTAATGCTAATGAACAATATATGTATGAACCAAGTCCAACGACTATGGAGAATACTAGCATTACACCACTAAAAAGCATTACGCCTAAACCTGCTAAAGCACCAGCTTGTACATCGGTATCAGATAGGTCGTATGAATAATCATAGTAACTATCATCGTAGCCGTAATCATAGTCATAGTCATAATCGTATGCTATGGTCTGAACTGAGCTTTCCTGTGCAAATAAAGGTGTTGCTACCATTGAAAACAATGGTAAGAACAATGCGAAGGAGAGAACTATTGAAGCTATTAGCTTTCGCATATTAAATAGATAAAAAATTTATATTGATATATTGTTGCATAATCACTTCCCAATGGTCAAATTGTAAATACTATGCATTATGTGTTAATTTATATATATGGAAACTGCTCAATTTCAGATAATAGAAGGGAAGGTACCAGTATTACTTTCTGCACCACATGCACGTTCTCATAGAAGACCTACTCTTTTGGGTAAGTATAAGTTTGGGGAACCATATACAGAGACTATAGTTAAAGAAGTTTCTCAAAAAACTGGGAATTTTGGAATATATCTTTCAGAGGAATGTAGTTATGATCCTAATTATCATAAGGAAAGAAAGAATGAATACAAACAATCAGTTAGAAAGATTGTTACAGAGAACAAGATAGAGAGATTTATAGATATACATGGCCTCAAGGATAATCAGAGCTATGATATTGCTCTGTACTATCCTACAAAATTTCGCAAATCACTAGAATTAGCATATGAGATAGAAGAGGCTTTAAATCATGGTTTGTTAAATGGAATTAGTATAAGGATATTTAGATTCCTAGATAATGGACAAGAAACTTTGGGGGAGTATGTTGCTACTAAGCTGAGAATTCCTTCGGTACAAATAGAGATTTCAAGATATATTCGTGATGATGATAGATTGAGAGAATCTTTGATTAAAAATTTATCTACTCTAGTAGGTAAATATATATAAATATATTATCGGTTCATTAAGGATTTGTTTTGGGTCTTTGACTACTATTCTTTACTTTGTTATCCTAAATTATCACTAATTTTATAGTATCTCTATAATGCCTAACACACCTACAACTAAGGAACCTGCAGTTAAGCCATCAACCTCTCCTGCCGTTAATGAGGATAAGAAAAAAGCCATAGAAATGGCAGTATCTCAGATTGAAAAGCAGTTTGGAAAAGGTTCAATCATGAGACTTGGAAGTCAAGAAAGAGTTCAAATTGAAACTATACCTACAGGAGCATTATCACTTGATATTGCATTGGGTGGTGGTATCCCACAAGGAAGAATTGTTGAAATATATGGTCCTGAATCTTCTGGTAAAACTACTCTGGCAATTCATATTCTTACTGAAGCACAGAGAAAAGGTGAGGCAGTTGCATTCATCGATGCTGAGCATGCATTTGATCCAGTATATGCAAAAAATATTGGTTTAGATATCGATAACTTGTATATATCTCAACCAGACTTTGGAGAGCAAGCATTGGAAATCTTAGAAACATTAGTTCGATCTGCAGCATTTGGAGTCATAGTTGTTGACTCAGTAGCTGCGCTTACCCCAAGAGCAGAAATTGAAGGTGATATGGGAGATAGTCATATGGGATTACAAGCGAGATTGATGTCTCAAGCTTTAAGAAAGATCACTGCAATTTCAAGCAAGACAGGTACAACAATAATCTTCTTGAATCAGTTGAGAATGAAGATTGGTATTATGTTTGGAAATCCAGAGACTACAACTGGTGGTAATGCTCTAAAATTCTATGCATCGATCAGAATGGATATTAGACAGAAGGAAAAGATTCTAAAGGATGGACAAGTAATTGGACATTCAAGAACAGTAAAGGTTGTTAAGAATAAGGTAGCTCCTCCATTTAAGGAAGCTTCTTTCAATATGATATATCCAATGGGCATAGATAAAGAGAGTAGTATTATTGATGCTGCAATAGATAAGGGTGTAATAGATAAGGCTGGTGCATGGCTTAAATATGGTACAGAGCAACTTGCACAAGGTAAGGATGCTGCCGCTGAAGTTCTAAAAAAGGATACAAAATTAAGAGATAAGATTGTTAAAGAAGTCATTGCTAAAGCAAAATTGTAAATATGATTGTAACTTTGTTAGAGTCACAGAAGAAGGATCCTTCAAGGGTCAACTTGTATGTAGACAGCAATTTCTTTTGTGGAATCTCTGTTAATACAATTGTTAAATACAGCCTATATGTTGGCAAAGAAATCACACAGGATATATTAGATGATCTCTTCTTCTCAGAACTTGAAAGTAGATTCTTTGATAGAGCAATGGGGTTTCTAGATAGATCTCCTAAGACTGAACGTCAGGTTAGAATTTATTTAAAAGATCTTTCTTTCAAGAAAAAGGGGAAATGGTTTGAAAGTCTCGATGCTGAGATTCTTTCAAAGATCATTGAAAAGGTGGTTAGCAAACTTCATGAATACAAATATATTGATGATGAAAGATTTGCGGAGCTTTTTGTATCTAGTAGAATGAAGAATAGGCCAAGAGGAAAGGATATCCTTAGGATGGAATTGCTTTCAAAAGGTGTTAGTAAGGACATTGCGTTAAAAGTTGTAAACCTATTAGTAGAAGACGAAGCCTCTTTGTTGGTGGAGACATACAGAAAGAAGTATAAAGAAGAAAAAATAACGAAGAATGATAGAAAGAAGATAGATTTTTTAAGAAGAAAAGGATTTAATTGGGATTTAATTGAACAATTCATTAACAATGAGTCTGGAAACTAAAAGTAACTGGAATATACCAGAAAAATTAAAGAGTAAAGATTTAGTAAAATATCTTCTTGAAAAAAGGGATATTAAAGATGCGGAAGACTTTTTAAATCCCTCATTGGATAATATTCCAAGCTATGAAAAGCTTTTCAATGCTAAAAAGGCTGCAAAAAAGATCCTTAAATTTGTTAAAGCTGGTAAGAAAATCGCTATACATGGAGACTACGATTCCGATGGTATCTGTGCCACAAGTGTACTTTGGGACTTTCTTTACAGAGACTTAGCTAAATATTTAGATACAAAGATAGATGTTGTTCCATATATTCCAAGCCGAATTGACCAAGGCTATGGCTTAACGGAATCTTCATTAAATGATGTCATAGACTTAGGCGCAGATCTCTTAATCTCCGTAGACTGTGGAGTAAGAGACAAGATCATTCTCAACCAATATGTTGAAGAAAAGAAATTGGATTTTGTCATAACGGATCATCATCAACCACCCGAGGACATAGCTACAGATTTGAATTACATCCTCGTACATCAGATGTATCCTGGGAAGGAATATCCAGATAGAGAGATATGTGGTACTACAGTAGCATTTTTACTTGTTCAAGCCATTAAGGCCGAAGCAGGAATGGAGACTGAAGTAAATGAAAATACCAAAGGATTAGACCTTGTTGCACTCTCTACGGTTACCGATATGATGCCATTGGTTGGTGTTAACAGGATATTCGTTACTTATGGACTTAAACAATTACAAAAAGGTACTAGACTAGGATTTAGAATGCTAGCTCTAAGAGCAGGTATAGAACCAAAGGATATAGATACATATCATCTGGGGTATGTCATAGGACCGAGAATAAATGCTGCAGGTAGAATTGGTTCTCCATTAGAGGCTGTAAAACTTTTAGTAAGTACAGATGAAAAACAATGCCAAGAAATAGCGAATGATTTAAATGACGTTAATTTCTCAAGGCAGAAGATGACATCAGACATATTGGAGAATGCCAAGATGAATATTGTGGAAACAGACAACCTAATATTTGTTTTAGGTAATGGCTGGCATGAGGGCATTATTGGACTGGTTGCAGGTAAATTGGGGGAGGAATTTTACAAACCTGTATTGGTAGCAACCAATAACGAAGGGATAATAAAGGGATCGGCAAGAAGTATCAAAGGTTTCAATATTACTAAAACATTAGAAAAATACGAAATGTATCTTGAAAGATTTGGTGGGCATGAATTAGCTGCAGGATTTACCGCTAAATTAGATACCATTGAAGAATTTAGAACTGAGATTACTAATTATGCTAACGAAACGCTTACGGAAGAGAATCTAACAAGAGATGTAAAAATAGATTTGAACCTAGATGCTGATGATGTATCATATGCATTAATTAACAGTATGAAAGCATTAGAACCATATGGATATGGTAACCCTAAGCCTTTGATATATTTGGAGGATTTAATTGTGGTAAAAAAATATATCATGGGTAAGGAGAAATCCCATATGAAGCTCATGGTTAAAGGAACTGGAGTTGAGCTATTAAATATTGTCTTGTTTAACTGCTTTGATGATACTGAAAAGGTTAATGAAAATGATTCGATAGATGTAATAGGGTATCCAAGTGTAAATGTATGGAATGGAAATGAGACTATTCAATTCCAAGCAAAAGAATGGAGGAGACACATATCCTAAACGCCTAACAAACCTGATTTCTCAACTGTCTTTGGAGCTACCTGTTCTATCTTGTTTTGTACATTATCATAATCAATAGCTGGGTAGTAGAAATCAAATTCCCCCTTGGTATCGTTACTGAATATTACTTCTCCAGATATCACATATACAGGTTGTAGGAATTTTTGCTCAGTCGCAGATTCAAAATATGTCAGATTAACATACAAA